>JAABUV010003881.1_pt1 | contig 18543 bp, 15 predicted proteins | sample 5559971 | NCBI WGS metagenome assembly JAABUV01 (sample SAMN10711881, study PRJNA513362) | rock metagenome | isolation source: Antarctica rocks | place: Antarctica: Victoria Land, Knobhead nord | collected 2015-12-19
GTTGCCCTGGCGAGTGTCGGGAATCCGCCGGTGGTGTGGCAGCGGCTGTCCGCCGATCTCGCCCCGGAACTGGCGGCGCTGACCACCCCGCCCGACCTCACGTCGTCACCCACGGACCGGCAGGGCGTCGACGGTCGGCATGTTCCGCGCCGCGGTGGTGTCCGGGAGTTGGCCGCTGACTATCTGCGCATCGCCACCACCGGCGTGTACGACACCGGCCGCTATCCCACCCCGTCCCACGCCCGGCAGGCGGTGATCACCGCCGCGGTGTGGGCCGGCCACGACCTGACCTCCGTGCTGAGCCGGTTACACGCCGGGCGGTGGCCCGGTTTGCGGGCGTTCTACACCCGGTACCGCACCGCCGCCGCCCGCCGTCAAGCGCTGACCGGGGACTTCAGAAACGCCGTCGCGTTGGTCACCGCCGCCAAAGCCCACCGACAAACCCAGAATCTTGTCCGCCAATCCCCCACTAGCGGGCCGGATACACACCGGGGGGTACCCGACCACGGGAAAACGAGGCCCAGCCATCGTCGTCACCCATTCCGCTTCCGGACCCGCCGGCTGGCTGCTGGCCGGCCGACGTCCCGACGTCGCCGCCATCGTCACCGTCGAACCGATGGGACCGGCTTTGGCCACCATCCCCAATATCGGAAGCCGGGCACCGCACTTACTTCACCAACGCCGCCGACCTGGCCGCCTGCTGCCACCGCGCCGCCATCGAAGGCCGCTGGGCTACCACCATGCGGTTCTACGCCGGGCCTGCTTGCCTGGTCATCGACGAGCTGGTCTACCTACCGCTGGCCGCCGAAGCAAGATCCGCGTTGTTCCAGGTCGTCAACCAACGCTATTTGAAGTCCTCGACCATCATGACGACCAACCGGCCGGTTGAGTGGGGCCAAGTCCTGGGTGATAACACCCTCGCTGCAGCACTACTGGACCGGCTGCTGCACCGATCCGTCGTCATCAACATCACCGGAGACTCCTACCGCCTCCGCGACCACCAAGCCCGCACCGATAACCTCCGCCGCGCCACCCACGGCGCAACCGCTACGCTCGACCGGTCACCAAGTGGCCAATTTCGCTGAGCGAGCTGGGGACTTTCGGTGAGCGCCATCATAGGAGCGGTACGAAACCCCGGGCAGTTCACTGATGCCCAAAACGTTGGCCACCGCCACCGTCGACCGGCTACTGCACCACGCCCACATCTGCCAAACCACCGGCGAATCCGTCCGGCTCTCCCAAGCCCTCACCGGCCAGGGCGTCACCGCCCTCACCTGACAACCGGGTGGTCAGGTTTTCGCGGCGCCAATCGTCCGTTCCGCTCGACAACTGCGGTCAGGTTTCGTGGCCGCCCGTGGTCAGAAATTCGTGGCCCTTGACATCTGAGGGCGTGTAGGGATCGGTTGCGGGAGACGACCACGTGTGGTGGTTTGGTAGACGCTGCGGCGAGGAGTTGACCGTCGACGCGCTCGAGTGCGAACTCCTCATCGTGGTTGGCGGCGGAGAACGCATGGTCGCCGAGCGGCGAGACGAGGAGCACTCGACTGACGCGTAATTCGGCAGTCAGAGTCTGGGCAACGCGGAGCCCCAGGGCGCAGCCGAGGGAGTGGCACACCACAACGCGCTCTCCGTCGCCGAGCTGGGCGAGCTCGGCATGCAGAGAATCGACCCATTCGCTCACCGATGGCCGCTGCGGCGCGGGAAATTGCGGGGTACAGCACCTGTTCCCCCTGCTGAGACAAGGATTCAGTCAGCCACCACAACCAGTCTCGTTGGCGCGACGATGGTGCACCATGAGGAAGCCTCACGCCGCAAACAGTTTCGGCACCTCAGTCATCTCTGTCTCCTCGCCCTGGGACGGCAACGCCGCCGCACAGCATTGACCCCTCCCTGTGCTCGCCTCAAGCGCGAACGTAATCGGCGGTCCACCCGCCGCGCAGCCTCAACTGGAGAGGGGTCAGCGCAGGTTCTCGAAGACATCGAACGTTTCGCCGGGGTTTAACGAAACCACGCGCTGTCCGGCCGTCTGGGCTAACTGTTTCACGTGTTCGAGTGGGGCGTCGTCTTCGATATACACCACCGTCTCCCCGAAGACGCCGTAGTGCAATGGCAGAAGGATCTTCGCTTGCAGACTGATTGCCGCCTGGACGGCTTCTCGAGGTCCCATGCAGGCAGCGAGTGTGCTGACCGGCTGCAGATGAGGGACGTCGATTACCGCGCCGTTGATGGGAAGGGCGGCGACGTCGATCGGCCCTAGACGACCGGCGACGAGCCACCAGTAACCATGGAACATGGTGTCTCCGCCGTGGAAGAGTCGGGCGCCCTCGGCTTCCACGACCCAATTGACCTGGGGATCTCCGAGCCCGTCGATGGCAGGTACCGCGGTGACCGTGAACGGTCCTAGTTCGTTTTGCTCCCACTCTGAGACAGTGCGGACATCCAATCCACTAGCGGCGAGGTCGGCCTCTTGCTTGGCAGTGAACACCACCTCGGCAGCTGAGCCAGCAAACGGCTTTGGGCGAAGAACGATGCCGTCCGGGCCAACGGCGGACTCAATTGCAGCGACGTCCGTGTGATCCTCGTGCAGATGTGTGACAAGCGCCGCTACCGCCGGGGTGCGAAGGGGAGGAACGGGAGTTCCTCCCCGCCAGTTGGCGCGCAGGAATGCGGATGAGTCCTGCACGTAGTCGATCACCAGAGATTTGCCTTGAGCGGTTACCTCGAGGCCGTCCCAACCCAGGCGCCTGATCTTCATGTCATGTGTCCTTTCATTCCTGCTTTTGAAGGGTTGCCGACCCGACGGCGGTCGAGCACCGCGTTTGGATGAGTTCTTGAGCCCGTCGCTGCTGCCAAGTGCCGTCGAAAGGTGCGGACCTCGTATGCGATGAACAGACGAGTGCGCCCTCATTGGCGCCGTCGGCATCGCCGACGTGCTGGCGCCGACGATGTTGAACGGTGATGGTGCTGGTCGTTGACCGGTGAACGGGTGGTCAGGCCACGCGCGGAGGACTCATGGAGGAACCCAGGCCGACCCGGGCGATTTTGACGACCGGCTCAGTACGCGACGGTGAAGCGGACCCGTTGATGGGCAGGTCGCTCGATCTCGTCGAGGACGGCGGCACCGAAGTCCCTGCCGCCGATGAAGGAGTTGCCCTCGCTGTCGGTGAGGAGAAGATCACGACCGACACGATAGGTGCGGCGTTCCGTGCCAGGCGCGTAGCTGCCGAAGCCTGCCGGCGGGGACAGGTAGAACCAGTCAAGCCTTTCTGAGGCCGCCCGTAGGTCATCTAGAGCGGCGGTCATCTCCAGCGCCTCTGAGTAGAACTCGGCGGGGAAGTCGGGGGTGTCGAAGAGCCGCGGTCCGCCCTCGGCTACGTGGAGTGAGCCGGCGCCGCCGATGATTCCGAGGCGCACCTTGGTCTGCTCGGCGTCCGACGCAAGCGTCTTGATGCCGTCCTTCACGCGGCCGGCCATGTCACCGCGCGGAGCGACGGCGACCACGACTACGTCTGAGTTCGCCAGAACGGTCGACCGAGTGTCACCGTCGAGGATCGATCCCTCGAGATACTCGATGCCACTGATCCGGTGGGTGGGGCGGTTCCGGCTGATCGAAGCGACTGCGTGACCCCGCTCCACGGCCTCGGCGAGGATGTTGCTGCCGGCATACCCCGTCCCGCCGATTACAGAGATCCGTGCCATTTGTGTGTCTCCGTCCTGTCGTGAAGTTCTGGGTGTGAATCGCTTTGCTCGACGAGCGTCGACGACCCGGCGATCCTAGCCTAGATCATATACAATCTGCAGCGGGTTCGGCATCTGCAATCTCCAGGCGGCCTTTGAAGAAGGCGTGCGATCCGTAGCGGCTGGCTGCAGAGAGAGGCAGTCGCAGCGCGACCCTTATCCGTCTATTTGAGACCAAGCACGCGCTTGGGACCGCGAGGTGAGGCTGCTCATCATCAGGCGAAGGGATTCGGTGTGAGCGTGTACTTCGTCTGCAGGTACTCGTGGATGCCCTCGGCGCCGCCCTCCCGGCCGACTCCAGAGAGCTTCCAACCGCCGAACGGGGCAGCCGCATTGGAGACCACGCCGACGTTCAGCCCCATCATCCCGGTCTCAAGCCGGTCGATCATCCGCTGCCCGCGAGTCAGGCTCTGGGTGAACACGTAGGACACGAGGCCGTACTCGGTGTCGTTCGCGAGCCGGACGGCGTCGTCCTCGTCGTCGAACGGCGCGATGGCGAGCACGGGCCCAAAGATCTCCTCCCGGAGGATCGCGCTGCCCGCTTGAACATCGGATATGACCGTGGGTTCGTAGAAGGTCCCCGGCCGGTCAATCGCATGCCCGCCGGTCATGAGTTGAGCGCCGCGCGCCAGTGCGTCCTGCAGGAGCTGTGACGTCTTGGCCACCGCTCGGTCGTCGATGAGCGGACCGATGGCCACGCCCTCCTCGGTCCCCCGGCCCACCCGCAGCCCTTTCACGCGCTCGCTGACTCGTGCTGCGAATTCTGCGGCTATCGGGCGCTGCACGATGAACCGGTTTGCCGCCGTGCACGCTTGCCCCATGTTTCTGAACTTGGCGAGCATGGCCGCATCCACCGCCTTGTCCAGGTCGGCGTCTTCGAATACCACGAAGGGCGCGTTTCCGCCCAGCTCCATGGAGACGCGCAGGACACCGTCGCTGGCCTGTTTGAGTAGGCTCTGCCCGACAGGCGTTGAGCCGGTGAAGGAAAGCTTCCGTAACCGCGGGTCGCCGATGATCGGACCGGCCAGCGCGCCGGAGGACGAGGTCGGCACCACGTTCACGACGCCGCCCGGCAACCCCGCATCCTCGAGCAGCTTCGCGAAGTAGAGCGTCGTCAGCGGCGTGAGCGCCGCAGGCTTGACAACGACGGTGCAGCCCGCGGCGAGGGCCGGAGCGATTTTGCGAGTCGCCATGGCAAGAGGGAAGTTCCACGGCGTGATCAGAAAGCACGGCCCGACAGGGTGTTGAGTGACGATCATCCGACCCGAGTTCTCGGGGTTAGCGCCGTAACGCCCTTGTATCCGCGGGGCTTCCTCGCTGAACCAGCGGAGGAACTCACCGCCGTAGGCGACCTCGCCCCGCGCCTCAGCCAACGGCTTGCCCATTTCGAGTGTCATCAGCAACGCGAACTCCTCTTTGCGTTGCTGAAGCAGGTCGAAGGCACGGCGAAGCAGCTCCGCCCGGTCGCGTAGGGACGTGTTTGCCCAGGCGGGAAACGCTTTGGACGCGGCGTCGAGCGCGGAGCGCCCGTCAGTGGCCGAAGCGCTCGCGATCCGCTTGATCACCTCGCCGGATGAGGGGTCCGAGACGTTGAGAGTGCCGCCACCCTGTGCGTCGCGCCACTGGCCCGCGATGAACAAGCCATCCGGGACCTTAGCCAGCAGTTCCAGTTCGTGTTGCTCGGTCATTTCGGTCTCCTTCGTTTCTCAGGCGCCGGCGTCTGCCGCGGTCCCTGGCGTGCGTTGAGGATCGGCGCGAAGAACGCGGCGAGCTCCCCAGTTGCGCTCAGGGGAAGGACGTGGGCCACGTATTGGTCGGGACGGACGACAACGAGCGCCCCCGAGCGGTCGAGGCCACTGTTGTCGAAGATGTCCGTGGCGGGGTCGACTGCGTAGACCTTCTCGTAGTCGATGAGCTGGAAGGGGCCGACGCGAGGCAGGAACACCGGGGGCACCGTTGCGAGATCGATGCTCGTCTGCGCCTGCTGGTAGACGACTTTCACGTCGAACCACGCATCCAGGTCCGCACCCGGCGGCGTAGCGATCAGTGGGGAGTCCGGAGCCGTCGCAAGCCAATCGGCGAATCGGTCGGATGCGGAGTCGGAACCCGGCAGTGCGTCGCCGGCGAAGACGTAGATGCGCCACCGGCCGTCCGCGGTCGCATGGTGCCCGAGGTGTATCGAGTTGCCATCGCACACTCGCACCACGATTTCGGACCGGAACCGCTTGCCGATCGGGAACCCCGTCGCCAGCCACTGGTGGACCGGCTCGGCGGTAATGAGTGACGGGGCGTACTGCGTCATGAACCCCGCCGGGAACTCGGCAGTCCGCACGTAGAACTCGGCGAGCTCGGACGGACCGTCGAACTCCTCAGGCTTTTTCGCCATGAGCGTCGACCACTGCCTGTCGAAGGCGATGAGCTTCTGCGCGACGACCTGACGCTCTGCCGAATAGGTAGCGAGCAAAGCTTCGGGGGCTCGGCCCTCAAGGACGTGGCCGAGCTTCCAACCAAGGTTGAACCCGTCTTGCAGTGACACGTTCATGCCTTGACCGGCCTTCGCGCTGTGCGTGTGGCATGCGTCGCCGGCGATGAACACGCGAGGGGTCCGGGGCCCAGCGCCGTCGTGGTCCACGTCATCGAAGCGGTCCGTCAGCCGGTGCCCGACCTCGTAGACGCTCCACCAGGCGACGTCGCGCACGTCAAGGGTATAGGGGCGCAGGATCTCGTTGGCCTTTCCGATGATGCCCTCGATCCTCGTCGCGGGCACGGCACTGATTTCGTCGGGCTGCACCTGCCCCAGGTCGACGTACATCCGGAACAGAAAGCCGCCCTCGCGCGGGATGAGCAGGATACTGCCGGCCTCTGCCTGGACGGCGCACTTCGTGCGGATGTCCGGAAAGTCGGTGACGGCGAGCACGTCCATGACGCCCCACGCGTGGTTCGCGCGATCGCCCGCCATAGTGCAGCCGATCGACTGGCGGACCCGGCTGTGGGCGCCGTCAGCGCCCAGGACGTACTTGGCCCGGACAATCCGGACCTCCCCCCTGCGCTCGCCAGTGGTGTGCGCAAGCGTCACGGTGACGGGGTACTCGGCGTCCTGGTCGATTTCGAGCCCGCGGAACTCCAAGCCGTAGTCCGGTGCGAGCCGGGCGGGCGACTGAGCCATCACCTCGGCGAAGTAGTCCAGCACCCGCGCCTGGTTGACGATCAGGTGCGGGAACTCGCTGATGCCGGTCGGGTCGTCGACGGCGCGAGAGACGCGGACGATGCGTGACCGGTCAGTCGGGTCGGGCTGCCAGAACGCCATCTCGGTGATGCGGAACGCCTCAGCGATGATGCGATCAGCGAAACCAAAAGCCTGGAATGTCTCCACGCTGCGCGCCTGGATACCGTCGGCCTGACCGATCTCGAGGCGACCGCCGCGACACTCGACAACCCGCGTGGTGATACTGGGGAACTGGGCCAGTTGCGCCGCCGCGATCATGCCCGCCGGCCCGGTGCCGATGATGAGGACGTCGACCTCACTGGGCGGGTCGGCGGGTCGACCCACGCCGACGCCCGCCTCGGGCTGCACATGTGGATTCCCGGACACATACCCGTGGTGATGGAACTGCATCGTCTTGCGCACCTCCCCAGCAAGGCGCCCGCGACGACGAGGGTCGTCGATCGAGAAAGAACGCCGGCACATCGTATAGTATATGATATGTTCGTTGATCAGGTGATAAGAGGGGTGCGATGGAAGCCACGGGACGAACAGCGGATTCGGGACTGTCCGGGGTGCCGCTCGAGCGGCGCCCCGGCAAGATCATTGCGGTCCACCTCAATTACCCGTCGCGGGCAGACCAGCGGGGACAAAGGCCCGCGGCGCCCTCGTACTTCCTGAAACCGGCGAGCTCGCTCGCGCCGAGCGAAGGCTTTGTTGAACGGCCTGCCGGCGCCGATCTGCTCGCATTTGAAGGTGAGATCGCTCTTGTCATCGGCGCGGCGGCGCGCTGGGTTCGTGCGGAGGACGCCTGGGAACACGTCGCGTCGGTGACGGCCGCCAACGACCTGGGCCTCTACGACCTTCGCGGCGCCGACCGCGGCTCCAACCTGCGGTCGAAGGGCGGGGACGGCTTCACGCCGCTGGGGCCGGCGGTGATCGACGCGCGGACAGTCGATCCCGCCGGACTCCGCATCCGGACGTGGGTGGACGGCAAGATCGTCCAGGACGATACGACCGCAGGGCTGCTCTTCCCATTTGCGCAGATCATCGCCGACCTCGCTCAGCACCTCACGCTGGAGCCCGGCGACGTGATCCTCACGGGTACCCCGGCAGGCTCGTCCGTGGTGGTGCCCGGAAACGTCGTCGAGGTCGAGGTCGACGCGCTGACCGCGCCGGGCGCCCCGTCGTCCGGTCGGCTCCGCACGACGGTGACGCAGGGAGTCCACGCGTTCGACGTGTCGCTCGGTTCAGTGCCGTCTGCCGATGATCGGCAACGAACCGAAGCGTGGGGTTCGCGGGAGGCCGCAGGCCTGCCCCCCTTGCCGTCCACCGAACTGTCAGCGCAGTTGCGAGCAAAGCTTGAGGGCGCTCCGGTCGCCGGCCTCGCAGCGCAGTTACGCAAGCGCGGCCTGAACAATGTGACCATCGACGGCGTGCGGTCGCTCGGACCGGCGCGGAAGCTGGTCGGTACCGCTCGGACGCTCCGCTTCGTGCCGAACCGTGAGGATTTGTTCGCCCGCCACGGCGGCGGCTTCAACGCTCAGAAGCAGGTCTTCGACACGGTCAATGCCGGTGAGGTCATCGTCATCGAGGCACGCGGCGAGCGCGGTTCCGGCACGCTCGGCGACGTGCTCGCGATCCGTGCGCGGGCCCGTGGCGCAGCGGGCGTCGTGACGGACGGAGGCGTGCGGGACAGCGAGGCGGTCCTGGAGACCGGCCTGCCCGTGTACGCGGCAGGAGCGCATCCGGCGGTACTCGGCCGGATGCACGTGCCCTGGGAGGCAGACGTCGTCGTCGGCTGCGGCGGCACGGCCGTGCAGCCGGGCGACGTCGTCGTCGGCGACGGCGACGGCGTGATCGTGATTCCACGCGACCTGGCCGAGGAGGTCGCGGATGCAACCCTGGTCCAGGAGCGGGAGGACGCGTGGATCGCGCGGCGTGTCGCGGAGGGGCACCCAGTCGAGGGGCTGTTCCCGATGAACGACACATGGCGTGAGCGGTTCGAGCAGGACGTCGAACGATGAGCGTCACCATCGCCACGCCGATCAACCAATGCCGGCGACCAATGGCCGGGGTCGTCTCCTGCTCAAGGGCTTCAACGGGGCTACCTCCACCCACCTCAACCAGCTCTTCCACGCGATGCTGTACAAAAAATTCTCCGAACTCCCGCCCCGGAATCGACCAATTCGAGGTCGAGTCCGCCGCCCGGAACCCCCGCCGGCTCGCGCCGGAGGCCTTCCTCCGCGCGTAGCGCCCCAACCGCTTCCACGACTGCTTCCACGACTGACTGGAGGAAGGCATGACCTCTATCGCACCCGCGCTCGACGAACGCCACGTCCCCGCCGACCTGCCGAACCGCATCCGGCACTACATCGACGGCCAGGCTGTAGACTCTGCCGACGGCGCCACCTTCGACGTACTCGAGCCCGTTTCGAACGAGACGTACCTGCAGGTGGCGGCCGGCAAGAAGGCGGACGTGGACCGGGCCGTAGCGGCGGCTCGCCGTGCGTTCTTAGACGGACCGTGGCCTCGCACGCGGCCCCGCGAACGGTCGCGCATTTTACACCGCATCGCAGACATCGTCGAATCGCGTGACGCCCGTCTGGCCGAACTCGAGTCCTTCGACTCGGGATTGCCGATCACGCAGGCGCTTGGTCAGGCGCGCCGCGCCGCGGAGAACTTCCGCTTCTTCGCGGATCTGATCGTCGCGCAAACCGACGACACCTACAAGGTGCCGGGACGACAGGTCAACTACGTCAACCGCAAACCCATCGGCGTGGCCGGGCTCATCACCCCTTGGAACACGCCCTTCATGCTCGAGTCGTGGAAGCTCGCCCCGGCTCTCGCGACCGGCAACACGGTCGTGCTGAAGCCCGCCGAGTTCACGCCGCTGTCGGCGTCGCTGTGGGCGGGCATCTTCGAGGAGGCGGGGCTCCCCCGCGGCGTGTTCAACCTCGTGCACGGGCTCGGCGAGGACGCCGGCGATGCGCTGGTGAAGCACCCCGACGTGCCGCTGATCTCATTCACAGGCGAGAGCAGCACGGGCCAACTCATCTTCGGCAACGCCGCACCTCATCTGAAGGGCCTGTCGATGGAGCTGGGCGGTAAGAGCCCCGCGGTCGTGTTCGCCGACGCCGACCTCGACGCGGCCATCGACGCCACGATCTTCGGAGTGTTCTCGCTAAACGGGGAACGCTGCACCGCCGGCGCCCGAATCCTGGTAGAGCGGACGGTCTACGACGAGTTCGTCGAGCGGTACGCGGCGCAGGCGAAACGGGTCGTCGTAGGGTACCCGCACGACCCAGCCACAGAGGTCGGCGCGCTCGTGCACCCCGAGCATTACGCCAAGGTCATGCAATACGTCGAGATCGGTAAGTCCGAGGGCCGACTGATGGCCGGTGGCGGCCGGCCGGCAGGCTTTGACAGCGGCAACTTCGTCGCGCCGACCGTCTTCGCCGACGTCGCTCCCGACGCGCGGATCTTCCAGGAGGAAATCTTCGGGCCGGTTGTGGCGATCACGCCCTTCGACTCCGATGAGGAGGCGCTCGCGCTCGCCAACGGCGTCAAGTACGGACTCGCCGCGTACATCTGGACGAACGACCTGAAGCGCGCGCACAACTTTGCGCACTCCGTAGAGGCCGGCATGGTCTGGCTCAACTCGAACAACGTGAGGGACCTGCGCACACCGTTCGGCGGCGTGAAGGCGTCGGGTCTGGGCCACGAGGGCGGGTACCGGTCGATTGACTTCTACACCAATCAGCAGGCGGTCCACATCACGCTCGGCGAAGTCCACAATCCGACGTTCGGCAAGGCGAATCTCCGGAACGGGCCGGTTGCACCGCTCGCTCAGGGCGAGGACGAACCAGAGCCGCGTTGACCCACAGACACGACCCAATCGAAACAAGGACGGTTCTATGAGCAAGGTCATCGACGGTTCCGCGGAGCCCATTGTCACGAACGCCCTCACCGACCACGCGGCGCGGAGCATTCGCACGCCAAAGGCGCTGCCGCCGGACGTACTCCGCTGCGCCTATATGGAGCTCGTCGTCACCGACCTCGCGCAGTCTCGCAACTTCTACGTCGACGTGCTCGGCCTCGTGGTAACCGAGGAGGACGAGGACGCTGTGTACCTCCGCAGCTTCGAGGAGTTCATCCACCACAACCTGGTGCTGCGCACAGGACCGGTGGCCGCGGTCGCAGCGTTCTCCTACCGCGTCCGGTCCCCCGAGGACCTCGACCGCGTAGTCGCGTTCTACACGGAGCTCGGCTGCCGGGTGCAGCGTCGCGCGGAAGGGTTCACGAAGGGCATCGGAGACTCCGTGCGAGTGGACGACCCGCTCGGGTTTCCCATCGAGTTCTTCCACGACGTGCAGCACGTCGAGCGGCTTGCCTGGCGCTACGACCTTTACACGCCCGGCGCACTGGTACGTCTGGACCACTTTAACCAGGTCACGCCTGACGTACCGCGGGCAGTCGCCCACATGGAGGACCTCGGGTTTCGCGTCACCGAGGACATCAAAGACGCCGAGGGCACGGTGTACGCGGCGTGGATGCGGCGCAAGCCCACGGTGCACGACACCGCCATGACCGGCGGTGACGGGCCGCGCATGCATCACGTCGCCTTCGCGACGCACGAGAAACACAACATCCTCGCCATCTGCGACAAACTCGGCGCACTGCGCCTTTCCGACCGCATCGAGCGCGGGCCGGGCCGGCACGGCGTGTCAAATGCGTTCTACCTGTACCTCCGGGACCCCGATGGGCACCGAGTCGAGATCTACACGCAGGACTACTACACCGGCGATCCCGACAACCCCGTCGTCACCTGGGACGTCCACGACAACCAGCGCCGGGATTGGTGGGGCAACCCGGTCGTGCCGAGCTGGTACACGGAGGCCTCGCTGGTGCTCGACCTCGACGGGAAACCGAAAGAGCTCGAGGCGCGTAATGATCGGTCGGAAATGACGGTCACCATCGGCGCTGACGGCTTCTCCTACACCCGCAAAGGCGAGGACGACCTGCCCGAATGGAAGTCGGGCGAGTACAAGCTCGGCGCCCAGCTTTGAAGCCACACCACTGACACGAGGAGCCCGAATGCTGTCCGCCGACACCATCACCGCGATCGCCGAGGAGCTCGCCGAGGCGCACCGATCCCAGGTCCTGATCCCTCGGATCACGGCACGGTACCCCGACGCGACGGTCGAGGACTCCTACGCCATCCAGGGAGTCTGGCGCGATCGAGAGCTCGCCGCCGGCCGCCGCCTCGTCGGCCGGAAGATCGGACTCACCTCGAGGGCGATGCAGGCAGCGACCGGCATCAACGAGCCGGACTACGGCGTCATGTTCGATGACACGGTGTGGGAGGACGGCGCTGTGATCGCCTTCGACCGATTCACCAACGTGCGCATCGAGGTGGAGTTGGCGTTCGTGCTGCGCGAGCCGCTCGAGGGGCCACGCTGCACCCTCGCGCACGCGCTCGCCGCGACGGACTACGTGACACCCGCGCTCGAGGTGCTGAACTCGCACATCGAACTCGAGGGCCGGACCATCGTCGACACAATCTCGGACAACGCCGCCTATGGCGCCATGGTCCTCGGCACCAAGCGGAAGCGGCCCGACGAGGTCGACCTGCGCTGGGTGCCCGGGGTGCTATATCGGAACAATTCGATTGAGGAGACCGGAGTCGCAGCAGGCGTCCTGGGCCACCCCGCGACCGGCGTCGCCTGGCTGGCGAACAAGCTCCATCAGCACGGCGCCCGCCTCGAGGCGGGCGAGATCATCCTCGCCGGATCGTTCACCCGCCCCATGTGGGTGTCGCGCGGGGATCACGTGCGCTGCGACTACGGCGTGATGGGGACGGTCGAATGTCGCTTCGACTGAGCGTGACCTTCCGAGAGCGCCTATCTGGCGCCACTCGTCCGATGGCAGGGATGTGGGTGTGCTCCGGGTCAGCACTCGTGGCCGAAATTTGTGCAGGAGCCGGCCTCGACTGGCTTCTGATCGACATGGAGCACGGCCCCAACGGGCTGGAGTCCGTGCTCGGTCAGCTGCACGCCGTGTCGGCGTACCCGGTCACGCCGCTAGTCCGCGTCCCTGTGGGCGACGCCGTGGTGATCAAACAAGTGCTCGACCTCGGCGCACAGAATGTGCTGGTTCCGATGGTCTCCTCCGCCGAAGAGGCCCGCGCGGTGGTCGAGGCGGTCCGTTACCCGCCGCGAGGACGCCGCGGGGTGGGCTCGGCCCTTGCGCGGTCGGCGCGATGGAACCGTGTCGATGGCTACCTGACGCAGGCCGATGACCACGTCGCACTGTTCGTGCAGATCGAGACAATCGAAGGCGTCGATGCGGCAGGGAAAATCGCCGAAGTAGACGGCGTCGACGGCGTGTTCGTTGGTCCGAGCGATCTGGCCGCCTCCATGGGGCTCCTCGGGCAGCAAACACACCCGCAGGTGACGGCAGCGGCCCTGCGTGCATTCGAGGGTGTCCGCACGGCGGGCAAACCCGTCGGTGTAAATGCCTTCGATCCCACTGTCGCGGAGGCATACCTGATGGCGGGCGCCTCGTTCGTACTCGTCGGCGCCGACGTGGCGCTACTTGCTCGTGGATCGGAATCACTAGCGCATCGATGGACCGCAGTGTCCCAAAGTAGGGATCGTCCCTCCTACTAAAACGACATCGGCTACTACCCCTCCCGCGCCTACTACGACCGCAAGATCGCCCAGGGCAAACGCCACAACAAAGCCCTCATCGCCCTCGCCAGACGCCGCTGCAACTTCCTCCACGCCATGCTGTGCGACGGCACCCTCGGTTCGCCAGCCGCTATCGCGGCTTGACGAACCAATAGGGACACCCCGTCGGTCGCCCCAACATCGACGAGCGCAGTACCCAAACAATCTGTGCCCGCCCTACGCGCCTCAACGGAACAAAGCAACGGCCCGCTCAAGGCCGGCTGACGCATTTTGCGCCGAGCGACCTGTCTGCCCTGTCGACTCACCTCGATCGCACGAGCCGCCCTCGTCCTGACTCACCTGTGGCGTGGCTGGTAAGAAGGCTCGGTCTAGTCGCGACTCAATAGCACGGACGCAGTCCGCTTGGCGCGGACGCCGACTCCGAACGCGAGACGCTCGGGAGACACCCCTGTCGGCGCGGCTTTGACATGCGTCACGCTCTGGCTACCGGGTTGCGCCAGTCCTTCAAACGTGTTCCGCATACAGCTCGACAATCCCGCGGAGCGTGGTCAGTCGGTGCTGCCGAGTGAGGGACTCAATGCGCTCGGCTGGGGCGCTGTTCTCGATCGCGGCGAGGATCTCGTCGTGCTCGATCACCGAGTCGCTAGCGCGGTCGGGTATGAAGGCGAACACGCTCGAACGCAGTGTCGACATTCGTGTCCAGCCGTGCTGTACGAGTTCGACGAGTTCCGGATTGGGACACGGCGCGGAGAGAACCTGATGGAATCGCTGGTTCAAATCTGAGTGCAGCTCGGGGTCGAAATTCTCGAGGCCTGTGCGCATCCGGTCGTTCAGGTCGCGGGCGTCAGCTAGGGCGTCCGGCGTCAGCAGCGAGGCGGCAAGACCGGTCGCCGCGCCCTCTGTGATCGCAAGTGTCTGCAGCGCCCAGCGGTACTCGTCGAGGTCAAGGGCCCGAACGGCGGCGCCGACGTTGCGGGTGAAGGACACGAGGGACTCGGCCTCGAGGCGCCGGACCGCCTCGCGCACCGGCACGGACGACACACCCAGTTCCGTCCCAAGCGTGCCGAGAATCAGTCGTTTACCTGGGGCGTAGGAGCCGTTGAGGATGCGACTACGAATCATGTCGTAGGCACGATCGACCTTGGATTGCTCCGGCGTCTCAGCCCAGGAGCCGATGGCTTCGCTGCTCATGTCTACACCCGGTAGTCTGCCACGGAGCGTCCGTCCGTGAGCGAGTCAAGGGTAGCGCCCTCGCTGGACATCGATGAGACCGCACTTTTCGCGTTGTCATCGCTCCAACGGTCCTACCGTCAACGTCTGTCCCGCTGCCCGTGACACGCAGGCGATGACCCGACTCGAGCGCTCCGACGCATCGAGCACGAGGTCGCGGTGCTCCGCCTCGCCCTCGAACAACCGCAGGACGCACGTACCGCACGTGCCGGACCGGCATGAGCTGGCAACTTCGGCGCCGGCACGGTTGAGAGCGTCGAGCAAGGTGCTGTCCGGGTCCACCTCGACCGTGCGGCCATTCGGCGCCCAAACCGCCTGGAACGGCTGGTCGCTCACCTGACGTGCCGCGACGCCAGCGAAGTCCTCGAAGTGCACACTGGAGGGCCTCCAGTGCATGGTCAGCCCGCGCACCTCCTCCATCAGCGGCCGTGCCGCGCAGCAGTAGACGTGCCGGCCATCGCGCGGCTCGGCGAGATACGGCCACAGGTCAATTCGGCCGTGCACGGCACTGTGATGCACCCGAACGTGCGGGCCGGCGATACTCAACTCATCGAGGTAGGCGGTGTCCTCCGCCGTGCGTGACAGGTAGAGCAGGCGTACCCGCGCCCCCCGCTGGTTCAGCACTTGGAACATAGCCCGAATCGCGGTGATCCCGATACCACCGGCGATCAAGAGGTACTCGTCCGCGTCGCGGAGCGGGAACGCGTTTCGTGGGCCCTCGGCGCCCAGCCGATCGCCGACTCGGACGTCTGCATGCATGCTCCTGGAGCCTCCCCGGCCGTCGGCCTCGCGAAGCACGCAGATCCGGTAGAAGCCTTCGGCCGTCCGCTCTGCGATCGAGTAGCTCCGACGGTGCCCGGCCGGCGTTGCGATGCTGATATGTGAGCCCGGCTCGACGGCGGGCAGCGGGGGGTGCCCCGGCGCGGGACCGAGCTCGAACTGGGTGATAGACCGAGTCAGCGCAACCCTCTGCGTCACGACGAGATCCCTCTCAGTCATCGCCGGACGCCTTCGAGGGGAGCGGATAACTCACGATGTCGCCGACCTTGACCTCGCCCTCCCCGACGACCTCGCCGTACACGCCCATCTCGTTCGCGCCGAAATGCTGTACGAGCAGCCGAGGGATGGGCAGGTCCCGTCGCGCGTTGACGGGGTTCACCTCGGTCGCAGCGCAGCGCCTCGTGTTCAGGACGGCGCGGAACCGAGCGGCGCCGACCCGGACCTCGTCGCCGACGAGGCGGAGTTCACTGAATGCCGGCATACCGTCGAACACAACGTTCGCGCGGAACCGAGCCGGGTCGATGGGTACACCGACTTGTTCCTCGAGCGCCCGGATCGACTGCAAGTTGATGAAGGACACCGCGTGCATCAGGGCGCCTGAGACGACCGAGATGTCCGTGAACCGCAGGCCTGGCTCATGCGCGACGAGCGGCTCGCTTCCCTCAGGTAGATCCAACACGCGGGCGAAGAAGCGCTGCGCCATGCGTCGGCCGTCGGGCGTGCCGAGGTTCGTTCGCAGGACATCGTGCCCGCGCACCTGGACTACAAGCGTTTCCCCCTCCGGCTCAACGTGGGTGGTCAGCCCGGCGAGCCTCGCGTCGCGAGCGAGCATGAAGAACTGGTCCTTCGGCAACGGTTCGCGTGCTCCTTTTCGGTAGGCGCCGTCCGGCCGGGCGAGAGCCCACTTACGGTCATGTGGCACACCTTGTCCCGTGGTGAAGCGGATGGAAGTGCGACTTTCGGCGGAGAGCCCTTTGATCGGGTATGCCGCGAGTGCGACGACCTGTCCGGTCCGAGCCGCTGGCGCAGTCTCAGCCGTCACCGTATGCGGCTCGCGGAACGTCCGATGATCTCGGCGGCGCCCTCCATGAGCTCATGCACGACTTCGGCAGCGGGCTTGATCTCGTGCACCAGTCCGACTCCCTGACCTGCGAGCCAGGCCATCTCCTCGAAGTCACCCGTGGTGTCGGGCGTCGGCAGGATGACATCGAACTTGTGCTTCACATGGAGCTGCCCAGACAAGATCGTCTCTCCGATCACCGGCAGATGCGTTCGTCCGTACACGGGGAGTTCCGCGAGGCGATCGTTGTACTTCTCCACGACCTTGACTTTCAGCAGCCGCATCGGGTTGAAGGCGGGCATCTCCGGCCCAAACACGGCGGACCGGATCGTGTCTTCGCCGACAGCGGCAAGAATGCGGCGGTGATGCTCCGGATGGACGTGCGCCTCCTGCGTTGCGACCAGTCGCGTGCCGACCCAGGCTCCGTCCGCTCCGAGCATGAGCGCCGCGGCAACACCGCGGGCGTCGGAAATTCCGCCAGCAGCGAGCACGAGCGCACGCTCGCCGACTGCGTCAACTACCTCGGGCACCAGCGCGACCAGGCCCATGCCACCGTAGTTGTGACCGCCTGCCTCCCACCCTTGTGCGATCACGACGTCGATGCCGTCCTCGACCGCGCGAACCGCGTCCGATGCTGTCCCGACCTGCTCCCAGATCGAGACACCGGCACCGTGCAGCAGGTCGAGCTGGTTCTGCGGCGGATGGCCCCAATGGAACGACACGATGGGAACCTTGAGCTCGGCGGCGACTGCGACCGTCTCCTCGTTACCAAAGACGGTGATGAAGTTGATGTTGAAGGGGAGGTCACCGAGTTTTGATCGAAGGTCTCCGACGACCTCGCGGAGCCGATCGGGTGAGGTGAACCCCACACCGATCGACCCGACTCCGCCGGCGCGGCTGACGGCGATCGCGAGTTCAGGCTCCTGTCCGGCGAAGGCCATACCAGCCTGGGCGAGAGCGTGGCCAGTGCCGAATCGGACGGTGAAGCGGGTGGGCACGGTCGTCATAAGACTCCTTCGTTTGGGTCGGCTGACCTTCTCCGCGTCCGACGACGTCTGGTCATGGCAACAAAGACCAGGTTATCGTATATGATATGATTTTGGCCCTCGGGGCCGGGGCGACAAGGAGGTCGAGCGATGCTCGAGCGTGTGGCGGACTGGCAGCGACTCACTTCCGAACAACGACATGTGGCGGTGCAGCGGTCGATGGAAGCCGCCCGCCGTTCGCCAGGAACATTCATCTCGGTCAGCGACCGGATCATTGCGCCGGCCGAGGGGATTCTGCGAGGGATACCTATCGCTGTGAAGGACAACGTCGACGCGCTCGGATTTCCCACCACCGCGGGTACGCCGGCGCTTGGCGGCGTTAACCCCGAAGGCGAGGCCTCGGTCGTAACTGCCTTCCGGCAGGCAGGGGCCGTGACGATGGGCAAGACCAACCTGCACGAGCTGGCCTTCGGCGTAACGAGCAACAACGCGGCTTTCGGTCCTGTCCGACATCCCCGATTCCCGGACCGCATTGCGGGCGGATCAAGCGGTGGCAGCGCTACAGCGGTCGCGCTCGGCATTGTGCCGCTCTCGGTCGCGACCGACACCGGCGGTTCGATCTCCATACCCGCTGCGACGTGCGGCATAGCGGGTTGGCGACCAACGACCGGCCGCTGGCCGGGCGACGGCGTCGTGCATCTGAGTTGGACGAGGGACACGATCGGGGTCCACGCGACCGCGGTGACGGACCTCGCTTTGGCCGACGGTCTGGTCACGAATGAAGCGAGGCAAGCACCGCCTTCCCTGAAAGAAATCCGCCTCGGCATCGTCACCGAGCGGTGTACCGACACGGCG
>JAABUV010003882.1_pt1 | contig 18540 bp, 25 predicted proteins | sample 5559971 | NCBI WGS metagenome assembly JAABUV01 (sample SAMN10711881, study PRJNA513362) | rock metagenome | isolation source: Antarctica rocks | place: Antarctica: Victoria Land, Knobhead nord | collected 2015-12-19
TCAGGCAGCGCGCTTGCCTTGGTGAGCACGCGCCGCGCTGTAGGTGGGCCCCCTCGCCATATTTCAGCAGGCGGCTCAAGTGTACGCGTATGCATGAGGTGCTATCTCAAATATTGCCGTCCAGCATGAAACTCTGCTCGCACAACGAGCTTCCATGGTGCGGCGGCGCATACGGCTAGGTGGGCGCGGCGCGCACGGCTCGGTGTGTGCGGCACGCACACCTCAGTGTGCGCGCAGTCCAGCAGCTGCAGCCCTCCTCAGCAGCAGCGTGCATCGAGGCGTCTCGGGACCCGGGGGACCACCACCCTTTCCAGCCGCATGTAACTCGGGGAGCTGGGCACGCGCCTGAAGGAGCTGCGGTGGCGCAGGTAGTCGCGCTTGGTCTTGACCGCGCGGAACGAGGTGCGCCCCAGGCGGTGCAGCTTCAGCGCGAGCACCTCACCCTGCGGGCTCAGCACCTGCGGCCGCGCCCCGCGCACGTCAGCCCTGCAGCGGCGCGCGGGCAGTTGGAGCAGCGCGTCCGCATTCCACGCCAGCGGCCCCCAGGCAGGCTCCCTGTCCCCAGCTTCTGCACACTGCCCAACGCAGCACGAATTTTAACACTGCCTAGTGCGGCACGCCGGACACTCCTGCAAGGGTCATCTGGGTCGCACAGGCGTGCGGACTCGACACTGGGGGCGCGGCCGCCACGCGCACCTCATAGACGTCCGACTCCTTGCCGACGCCGATCTGGCGGCCGACGGCGGCCACTGTGCCGCGGTTGACCAGCACCTTGAGCGCCAAAAAGTCGTAGCCCAGCGGCGTCAGGCGGTAGCCGTCATACTTGGTGCTGTCGTGGTGCACGAGCTTCTGGCGCAGCAGCGCCCTCAGGCACCGCACGGCGCCGCCATGCCTGCGCCGCTCGCGGCCACGTCAGGCTGCAGACGCGCCCCTGCTGCTACAACCGCAACGTAGCGCTTTTGCAGGGAGGGAGACACGCCCGGGCCCGCTGGCAGGCGCCGGTGCACGTCTGTCGTCTTGACGGCGGTGACTCTGGGCTGCACCTGAGCCCGGCGATGCTCTCGACAAGCGAGGACGGGACAATCTCGTGCTGCAGCCCCGAACAAGACAAGCAGTCAGTGCTGCACCGCGACTCGCACTGTGACTCGCACGGTGCCTTGTGAGCCTATTAGCTCAAAACGCGCAACCGAAACAGCAGAGCACTTCTGCTTTGCGAGCTGAGCTTCACTGCGCACGTTCTTCTGGCCCAGCTCCACCGCCTGCAGCGTCCGGAACTCCTCCTTGGACAGGTAGCGCAGCGCATTGACGTCCAACTTCATAGCGTGCGCCGCCTGTAACACGTACCTGCGGTGCTCTGCGGCAGTGCACAGGCCAATTGACAAGGGTCACGTGCAGGGTTATTAGCCCCTGCTGAAGTGTCCAGCTCAGGACGTCTTGCTACGAATTGAACAGCCCGCAGATGCCTGATACCCGGTGCAATCCCGAGTCACGGTGGTCATCTTGACCAAGCAGCATGGTGTGTGCTGATACCCTGACCTAGTCTCTCCTCCAGCTTGGCCTCGAGATGGCTCCCAGGTTCGACGCAGATGCGGTGCGCGAGCGAGACATGAGCGACTACCTGCGCACCAAGGAGGCAGTCAAGAGCGCGCTGCACGTGAGCGCTGCCTTGCGGGATGCTTGAGCGCTGTGGCGCTTGATGGTTGCGAGATGTGCTTGAATGACACCTCACCCCATGTCATCGCTTCAGTCAACGGAGCGTCCGTCCTGTCATGTCTTGGCTGAGGCTAATGGCCCCTGACTCGAACGGGGCTGTTCGCGGCAGGCGGGCGACAAGGACGCGCGCACCGAGGAGCGCTACGTGCTGCCACACCCCAGCCTGCTGCCGGCCGCGCACCTGGCGCAGGAGGACAGCCCGCAGCCCATCTACTTCCCGGAATACCTGGAGGGCGTCAACGTCGCCACGCCCCGCTACACGCCGCAGACGGTGCGCCATATTCTCGGCACCTGCAGCGCCGTCCAGGAGGTGTTGGTCAAGGAGGAGCACAAGTGTTGTTCAAGGTAGTGAGGGGGCTGGAAGTAAGCTGGCTGCAGAAGTGCCGCGCCTGCAGCACCAAGGCTGGTCCACAGCGCTGTGGGTGGCTGGGCATGCTCGCCTGGCATCAGATATTGGCTCGCCACAAGGCAAGCGCAGGGTCCGCCGCGGGCGCAGGCTGCGGAGAAAGCCGGCCTGCTCACGGCCGGGGCTGTCGCGTCCGCGGCGGGGTTCCTCGCGCGCGCGGCGGGGTCGCCGTTCGGGCCGCGTGCGCGTGAGCGCGCCTGGGCGCGGCGCCTGCTCATCCTGCACGGCCTGGCGCAGCTGCCACCGTCCGTGGCGGCGCTGGTGCGCGGCGCCCTCCGTAGCCTGGCGTGTGCCGGTGTGGTGACTAGAGCGCGGCTCTGAGTGGTGGCAGTGCAGGTGGCCGCGCGGCGGTTGGGCTGGGGTGGGGCATTGTTCTGTTGCATGGGGGCATTGTTCCGTTGCATTGTTCTGTTGCATTGAGGATCCAGAAGCTTGTGTCGTGCTTCCTGCTTGGTTAGTGCACTCGCGCGGATCGCTCGGCAGCCAGTCTGTGTCCAGCTGCGCGGGAAAGGAACAGGGCGCCTGCTCGGGACCTGTGCAGCGGCCGCTGCAAGCGCGCGAGCGTCGCGCGGCGCGTCCGCAGGCGGGTCACTGCAAGGCCATCGCGCGCGCCACGCGCGACGGCGGCTTCGTTGCCACCTTCTGCGCCGACGCCGCGAATGCGACCGCCAACCTACTGGCGCTGCTGGAGGCGGGGCGGGACGGGGCCCTGCCACGCGCGCTCGTGCTCGCCGGCGAGGCGCGCACGGCGCCGCGCCTCGCAGCCAGGGCTGTGCTGCCTGCCAGGCGAACGCAGCGCATGCGGGCGCCCCTAGATGAGCGCAGGTCTCACCGTCCGGCGCCCATGCTCATGAACTCCCCGCCCTCTGAGGATCGCCGTGCACCGCCTGCTGTCTATGTGAGGCACCACGGAGTGTCATACCACAGCCTCATTGTTACGGGCCCCTGCTCAATGCTAATAAGGCGACGAGAAGCACTCACACTCCAGGCATGTGCAGGCGGCGCTGCTCGGGCCGTACCTGCTGGCGTACGCGCTGGCCCCCGCGGCCTGCCATGCGGGCGTGGCCGGCCTGGAGGCGGCCACCGTGGCCGCACTTACCGCCGCGCTCGCCGACCTGGACGGCGGGCGGCTGCCCGCATGGCGCTCCGCGCCCGTGCTGGCGCCTGCGCGCGAGTACTGGCGCCTGCCGGCGAGTGCCCTGGGCCCCCTCTTTGCAGGCGAGGCTCCATGGTAGCGCCACGAGCAGGACCCAAGCAGAGCAGCCGCTCGCCCGGTGCCTGTCCTGTACCCGCTTGCAAGGAGGGGCGCCTGGTATAGGAGGTTCCTCTGGTGTTGCAGAGCGTGTGGGTAGGGCGCCGTCCCCACATGCTCCCCCCAGGGTCTCTTGGACCTTCTGAGCCGCTGGGGCCTGGAAGAGGCGTGTCGCTGAGCAGCTCCACTGTTTAGAGTCACAGCACCGTGCGGCGTCCATTGCGAGTCTCCGCTCAGAGCATGCTCACGCTCCGCCCGGGGCCGTACGCCAGGAGACGGCCACCATGCGCGACATGCTGCTGGCGATGCGCGCGGATGCCGTCGTGCGCTCGCTCAACAACTGGCATGCCTCGTTCGGGGAGCCGTCGCCGGTGCGCGGCCGGCGTTCAGACGCCCACAGCTGCCCTGCTTTTTTTTTTTTTTAGAATAAAGTACTGAGGGTGCTGCAAGCAGTTGGGTGCTCCGATAGCGTGCCTTCCCAGTCCTTGTCGAGGCAACTGGGAGCACCGACCACAGCATGCTTGGCACAGGGATATCCGCAAGCACTGCATAGCCGTGAAGCTGCGCCCCACTCCTGCTCTGTGCCGCGCCCAGCACTTACGGCGCCTGTGACCGGCCGCCGCGCCAGACCCTGGCGGCCGGCAACCTGGCAGCCGCGCGCGCGGCCAACCCTGCGACCGCCGTCGCCGCCGCGCCCGCCGCGCCCGCGCTCGCGCCCGGCAACCCGCGCCCGGCCGGCGTCGGCGCGCTCCGCCTGCCGCCCGTTGGCGGCTCTCCGAGCTCCATCCGCGCGGGCGCCGCGGACAGCGGCCGCAGCGCCACCTCGTATATGACGGCCGCGGCGCTGGACTCGCTGAGCGTTGGCGGCGGCGGCGGCGGCGGCGGCGGCGGCGGCGGCGGCGGCGGCGGCGCGGCGAACGGCGGCGGCGCGAGCTCGGCGCCCAGCAGCGCGCGCAGCACGCCGCGCTCGGGCGTGACGGGCTTCTTCGGCCGCTCGGCGGAGCGCCCGCCGCGGGAGCGGAAGGAGCGGAAGGAGCGCAAGGAGAAGCCGGTGATGAACCCGGCGCTGCTGGACAGGTGGGGGGGCGCGTGAGGCCCTTACCCTGGCCAGGGCCCTGCTGCAGACGGCCCTGGTGCGCCGCGCGCGGCCCGACCAGGGCAGGGCCGGCGGGTGTCGACTGGCGCGTCAGGGACGAGAGCGCAGGCACAACGCGCTGTCCAAGGAGGCCTGGCACGCTTCAGGGCACGCAAGCGGGCAGCGCAACAGCGGTCGCACAGGACTGCGGCGGCGAGTTGCGCCCGACAAATTTTTTGGGGAGGCCGGCAGCTGGAGGAGCTTGGTGCGGGGATGCCGCATGTTGGTGGGCTGTGTGAGGGGGCCCTGATGTGTCACCCCTGACTGTTGGATGCATGCTGGCTGGTGGCACGCACATGACATGCACTGCTAGAGGTCAGAGTTCTACTTAAGCCCTGTCATGGTGTGTTGTATATTTCAGTGAGCCAGTGCGCTGGGGTTATATGCGTCTTGCTGATGCCCTCTGTGAAGGCATCTGCACATTGCGGGGCGGGGGCTGCGTTAGCTCTGGCAGCGGGGGGACACTCCACATGGGTTGCTTCCATAACGATTGACCTGAATGTATTTTTATGTAGATGGAGGTGTGTGGCCTGGCCAGGTAGGCCCAAGAATGAATGCGCAGGGAGCCTGCCTGTATGTGGTAGAAGCTCAAGGGCCATGCATGTCAGCGACCGCATGACTGAGGGTGCACTAAGCATGTCTACATGCGGATGCATAGTTAGCACTTATTTCGTACTTGGCCTGAGCTGGCAACAGTGCCGGCAGGCACCTGGGGTCTAGAGTATGGAGAGTTGACACTGCAGAGCTAGGAGGTGTGTGGTGTATCAATGCGAATGCACGGGTGCTACTAGTATGACTCATATGCTCTCAGTGTGTATTAATATGTAGTCATGTGTGCGTAACTGCTTTGCGTGTATACCTGCATGCTAGCTCGTTAGGCAGAGGCGTCCGTTTGCCGTGGACCCCACATGCATGAGTAATACGCACGTTGTCAGCTCAGAGGGGCTGCAAGCGCCGTCCTCTACTTGTGAACTGCGCTGCGAGTGCCGGTCGATACCCTGGCTTCGAAAGGGGTCGGGGTGCTTGCATGGGACACAGCTCCGGCACGCACTTAGGCTGCATGCAGCAGACTCCCATGCCACACCTGCGCTGGCTCAGGACCCGGATGGGTGCAGAGCAAGTATCCCCACGTAACGCTTTGCAGAGCTTGCAGGCGAGCATGCAAGCTCGCATGCTCCCACGCTCGCATGCACATTCATTCTAAGCAATGCACGTTGATTCCAAGCATCCGTCTCACCTGACTACACCTTCATGTTTGCCTGCACAAAATCCAACTGTCAAGCGTGCCGGCCAGGCCACGCGCACCCGTCGCTGGGTCTGCTCCTGCGCCTTGTTGCACTGGAGGACAAGCATGCATCGCTTGCCGACGACTAGGACGATGCGATCGGCATAATCAACGACGGCCGCGACATGCTAGAGGAGCTGCTCGAGCGGCTGGCGGCCGCGGAGGCCGCCCGCGCCGCGGCGCAGCGCGAGGCAGCTCCTCTAGCAGCTCGTCCAGCATGTCGCGGCCGTCGTGGCTCAGGCCGTTCGCGCCGTTGCAGTCGTCGGCCAGCGCCGCATGCTCGTCCTCCAGTGCGAGGCAGTGCAGCGGCAGGTTGGGCGACGGGGTGCGTGCGGCTTGGCCGGCACGCATGCCGGTTGGCTCAAGACGCAGGCAAGCGTGAAGGTGAGGTCCAGGTCATATATTGTTTGCCGCGCGGGGCCTGGAAGAGGCGCATCGCAGAGCCGCACCACTGTGCAAGGCTCACAGCACGGCGCGCAGGAAACAGTGATTGGCTCAGCTCTGCAGTGTCAGTTCATGAGAAAGCGGTGATGTCTGGATGCAACATGCCGTTGACTGAAAGATAGCGCGCGCGTGCACACGTTACAGTCCTCACCAGCAGAGCATGGCTGCTCAGGCCCTCAACCCCCATGTGGGGACCGCCAGATGACACCCCTGCACCCCTGAACACAGCGTGCAGCGACGAGCCCATTTTGCCGCCCTGAGAATGATAAAACTCTTCCAGCATGGCATTGATCCACTGCATGAGGACTAGCCCTATCCAGGGTAGCACCAGCGCATGACCAGCATGTCTGAAGCGGGGCGCACGCGATAGGGCGTGCGCGCTCGGCCTCCCGGGGCGCCAGCATGCGCGCTGTCTTGACATGGCCGGCCGGCATGCGGCCCCGCACAGGCATGGCCAAGGCCATGCAGCGAGTGACAGGAGCAGGCGAGGCAGGAGCGGCCCATCCACACAGGCCTACAACAGGGCGCCTAAAGCAGGCTGCATGACAGGCTGCATGAGGAGCTGCGACAAGGCTTGCGCGTCGGGGCTGCGCGCGCCTGCTCGTCGGTCGTGAGCAGCGCCATGTCCGCCTGCAGCGAAGTGGCCTCGTACAGCCGCATCTGTCGCTCGGTGACATGCACCTGCGCCGGCGCGCGCAGCTTTGCGGCCCGCGCCCCTCGCTTGCCCTTGCATGTCGCGGGCGCTCGCCGTGCCCCCCAGCCACCCCCAGCATCCTTGCCATTCTGCTGGGGCGGGCGCTTGGGCGAGGGCGAGCGCCTGCGACATGCAAGGGGCAGCGAGGGGCGCGGGCCGCAAAGCTGCGCGCGTCGGCACAGGTGCACGTCACCGAGCGCCAGATGGCGCTGTACGAGGCCAGGTTCCGTCGCCCCGGCGGACATGGCGCTGCTGGCATCCTTGTCATCCTGTTGGGGCGGGCGCTTGGGCGAGGGCGAGGGGTCGCTGATGCTGAGCTCCTCGCCCGCCACACGGGCGTGAGGGCCAGCAGGCAGCAGCGCCCGGGTGCACAGTTGGGCGAGGTGGGGTCCAAGCAGATGGTGTGTCACGTCAAGGTCCTTTCACCATGGGCGCAGGGGGTGGGGACGGCGCGCCCGCAGCCGCAGCCCGCGCGTGATCGGCAGGAACTTGCCGATCGTTGCGTCGGTGCCGAGGTGGATGCGCTTCCGCGCCTCCAGCGCGAGCGGCATATACATGAGTATGAAGTGCCTGACCAGGTTCATAATCACCAAAGTGCCGCTCGCGCTGGAGGCGCAAATGCGCATCCACATCGCCACGTACACAGAGGTCGGCGAGGAGGGCGTGCGTTCCTGCCGGTCACGCGCGAGCTGCACCTGCGGGCGCGCTCGGCACGACGCCGATCAAGCGGCCTGGGCATGTGCGGCGCGCGGGCTGCGCGGAACGTCAGCAGGACGCATCGCGTCACAGGAGACGCGCATGCAAAGGCGCGGGGCGCATGCGGGAGTGCTTGTAGTCAGGCAAGGCCGCAAGACGTTGAGTTGCAAGCGGTTGCCTGTGTTCACGGCATTATTTAGAGCAGGTCGCACTGCACTGATACCAGTAAGACGCCGAAGGCGGCTCGCGGCCACATGACGTGGGCGTCCGCCCCCTGAACGCGCGCATGCGGTCAAATGCTTGCCAGGAGACCGCTGCAGGGCATGCGCATGCAAGGCCTGGCATGAGGGCTTGCTGACGCGAGCAGGCACTCAGTGAGCAGCCGCCCATGCTCGGCACGCGTGCCACAGCAGCCTCCGCGGCTCAACAGCGCTATTGTATGCTGACAACTCACAGCATGCTCACCAAAATCTCTGGCGGCCACCGAAGGCAACAATGTCAGCTGAGCGTACATGCGGCTGAGGAGGGGAAGGATCCTCAGGCTCTCTGAGCAGCCTGGGGGCAGTGGACCAGTCCGCGCTCAAGGCGCCCACTGGCAGCGCCGCGGGGCAGGCCCTGCAGGGCGAGGGTGCGGGCTCCACGCAGGTGGGGATGCCAAGCGTCGGCTGTGGGCAAGGAACAGCCGGCAGCGGCAGCAGAGGTGGATGCACGCGCGGCGCCGCTGAGCCCCCGTGCGCCCAGCGCGGACATGCACGACAAGGTGGGCGCAGCCAGTGTGAGCTCGAGTGCAGGGGGTGCAAAACCTGGCGTTCACAGCCTGTGCAACAAGGTCTGCCGGTAGCAGCGCGCTGGGCGGGGCGTATGGGGCGGGCGCCTGTGATTCGCTGCATGGGCAAGCGCGCCGCTTACTCTGACGAGGAGGAGGTCTGCGCGGCGCCACCGGCCGCGCCCGCAGCGCCCGGTGCTATAGCCGGCGCGGCTGCGAAGGCCGGCGGGGGCCGCCGGCGGGCATCGTCCACGCAGCCCTGGCTGCGTGTGCGGCCAAGCTTGCGGACCAGACATGTGCACAGCAGTGGAGGCACCCGCAGCAGGCAGTGCTGCAGGTGCAGGTGCAGCAGGCAGTGCTGCAGGGAGCACTGCCTGCTGCAGGTGCCACTGCTGTGCATGAGCCTGCCGCGCGAGCTTGGCCGCACACGCAGCCAGGGCTGCGTGGACGACGCCCATGTGGTGGTCCCTGCCGGCCTTCGCAGCCGCGCCGGCCATTGCACCGAGCGCTGCGGGCGGCGCCGGCGCCGCCGCGCAGACCTCCTCCTCGTCAGAGTGAGCGGCAGGCGCGCCCATGCAGCAGGTCACAGGCGCCCGCCCCATGCGCGCCGCCCAGCGGCCGCCGCAGCCGCGGCCCTGCTGTCGGTAGCTGGCGCCATGGGCATGCCAGGGCAATCAGGAGGGCCCGCGCCCCGACCGCAGCCGCTGCATCCCTCCCAGGGTCGGCCATGGTGGCCAGCGCGGCGCCGCGCATGACGTGGATGTGGCGTGGCCACGGTGGACAGAGCATGTGACGTGAATGGCACGTCAAGGTGCAGGACGCCAGGCCGACGCGCGTGCTGCAGCGCAGACACCGGCCTGTGCCGCCGCTGCCGTGCAGGAACCCCGGCGGGGCGGCGCGCGTCGGAGGCGTTGCAGAAAGTGCGCCGCGCCTCCAGCTCGGTCCCCGAGGCGGGCGAGCGGGTCGCCGTCGCCGTGCGCCGTCGCCGCCACCTGCCGCCGGTGCCGCGGAGCTGAGCATGCGCCCTCGGATGCCGGCCGCAGGCGCTGACTGCCCGCGCTGCAACATCACGGGAAGCGCAGCATGCCGCACCCCAGCAGCTTCCTGCGTCCACACCTCCGAGCCAGCAGAGCATGTGCTGCAACGCGGCATGGCATCAGATATCCACAGCAGGTCATCCTGCGCCTTCTGCCTACCTCGTGCTGGCAAACAGGAGTGCACACCTTGGCCTCGGTGCCTGTGCTACCAACTGCCATGCACGGCCGCCATGTTAGTGTATGCTGGCCAGACCACCTGCACGGACGCCGCACAGCAGGCAGCCACAGGCTTCAAGCCGTGCCAGATACAGAAGGCGTGGCCGCAACAGCAGCCTCAGTATATGTGAGGCATGCGGAGCGGCAGGCAGGGAAGGTATGCCTTTGCTCTTGGCATGGCTCAATAATTATGAAACCTGCCGCGTACCTGACATGCCCAGCTCAGCAGCCTGCGCGCTGGACCTCTCGCGGCGCCGTTCGTAAGGCTATTAGCAGCACCCACATGTGGGTGCTTGCCAGCATGTTCGGCAGCAAGCAGCACGCTTTGTGGAGTGAGCGCAGTGCTCGAGCAGAGCATCACATGCTGCACATGACGTAACTGACAGGTCAGCCTTGTACGCTGCTTAGAGCTGCTGTGAGCCAGCAAGACAAACTTGCGTCATAAAGTGTACTTCCAAGACATGGCCAAGTGATCAATTTTACACTGCAAGTTTGTTGAAATGCACATTTCGCCGCTGGGACAGGCCAAGTTCCCTAGCCCTCAAAACCTAGATTGAACTCAGTGTGAGCTCCTCGCCGTCTGATTTTTACAAGGATGCTGCCAGTCATCTTCATCATGCACTAATGCCATAGCTTGCCTGTCACATGCATGCAGTGCCTGCACGCCCGACTGTGTCACTGCAGACGGACCTGCATTAGGCTGAGTTTGCTGCAAAGCTCATCTAGAGGCAAGGTATATGCAGAGGCCGTAAGGAACAAGTGCGACCATGCTGCGGGGCGCTGCGGCTCAAGCAGGCGCTCGCGCCCCGCCTGCTGCCACGCGAGGCAGGCCCGGCTGTCCGCTCTCCAGATGCTGTTGACACCGCTCCATGCTCTGCTGCGCTCTTTGGGAACCGCACGCGCACTTGCATCATCGTGGCTCATGGCACAGGACGGACATGGCCTGATGCACGCTCCAGCAGCACGGGCGCGCCCGGCAGGGCGTTGGCTGCTCGGTGCGCTTCCGTGCTGCCCATCGCTGAGATTTGGTTCATGAGCAAGAAGTCATGAGCCGCTGGTTTGCTGCGCACGCGTTTCGACTTGCTGCAAGCGGTTGAAGGCCCACGGCGCCCAAGCTCGCGTGCAAACACTTTCCACATAATCGTGGCAGAGCGCTCTGCAGCTGTCAGGTGCATGCGTGTGCGGGTACAGAGTGATGCACTCCTGCCTGACACACATGCAGATCAGGATTTGTGGTGGCCAGCAATCACTATGTGGTGAGCTGAGATCTCGAGGGCCAGCAGCACTTGTATAGTGGACTGGTGGCCAATTAAGTATCATGGCTCCAGGTTCGGCGTGCGGCATGCACTGCGAGTCTGTGTAAAGCGTGCTCGCGCTCCACTCCGGGCCTCCGGCCAAGACACCTCCACCATGGGGTGGCTGCATGGGACGCAGCTCCAGCTTGCTCCTGGACTGCATGCAGCAGACTCCCCTGCCGTCCGGCACGGGAGCACAGGCTCCCGTGCAAATGCATCTGACCAGCAAGGCTCCCGTGCAAATGCATCTGACCAGCAATTTTAGAAACATAACTGCAGTCTACTCGTGAACCAGGCGATGCGCAATGGTCACCCTTGTGCTGTCCTTCAGCGGGTGTACGCGGCATGGTTGCACGTGGTGACACATGGAGCTAGCTAGTGCCGTAATTGACGCAGAATGTCATAGCCCAATGCGACAAGCCCAGCGAGCATGCACGAGGGACGGCTCGCTGCAAGACTGCGGGAGCGATGCTTCAGGCTACACTGGTCTCAGAAAGTTGCGCTCACGCTTGTGTCGCGCAGCCGCGCCCAGCGCGGCCCCAGCCGCGCCCAGGAGAACAGCTTTGCGTCCTGTGGCGCAAAAAAAGCCCCGCTGTCAGTGCATGCCACCTTTCAGGCTCTCAAACAGCTTGCGAATTGGAGTAGATTTGCAGGCACTGTTCACTGTTTGCAGAGCTGTTGGCCTGCGGAGGCTCACGGGAGAGATGCAAGCTAGGAGGGGGAGGAAAAGAGAAAAAGCATAGAGGGAGGAGGGAGGGGTGGAGGGAGGGAGAGAGAAGAGGAGGTTCCCCCCATAGGGAAATATTGAGGTTCTGACCACTTCAGTCTCTGCGCACCTCCGACGCAACCTCCTCCAGCTCGAGCTCTGGGTCCGAGAACACGGCCTCGAACGCGCGGGTGCGCTCCTCCGCCCGCCGCGCGCGCCGCCGCCTGCACGCCACAGCCACCGCGACACCGAGCGCCACACCCACGCCTGCCGCAGCCGCCGCGGCGACGCCGATGATCGCCGCCATAGGCACGCCGCCGCCGCCGCTGCCGCCACCGCCGCTTGCCTTGTTCCCGCTCCCGGCGCTGAGACGCGCCGCCTCGTCGCTCGCCTGGACCTGCGGCAGTGCACCTGAGGAGCGCGCCTGTGTGCAAGAGAACCTTACAATGGAGCCCACAGCCGCACGAATGGTGCGCACAAGTTTTCCTTTTGCGGCACGTGGGGCTTGAGGAGGCGCCCATAGCCTTTACTAGCTGCAAGTATGCCTTTGTGCAAGGTATGCTGTATCTCAGAACGGGATACCCGCGCAGACTCCGACCGTAAAGCTCCTGCTATCAAGTGCCTAGGTTGACAGATCTGCCTGCAAGAGAAAGCTGCTCACCAACGGAGCGCATCTGCACAAAGCCTGGGCCCCAGGCACGGATGGCACTGCATCATTCTGATTTAAACTGCATGCATGGCTCCAAGCTAGGGCACAGAAAGCCATGCGAGCACCATGTCATGTTAGGTTTGTCCCCAGTACGCACCGCAGAGAGCGGAGCAGGTGCACCGGCGGTCCCCGACGGCGCCGGCGCGAGCGCGGGCGCCGGCGCGGCCGCGGGCGGCGGCGGCGGCGGCAGCGGCGCGCACTCCGGGCAGTGCAGGATGGCCGCAAACTGGCCGCTGGCCGCGACGCGCAGGTCGTGCGAGGGCGAGGCCTCGAAGTCGGCCTCGCACAGCTGCCAGGGCGCGCCGAAGATGTTGTCCTGCGCGCGCGCACGCCCGCAAGCCCTGGTAAGGGCCGGGCGCCAGCAGGAGCAGCAAAGCCAGCATGCCGCGGTGTCTGCTGGGTGCTTGGGACACCCGAGGATGCAACACAGCCGGGGGCCTGAGCGAGCGCAGAGCAGGGCCGCACGTCCACAAAGGGGATGCGCCGGTCCTCAAACAGCCCGCAGGTCTTGCAGCCGCCCCGCGTCAGCGTGGTCAGCGGCTTGTCCTCGGCTGCCCACGCGTAGCGCCGGCCCTGCAGACACAACGAGGCTTGTGATACTCCTCCTGCAGAGGACGGGGGAGAGTATGCAAGCAAGCAAGAGCGCTGTTGACAAGGAGCTAGTGACATCTAGCTCTATTTGCGGCGAGCCGGGGGCCGCTCACCGCCTCCTTCACCTCTGGCAGGTTGACGTCCACGTCTGCGAGCCCACGCTGCGGTGAGCGCGGTGCAGTGCGGCTGGTGTGCAGCCAGACAGCAAGCAACAAGGTTGGAGCCAGCGCACCATTGCATCGGATGTACAGCACCAGGCCGCCCTCGATGCGCAGCCGGTGGGAGGAGGAGTACAGCGCGAGCTCCGTCAGGAACACCTGCACACCTGCGCAGCAGGGCGTTCAAGCGCTGGCGGGGAGTGATATGCGCATGCCCTTGCCTGGCCGCGTGTCTTGGGGTGCGCTCACCCGATGCCTCGCAGCACACACACAGCAGCAGCGGCAGGCACAGTGCGGCCTGCTGCCTCCACGGCGCGCGCCCCCGCACGTGCATTGTGCAGTAGTGTGCCGGTTCCGAGGCTGGTCTTTAAACCTGTTGCTGTGCCGCCCCTTCCTTGCTGCGTCCGCAGCACGGCACTCAGCAGCAACAGCACTGAAAAAGCTACCCGGCCTTGTCTTGCATCTTGCTATATGAATGGCGCGACAGCGGGCAGCGGCGGAGCGGGGCTTGATTCCAACTTCCAGCTGCCTCGCAGCGCTGTGTGTGTGCTCTCTGGCGTGCTGCGCTGGCCTGGGCCTCGAGACAAGCCTAAGAGTGGGACCCTACCTCATTGGATGCCAGGCAGGAGTGCACCAGCAGCAAGGCTTGCAGTCAGGCTCAGCGCAAGCTGTGTATGATACACAGTGTATCAACACTGCTTGCTGCCAAGCCGCTGCTTGTGGATAAGACCTGGCCCGTCTGCAACGCAGTGCGCTGCGACCAGGTACATGTAAGTGACGCATTACTGAGGCCCTTGCGCAGCCACTTGGAGGCAGCGGGAGCGTTCTCAGAGGGCGTCTAGACATGTGAAAGCTCTGGTGAAATGAAGTCCTTCTTTGGTCTGAAGGAGAAGGCTGGCGGCGCGGTGCGACTTCCAGGAGCAGTGTTGGAAGCAGTGTTAGAAGTCGAAGCAGCATCATCCCCGTCGCGCCCTGTACTGTGTTCTGCAGCTCAGCTTAACGCGGGTGTTCACGCCTTGTGGCCGAATCTGCCTACCAGAGATGCAAGGCGCTCCTGTTGGCCTTCCTTCTGAGGCACCCAATGCTCAGGCTGTGACACGGGGGGCTGCAGGTGAAGAGTGTAGCGCGCACTTTCAAGCGCCCCTCTGCAGACAACGCGGGTGTCGGCAGTGCGCCCTTCCTCGGGCTGCACGGCAGGGCACTGCACACGTCAGCAACGCCCCTGCCCGGTTGCTCACTCTGTTTGGAAGAGTTTGTGGCGTATGACTGTTGAAGGTGCTGCCCGCGTGTTAGCTGCGCCTCTGCTGCTTTTGCTGTACTCCCTTGCACCCGCCCAGCTCCGTACGTCACAGAAAGCGCACCCTGTGCCTGTGTGCCCCTCTCTACAAGCCCCTGGCAAACATGGACCGCGTGGGCGCCTGTCACTCCTGCCTGGAGCCCTGCAGGTGCCGCAGATAGCGGGTGCGACGGCCGCTGCGTGGACGCGCGCAGGCAGGAGCGGCGGCGGCGGCGCGCCCGCGCCGGAGGCCGCGCCGCCGGCAGCCTCGCGCGCCGCCGCGCCCGCCGGCGCAGCGGAGCCGGACCCGGTGCTGGCGCACCTGCTGCGCAACGCGCGCAGCGAGGCCGTGCGGTGCGAGTTCCGCGCCGCGCCGGGCGCCAGCTACACCGAGCGCCACGAGGTCACGCTGTTGGCGCGCGCCCCGCAGTAGTGTGCTAGTAGACAGCCTCGCATGAAATGTGTGCGCCAGTCGGCTACAGGTGCGGAGGGGCGCTCGGCTAGCAAGCGATTTAGGCAGATGCTGGCAAGGAGCATGGCATGAGGCCGTGCTAGCGCCTCGAAGCAGGCTGTGCACGTCTCGGGCAGCCATCAGGGTGGCGAATGGCGAGTGAATTTATTGACAGTGCGTGCTGGGCATGCTGGGCCCGTCCCCAGAACTGCGCATCGACTGGCGACCCAGGCAGGCACGCCAGACAGGCCGGGCGCGCCAAGCTTGCGCCTGCGCGCTCCCCGCGCAGGCGGGGACGTACAACGTGAACGGGCGCCTGCCGCCGCCGGCGCTGGACCTGCGCCCGTGGCTGGACGCGGGCGCGGGCGCGGACATTGTGGCGGTCGCATTCCAGGAGTGCGTGCCGCTCAGCGCGTCCAACGTAGTCATGGGTGCGCATCCGCGGCCAGGGTAGGGTCAATTCCAACCCTATCACGTTCCAGGAGCGCGTGCCAATCAGCCCGTCCAAAATGGTCATGGGTGCGGGCGTGCGGCCCGGGCCCCGACGGCCGGACCCCGACTCGGCTCTCACATGTTTGGCAGCCCAGCTGGGGCCGCATCTCTGTGCTGCGCTCGCCCCGCCGCGGCTACCCGCTGCGAGCGGCGTCCGCTGCAAGCGGGCGCCTGCGCAGCTCGGCTGCCCGCCCACGCGTTTCCCGCAGCCCCTCAGGCGCCGGCCTTGATCAGGCAGCGGCGCCGCGTTTGCCCGCCGCCCGCCGACAGAGTGTAGAGCTTGCCCTGCCGCCCAGGCGCCCTACCCTAAGCGCCCCCCCCACTGTAGTCGCATGCCTAACCCTTGAGCACTGGGTACTTTTTCTGCGCAGGCGCGAGCCTGGATGCGGCCGCCGCGTGGGACCGCCTGATCGAGCTCGCGCTGAACGGCAGCGAGGCCGGCCGCCTGCCTACCCGCGCGCACCCCGGCGGCGTGCGCCAGGGCGGCGGCGGCCCGCTGGAAGCGGGGCTCGCGCCTCGGGCCGCGCAGGCGGGGGACTATGTTCAGGCGCGCGCGGGGCAGCAGGGCAGGGCTGCCAGCATCGGGCGCACAGACGAGCGTGCTTCCAACACACATGCGATCCTAGCTAAACACGCCTCCTAACAACTTGACGTCTGTGGTCCTAGTAGAAACCAAAACATGCCGCGGTACATGCACGCCCACTGCATCAGCATTGCATGCGACAGGCCGCAAGCAGTGCGTCCTGGGTGGGCAGGCGAGGGGGTTTGGCATGCACAGGCAAGGCCGGCGCTGATCAGGCGACAGCAAGCGGACGGGCAACGGACCGGCCTGGGCCGCGCTGGTGCAGGCAGGCTCTGCGGGTGTGGCTAGGGAGTGGGGTCAGGGAGGCAGGCGCGGCATGTCGTGGCCGGGGCCCCGCACGCAATGGCGGGCAAGCAGATGGTCGGCGTGTACCTGTCGGTGTGGGCGCGTCGGCAGCTGCTGCCGGCACTGCGCGGCGTGCAGGTCACCGCCGTCGGCACCGGCGTGATGGGCTATATGGGCAACAAGGGCGCGCGCGCGGCCCGCCGATGCGTGCCGGGGGACATGCCGGGCGCCCAGAGCTTGGGGGCAGGGCAGCTCTGTGTCAGCTTGCAGTGCGGGCGACACAGGATTTAAGAGAATATGCTACAGAGCCTGCGATGGTTTGGCCATTGGGACTTTTGGCTGGCAAACTGACAGACAGGTGCTGACAGCTTAGCCTCTGCCTGGGCGTTGTGATAGCACCGCCCAGCTGTTGTGCAGGGAGCGGGGATGAGAGGTATGGCGTTTCTTTCTTGTCTCAGGTCCCGGGGATCATGCAGCAAGGAACGGCGCATGCCCACTGGCGACGAGGGCACCTGGCGCCTGACGCAGCTCTTCGCGCTGGCAGGCGCGGTGGCGGCGCGGATGCGCGTGCACGACTCGGGCATCTGCCTGGTCGCGTCGCACCTGAGCAGCGGCCACGCGGAGGGCGACGAGCTGCGCCGCAACTACGACTATGCGGAGGTGATGCCCTGCCGCTAACCCTATAACCTACCCTACCTGTCCTGGTTCTGCCTGGCAGGCTCTTGGCGCTCTCCAGCTTGATGATGCGGCGGCGATGCGCGGGCCTCCATGCTGGTCAGCCTGGCAGGTTCCCGTGCTACCCCGAAGTGCCCCAGGCCTGTGCGACCGGCACTGCGGACTCGTTGACTCTGTATGGCAAGCGCACTCACGGCGGGCCAGCAACAGCAGTCCCACAGCAGGGTGCCTGAGCTACAGCAGGGTAGCGCTCGTTGCAGCACTGATCGACAGTGGGCGGGCGGTGCGGCAGATCGTGCGCCGGGGCTGTTTCCCGCCCGAGGACGCGGCGGCGCTTGCGGGGGCGCCGGGCGAGGTGCTGCCGGGCGGCGGCGCGGCTGCCGACGCGGGCGCGCAGCAGCTGCCCGGCGTCACCAAGGCGCGCTGCTGGCTTGGCCATGGCGCTCAGCCGCCGCCTTTGTAAGCAGCCGCCCTGCTCTGTGCATTGTGCATGTGGTGCTGCCACAGTGACGCCCGCCGCTGCCCAGCCTGAGTGGAGCACCAAGCCGCAGCTATGGAATAACTCTGATTGGCTGAAACGCTGCGCGTTGGCCCTGATGCAGGCGCCCGGATCGCTCAGCGCTGTCCCGCGGGCAGAGGCCGCTGGGCATGGCTGAAACGTGCGCGCGCGCGCGCCGGGCGCGCAGGTGGCGAGCGCGGCGGGGCGCGCCGGCCAGTGGGGCCTCGCGCGCGGCCTGCTCGAGCACGAGCACGTCGTGTGGATGGGCGACCTCAACTACCGCCTGTCGCTGCCCGACCCCGAGGCGCGCCGCCCCCGCCAGCTGACCGAGCGTCCTCCTGCTCTCCGCCCTCCTGCGGCGCCCCGCTTCCGCTGCTGGCGCCGGCTCTTCGCTGGATGTGAAAGCGTGTCGAGCAGGGCAGCATTTACTGTGGATGCCTGCAGCATGATCAACATGCACAGCCTCGCCATGCTGACGCGCATTTCTTGTGCCTTGGCCCGCGCCTCGCCAGTCCCGCCACGCGCTGACATCTGCGCGGCACGCTCGCCGCGCGTCGTGCGTGGACAGGCGCGCGCCGCGACGCGTGCGTTCGCTGGCGCTCTGGGGACGCGCGCCGCTCCCCCTGCTGCCGGGCCGGGGCTGCGCTGACGGCGGCAGCCTGGGGCGCGCCAGGTGCGCGCGCTCTTGCGCGCGGGCGACCTGCGGGCGCTGGCGGCGGGCGACGAGCTCGCGCGCATTCGCCAGCAGGTCCGGCCCTGTCCCCGCTCCCAGGGCGGCGGCGTGCCTGCAATGCGTGCACGCTTGCCGGCCTCTGGAAGCGTTCTCGCACGCCCGGCTCTTGTGTAGCAACCAGGCATTCCGTGCGGTGTGGAGGCGCGATTGCAGTACTGGGAGTGTCACCAAGGCCACTGGCCGCGCTTTTCAAGGGCCCCAGCCGCATGCCTTGGGTACATGTGGTCGCATGTCTATGTGTGTCAAGGGTTGTTGCGACTTTGGCCTGCGTGTCCTCGCAGACGTCCTTGCCGCCGTGGGCGAGACATGCTGGCATTGCTGGCGCGCAGGGGCGCGCGTTTGAGGGGTGGGCGGAGGGGCCGCTGGAGTTTGCGCCAACGTATAAGTTCAGGCGAGGGACGTCGCTGTACGTGGGTGCGCACTGCAGGCTCCAGTGGGGAGAA
>JAABUV010003883.1_pt1 | contig 18532 bp, 33 predicted proteins | sample 5559971 | NCBI WGS metagenome assembly JAABUV01 (sample SAMN10711881, study PRJNA513362) | rock metagenome | isolation source: Antarctica rocks | place: Antarctica: Victoria Land, Knobhead nord | collected 2015-12-19
GGATGGATGTGACTGACTGAATACGCCTCCCGACATGCAACATGCGACGAAACGTATCAAGGCTGTCCGCTGCATGACGCGCGATGCGCGCCCTGGGGCGCGCAGGGGCCTCGGCGCGGTGGCCTGGTTCCCGGTGCACTGCACGTCCATCAACAACACCAACTCGCTCATCTCGGGCGACAACAAGGGCGCCGCGGCGCAGCTGCTGGAGGCCTGGGCCGCCGGCGCGGGCAGCCAGAGCCCCGGGCCGATTCCCATGCCCGGCCTGGTCCGGCCCGACGCGGCGCCCAGCTTCGTGGCTGCCTTTGCGCAGGCCAATGTGGGCGACACGTCCCCCAACGTCCTGGGCGCCTTCTGCGCCGACACAGGCGCGCCCCCGTGGAGGGCTCCCGACCTGCACCTTGGGCCCGCCTCAACACAGGGAGCCGCAGTGCAGGCGGGCTTGTGCGTGCGTGCCTCAGCATTTGCTGCTCCGGAACGCTTTCAACCGAAGGCCCCGAGGCACATGCTTTCATTCTCGCGTCTGCCTGCGCGTCAGGACGTGCGGGGTACATTGAGCAACAGGTCAGGTTCCCTACGTTGTTGGCGCCCGAGTAGACTCTGCATGCAGAGATGGGATGGTGTGATGGATCGAAAGCGACTGTCATGCGTAGGCATTGTCTTGGTATAGTCTCTGGGGCTGGAGCTGCGTGCGACCATGCGCACGCGCGCGCACAGGCGAGCCCTGCGAGGCGCAGCACAGCACGTGCGGCGGCCGCAACGAGCTGTGCATCGGGCGCGGCCCCGAGTTCGCGGCGGACGACTTCGGCTTCCGCAGCAACGCGGTCATCGCGGCGCGGCAGGCCGAGGCGGCGGCGCGGCTCTGGCTCGGCGGCGGCGGCGGCGGCGGCGGGCTCGCCAACGTGTCGGGCGCGCGCCTGCCCAGCGCAGAGCACCGGGCGCGAGCGCTGGCTCCCAGCATCTGGCTGCACGCGGAGCGCGGCCGGGCGTCAGCAGCCCAAGCACATCAGCAGCCCAAGCATTTAACTGCTTGCACCGCTGGGGGTAGTGTCTGGGAAGCCCGTCCAGACGCATGGAAGCGCAGCGCGACTGCTCCGCCGCCTGCTGCACGTCCGCCGCGGCTCGGGGGTGGCCAGGCGCGAGGCGGGTCGCCGAACGCCGCGCGCGCACCCCCGGCCCGCATGCTTGGCCCTGCTGGGGCTGGGCCGCAGGGGTGCGCTTCGTGCCCGCTCAACCCCGTCAGAAGCCCTGCGGCGCGCTGCAGGCCCGGTGCAGGCGGCGCACGCGTACGTGGACATGAGCCGCGCGCGCGTGGCCGCCAGCAACTGGACGCGCGCCGGCCGCACGTGCCCGCCGGCCATGGGCTTCAGCTTCGCCGCCGGCACCACCGATGGCGCGCCAGCTCCCGCGCTAAGCTGCACCGCGATGCGCCGCTGCTGCGGCCGGGCCGGTTGCATGGGCGCGAGGAATGTGAGCACTTCATGCCCGTCGAGGACCAGCTCTGTTCCTGGCGGCCACGCCGCATACGATCTGAAGAGGGCTGCCCTCTGGCCGCAGCAGCTGCTGGGCCGAGGCACGAGGCCAGCTCAGGTATCCGCCAGCTCCGGCAACCTAACCCTAGACCGTAGCCGCTGCGCGCGCGTCTGACAACAGCCGCGCGCGCCGCGCAGGCCCGGGCGCGTTCGACTTCCGGCAGAGCGACACCAATGGCACCGCGTTCTGGCGGCTGGTGCGCCACTTCATCCACGAGCCGACGCCGGCGCAGGCCGCGTGCCACGCGCCCAAGCCCATCCTGCTGGACACGGGCAGCCTGGCCATCCCCTATGCCTGGCGCGCGCCCGCGCCCTACACCCTTGTCCAGTCCTTAGGGCTTTGCCTGCCGATCCTGCTGGACACGGGCAGCCTAGCCATCCCCTGCGCCTGGCGCGCGCCCGCGCCCAAACCCCTACCTTGGTCCAGCCCTTGGGGCTTTGCCTGCTTCCAGCGCGCAGGCGGGCTGCCGTCATAGCCCCGGACCTTCCGCAAGACCTTGCCCTGCCCAAGATGCGTGCAGCCGAGTGCCTGCCATGCTTGCCTGCATCGGGGCCGCCCTGTCAGCGCACGACGCCTATGTGACACACGATACCTGCATGGCAGCGCCCCAAGGCGTGCAGTGCGTCGTGCACGCGGCGGCAGCGGAGGGAGCGCGCGGCGCGCGCAGGCAGCCGTCTGTCGTGGACGTGCAGATCCTGCGTGCGGGCCAGCTGGTGCTGCTGTGCGTGCCGGCGGAGTTGACGACGATGGCCGGGCGGCGGCTCCGCGAGGCCGTGCACGCGCGGGCGCGCGCGCACGCTCGGGCCTACTGGGTCATGTGTCGCCTGCAGCTGCTGCCGCCAGCCAGTCCATTGAGTCGATTGAGCTATTGTGTTGGGGAAAGGGATTATGGGTGGGGGGTAGGAGAGTTGTATATAACATATATGCCTTCCACTCTAGCACCATGATGTCTGGCGTGTCTTGCTCGAGTCTGTGACAGTTTGTGTCTGCCAGGAAGGCGCACAGCCGACACTGGCGGTCCTCGCTCTACTGGTGGCTGGGAGCCTGCATCCTGTTGGCACAGGCTTGCGGGGCAGGGCTGGCCTGCCGCGCATGGCAGCTGCTGCCCACGTGAGCGGTTGCTGTGCTGCGGACGGCCCCGCGGGGGCCCGGGTGCGAGGTCCGCGTGGGCGAGCACAAGCGCGCGGCCTTTGCAAGCCTGTCAGTGCCCAGTTTCGAAACTGCACCCAGGTGGCGCGCTCCCTGCAAGAGACCGACCGGGGAGGGGGCAGGCAGGTGCGGGACGCGTGGGGCGCGGACGTGCGCGTGGTCATCGCGGGCCTGGCCAACACCTACTCTAGCTACGTGACCACCTTTGAGGAGTACGGCGCGCAGCGCTATGAGGGCGCGTCCACCATCTTCGGACCGCACACGCTGGACGCATACATCCAGGTGGGGCAGCCGCGCCGCGTGATAGGTGTATAGTCGCCGCCCGCACCATGTGCATTCGAAGCACTGCCTGTGCCTCGCAACTGTCCACTTTGACCCGGCTGCGCAGCGCGAGCGAGCGCGCCGTGCAGCCGAGGGTGCACCGCGCCCACCCGCGGCGCCTGGCGCCCAAGGGCTCGCTGCATCCGGCGCCACTGTCAGCGCGGCTTGGCGCCACTGTCAGCGCGGCCTGGCTGGGTCGGCAGGCGCCGACTGCGCCGCTGGCCTGTCAGCCCGTGCGGCGACCGGGCAAGCCCGCGCGGCTGCATGCGCAGGACTTCCTGCGCCTGGGCGGGCGGGGAGGATGACCTGCTGGCCGGGCCGCCGATAGGGTAGAGACATGGTAAACAGGGTAGCCACCGCGCTGCTGCCTGTCAGCCTGTGCGGAGGCGGGCTGCGCGCGCAGGAGTTTCTGCGGCTGGCGGACGACCTGCTGGCCGGGCGGCCGACGCCGCCGGGGCCGCCACCGCCGGACCTGCTGCCGCGCCAGTGGTCCTTCCTGGGGCCCGTCGTGCTGGACACCGTGCCGCACGGCACGCCTCGCGCTCCACTGCGGCCCTGGCTCTGAACATCGGTCGTCCTGTCCAACCGTTGGTTTGTTCGGCCTGCGCGAGAGGGTCAGCAGAGCCGCGCATACATGTGTCACCCTCATAACGTGTTTCCGCAACTTCACTGCGTTTTAGCTCGGCCGAGTCTGTTGCATGTTTAAAAGAGCTAGTGTCATCCGCCAGATGCACACTGCGCGCAGGCGCCCAGTTCGGCGGCGTGGTCACCGACGCCGCGCCGGCGTACGCCGCGAACGACACCGCGCGCGCAATTTTCCTCTCGGCCTGCCCGCGCAACGACGTTCGCCGCGGCGGCACCTTCCTGGCGGTGGAGCGCTTGGACGAGGCGGACGGCGCATGGCGCACGGTGCGCGGGTTTCTGCCCTCGGGAGGGGTTTTTTACCCTTAGAAACGTTGATGTGCCGTGGCGGCACCTTCCTGGCGGTGGAGCGCCAGGGCGAGGCGGACGGCGCGTGGCGCACGGTGCGCGGGGTCTCTACCCCTGGAGTGGGCTTGATACCCTAATAGGGTTGGTGTGTGCCACGGCGGCCTCTCTTAGCAGTGGAGCGCCGGGATGATGCGGATGGTGCGTGGCGCATGGTGCGCGGGATCTGCCAATGGGGCGGGGTCGGGCCCGTCCAGCTCGGGAGCCTGAGCAGGGCTGCTTGTGCACCAGGCGCTGCCGCAGTCCGCCGCGTGCATAGGGCCTGTTGCTGCGCCGCTTGGCGCTGAACCCCTCGACGGCGTGCTTCCTGCCCGATTTGGAGAAGTGACACGCATGACAGCACAGTGGCAGCAGCAAGGCCGGCATGACAAAGCAGTGGCGCAGCAACTGGCCTGGCACGGCGGCGCATGCGGGGGGCGCGCGCGCAGGTGCTCACAGACGACCATCTAAGCACGCGGTTCGCGTGGGCGCGGCCGCACACGCTGTCGTCCGAGTCCACCGCGGCCATCAGCTGGGAGATCCCGCCCGGCGTGCAGCCCGGTGCGTGCTCGCCGCCAGTCACCCTGCTGCGAGCGCGCCTCGGCACGGCACTCTCCTGTGATGCCGTCAACGTGGCTTGTTCTGAGGGTCGCGGCCGCCCTTGAGCGTGCATATGCATTCATCCCCATGCATCAATCATGTGGTGTCCCACTCGCGCACCCGGGTGCGCGAGGGGAAAGTGCCTCGCACTGGATTACAACTCGTGAAATCACGAGTGCATGGGCATCGACCAGTGAAGAGAGTCTCGTATGCGAGTGCGAGCCGCGGCGCCGGCCTGTGTCCTCGCATCTCCGACGCCCCGTCCGCGCGCAGGCGTGTACCGCCTGCGGCACTTTGGCGACTACAAGCACATCCTGGGCGGCACGCAGGCGTTCGAGGGCGCGTCGCGCAGCTTCTGCGTGGCGCTCGGCGCCGGCAGCTGCCTGCTCAGGCGGGCAGGGCTGGCAGCGCGGCTGGCCCTGCGCGCCAGCAGACTGTGGCAGGCCTGACGCCTGGATTGGTGTGTGAACGTGCGTGTGTGGGCCCTGGCTGTATCTTCCTGTATCTGTCCAGTGACAGGTGTTGTCTAGTTTCATGCTTCGGTGTGTCCTTGCTGTTACTCAGTGTGCTGATACAGACGCGTCATGTTTTACACAGGCTCAAATGCTGGGCACGTCCTCACTGCTGTCATTCCTGATGTGCGCCCTAACACTCTGACGCACCGCACGCAACATATTGTACACGTCTGCATGTCAGCAGCCACGGCTGTGCGCGCATGAGCCCACACCTGAGCCGCACCCTGGACACACCACTGCGCCTGCAGTGCCTAGACACACACGCCTTTGCACGCCACAGCCACCATCACTTCAGTGTAACACCACAGCTGGCACCCCTGCTAAGCAATTGAGACTCACCGCCAATGAATGAAACTGCTAATGAATGCTTGCCTGGCATCAAAGAATGATGACGAAGTAATCCCCACCTCACACCCTTACGCACTCTGTGCCCTGACGCTCCTACAGCCTCACCCGATTTTGCAGTTGCCCAGCACAGAGCGCTCGCTGTGCACACATCGCGTGCACGGCGCATGTGCAAGCTGCACCCGCGTCGTGCGCAGCCAGCCCGCCTCGCGTGCAATGATTCTGAGCCAGTCACACTTTTCTAAAATTATGGGCACGCGCAGCTCGCGTCGACCCACGCACTGCGCGCGCGCTCCACCGCCCCGGCGCCTCACGCCTTGTCCTCGGCGGCGTCGCCCGCGGGCGCGGCGCCGCGCGTGAGCGGGTGGTCCACCACGTTGTCCAGCGAGAAGGAGAACTGGATGGTCTCGCGCATCAGCAGCGCGTTCTCCTGCGCGGGGACGCCAGCAGAACACATCAGCAGATCAGCGGATACATCACCAGAGCAAATTGGCGGCGGCGCGCTCGTCCACGCTGCGCACAGCGGCCTGAGCTCCAGCAAACAACATCACGCTGTTGAGCACTACAATCCTGATGCCCACAAATAGGGCACGCGTGGTATGTAGCACGCTCGTAGACTGTCTGCTGAACACACTTCTGTTCTGTTTCCCCTGGCGCCACAAGGGGGCGCCCGGCGTGCGGCCGGACCCGAGCCACGCAGACCAGAAGCTGCACGCCGCTCGCGCGTTACATGCCCCTGGCTGAGACCGCGCGAGCGGGATCCCACATGTCCGAGTGAGCCCCCAGGCCTGCGGGCGCGCGCCTCGGCCACGTTCTTCAGGTCCTGCACGAACTCGGAGGCCAGCTGGCTGCGGATGTCCATGATGCGGCCGGCCAGGGCGCGCGGGTCCACGCCGCAGCCGGTCACGCAGTCGTACATCGCCTCGCGCCCCTGCGCGCCCGGCGCCTGCCCGCGCGCTCAGCGCCGGGACAGGGCGAGCAACAAGAAAGCAGGACCCGGCGCCTGCCCGCGCGCTCGGAGCAGGGGAGGGGAGCGACAGGGAGACAGGGCCGGCGCCCGCCCGCGCGCTCGGAGCAGGGAAAGCAACCCGAAGACAGAAAGAAGTTGAACAAGTGCTGGTGCTTGTCTGCTGCGGCTTCGGGCATGGTGCGGCGTCCTCGAGGGCCAGAGCAGGGCTGAGCAGAGCGAGCTTGCAGCAGCACTCAGCCCTTCGCCATGCATCGAGGCGCATGCGCACCACAGCGCCCGCGGAACTGTCATAATCTCTCAACGTCAGGCCCCGACCAGGTGTACACAACAGCATAGTCACGCCACGCTCGACATCCCAAGCTGGGAGCACATGGCAAACTGTGCTCAGGAATAAACCTCGCATGGTGTGGGCGCGGCGCTCACCACGTCGAACTTGGCGCCCTGCGTCGGCATGGACAGCAGCGTGCGCAGGAAGGTCTCCCCCGAGACATCGTCCCACACGCCGTCCTGCATCGTTCACATGGGCACGATCTCATGGACGGGCTGACGGGTGTCTGATCAGGCTGCAAAGATTCACTTAGACCACCACATCACAACGGCCAGCTTGTGGATCGCTGCAAGGTCTGTGGCGCTCTCGCCGACCCTCAGTGCCCCGTGCACCGCCCTGCACGCATGTGGCATGCGGGATACGCGCGGCTCACTGTGAGTGCACATGTGAGAGCAGCACCAAGGTGCGAGCGTCTGCATGGTAATGCGTGGCTCCAAACCACAGAAGGGGTGCCTCTGGGCCCCTCCTGCCCCTTCCGCAGGGTCCCCACGACAGGCACCAGTGCTCATCCCCGGAAACGAGGCAAGGCGCGACTTGGGATGGGGTAGGCCTGCATGCTAGGCGCCAAAGCTCATCTCCAAAAAGGCGGGACGTGCCCTGGGGATGTGGTAGGCTGCATATTAGGTGCCTAATTTGGTGCCAAAGAACATCTCCAAACAGGGCGGGGCGCGCCCTGGGGATGGGGTAGGCCTGCATGTAGGCCTGCAGCCAGTAGAACACATTCAGGTTGGTCTCCTGCAGGTAGTACAGCAGCGTGCGCGCCGAGCGCTCCGTCAGCAGCCCCACCACCCGGTCCCTGGCGCCCCCCCTCACAGCTCAGGGCTCGAGCCTGCCGGCCGCACGCGCCGCCGCAGGCGCTGCAGCAGCGCTCGCCTGGCACTCGTCAGCAGCCCGCCCTTTGTTGCACATGGGCGCGACCTTACAAGAGGATGATGGGCCTCGCACGCAACACCAGCTGCTCTCCGGCCCTTTGCAGAGCAGTGAAGAACCAGTGTGCTGCTGTTGGTGGGTGACTTGGGCTGCTTAAGCACTACAAGCCCACGGCAGGCTCACCACACAGTCGGCGGGCTCACCACACAGTCCGGGACAAGCTTTGGCGCGTGAAAACAGGTCACCCTGGTCAAGACACTTCCAAGATGTAGGGCAGCAAGCGCCAAGCACGCGTCAGGGCACAAAAGTGCACCTGTTGCCGTCGCGCAGTGGGGAGTCATCGGGGCTGCGCGTCCAGGCCGGCCGGCCTCGGCGCCTGTTCTTGTTCTCATAGCTCTGCCCCTTCCGGCTGCGCGGGCTGCAGCCCCCAGGCACCCGGCGTCAGCCTGACAGCCGTGCGTAAGCAGCACGCGTAAATACGGGCTTGGCACACACATCTGCTTGTCACTTGCAGGAAAGCACAGAGCGACACGCACTTGTTGCGGTTCTCGCCCCCGCTGCCGCCCCCGCCGCTGCTGCGCCCGCCGCTGCTGCGCCTGCACACAACGGGGAGCCGTTGCGCGCTTCGCGCAGTGCAGCGCGGCCCCCACCGCTCAAGGCAGACCGTCTGCTTCTGCCGCCAGCACGTATGCTGGCAGTCAAAGGCCTGGATGGTTTGACTGCGCATCACGCACCAAGCCCGTGGCAGGCCACAAGGGGCGCGCGCACTTTGCGGCGTGCAACACAGGCAGCCACAGTGGCCGGGGCTCTGCCTTACCGATCTGGGGTGCCTGCTGCAACTGCACCGCTCGATCGCCCCCTTAAATTAAAAATTTGCCTTTTAGGTCCGCCTTTGAAATGATTTGCCACAACTAGCAACAGCTGGTCTCAGTCTGTGTCACAGGTGCAGCCACCGCACGCCCTGGCTCACGGGGCGCGCAGAACGAGCAAGTGGTGGATTGTTCCTCGCAGCGACGCTGACATCCATGTGATGCGTCAACGCCTGATGTGAGCAGCGCCCGCTGCAGCGCAGCGCGTCGTCAGGCACACTGCCAGATGGCTGGCTATGAAAGTGTTCCGCCAGCTCTCCAGGCAGCAATGCTGCAGCAGAAGTTTATGGACGAGTATCATGAGCGCAACCGCGCCAGAAAGGCCCTGAAGGCGGCGCGGAAAGCAAAGGCAGCCCCGCAGGCCAAGAAGGCTGCTGCGACGGGCGCGCCTGCGCCGCCAAGGGATGACGAGGACGACGAGGCGCGCCGGCGACCACCCCACTCACCGTCACCGTGCTTCCCAAGTTGCACAAAGCGCCGTGGCACAGCGCCGCCTGCCGCATCCCACGCGCCAGGCCTGCACGGCGTATCTGACATTTGCGCTGTCCCAAGCAGGAGGTCGGCGACGGGTGCGAGGCGCTACACTTTGAGCGGTGCTCGTACGCGAGCCTGGAGGCGCAGGGGCTGCGGCCGCACCCCGACGCCTGCGCGGAGGCGGCCTCGCTCGCGGCCATCGCGCTGCCGCGCGTGTCGTACCGGATGGGGATCCCGCCGTCCGTGGCCATCAGTGCGCCTGGTTTGCGGCTTGCCTGAAGTGCATGATTGCGGCCCTGCCGCTGACCTGCGGCTGCTGCGCGCAGACGGCCTGAGCGCGCTGCAGTACCAGTCGGCCCTGCTCGCGTGCGAGAAGCACACGCAGATGCTGCCGACGGGCGAGCGAGCCGGCTTTTACCTGGGCGACGGACCCGGGGTGCGCACCATCTTGCTTGCGCTCTCCTGACTGGTGTGCAGCTTGCCGCAGACCCTTGCATGACCCCGAAAGTGATTCACCGTGCGCAGGTGGGCAAGGGGCGCATCATCGCCTCGGTCGTCTTCGAGAACATTCTGCGCCGGCGGCCCAAGGTGCGCCCGCTGCCACTGCATCGCACCCCCCTGCCTCCTCGCCGCAGGCCTGCGCTCTCATGCATGCGCTGCCCTAAACAGTATCATGGATTGGTGTCAAACTCTTGCACTGCTTTACTGCTTGCAACTGCTTGACTAACCCCATAAGGCATGTTGGTAATTTTCGTACATGCCTGAGGTGACTGTTATATTGTACAGGTTGTCGTCAATAAAAGAGAGGAGCCTGGCCACCTGAGCGCCGGGTCACCTGCCGGGCGCAGGCGGTCTGGTTCTCGGTGAGCGCGGACCTGGCGCCGGACGCCACGCGCGACTTCCGCGACCTGGGCGCGCTGGACTTTGACGGCGTCGAGATCCTGGACATGCGCCGCATGAAGGTCAAGAACACGCAGAAGCTGTCCGAGCTGCCGGTGCGCGCTGCGCCTGGGCAGGCAGGACGATGCTAGGGTAGGGTCAGGATTGAGGTCAAGAACATGAGGAGCTGTCCGAGCTGCTGGTGCGCGCTGCGCCTGGGCAGGCAGGACGATGCTAGGGTAGGGCCAGGGTTGAGGTTTAGAACATGAGGAGCTGTCCGAGCTGCCGGTGCGTGCTGTCCCCGGCCAAACGGGGCGGCGCAGGGTTGCCGGACCAGCATGCGCGACGCCGGAGACCACGCGGAAGGTGTCTGGCGTGCCAGCAACGAGAACCGCGTGATGTGCTTGTGGCAATTCAGCGCTGCAAGGTCTCGGGGGCTGCTACCAGTTGCGATGCTGGCCTGCGGCGCGCTGGCTATGTGCGCAGCGCCTCAACCGTGCCTGGTGGCACACCGCATGCATCGCCCAGCACCATGCTGGCAGCCCGAGAGCGGGCTCCACAAGGGAGTCAAGCCGCCATGCGGAGCGCCCGAGGCGTGCGTGGTGTCCAGTGCGCGTAACTGCGGTTGCTGTTGATCACAAGGGTGCTCTGAACCCTAGGCTGCTGTCCGACAGGCGAGTCTCGTAACTAGACCTCGGCAAAGGCAGGTAGGCTGCGAAGAGCGCAAGTGGGGCCGGGGCCTTGTTGCAGCATGGGACTTGCGCGTGCTCGAAGCGCGGCGCGCGTCCCGGCCGCAATCTTGGTATATACACTGCTGAAGTGCGCTTCTGCGGCCGCATGGGGCGTCAACAGCACTTGCAGGCAGGACCCGTGGGCACGGTCAGACTTCTGCGGTGCGGCGCTGGTCTGCTGCAGGCTTCATGAGGGCGCAACGCTGGCTGCATGCGCTGACGAGCTGTGCGCGCAGGCCTACCATACACCGCATCCAACTTCCAAGGTGCTGGTCCTGGGCAAGCGTGGTAGAGCAGGTGCTTGCAAGCGAGGTGGTACTATCGGTGCTGGTGCACTGCATGCTGATTCCAGGCACTGCCAGCCTGAGGCTCCACATACAGATGCTGAGCTGCCTGTATGGTTTAAGAAGGCGAGCTCAGGACTCACCGCTGCGGCGAGGTCAGCTTGCAAGCATACCTGTGCGGCGGCGGCCCGCGCAGGCTTCTTTGCGTGCGACGCGGCGGTGAGAGTTGGAAGGCCGGAGAGCATGGAGGCGCTGCTGAGCCTGGTGGCAGCCTTCCCGCGCGTCAAGGGCGTCGGCGTCGGGCACAGCTGGTGGCAGCAGCAGTTCTGCGCGGGCAACACCAGCGACGCCATCAACATCGTGCTCACCGAGATGCCCGCCACGCGGCTCGCGTGAGCCCAGCCCTGTCTTCTTGCTTCGTGCTGTGATTGAGTTTGGGTGACTGTTGCTGCACGGCTGAACCAGGCACATCCTGTGCATATGCATTTGCATGCCGGCGCTCCCTGCCAGGCACCTTCGCCCCTCCCCCCATCATAAGCACAGCCAGCAGGTCCAGCGCGCCTGGCTCACAGCCTGCGGGCACCGCGGCGCTCTCCTGCCCGTAAGGCTGGGGCCACGGCCGTGCGCAGGAACGCTGCGGCGGCCGCGTTCTGGAACAAGGCGAACGCGTCGCTGCCCGCGGACTTCCCCATCCGCGTGGACGAGGCGGCGCAGGTGGTCGCGGCGGAGGGCGGCGTATCGACGCGCGTGCTGCTGGACTTCCTGGCCAACTACCGGTCGGCGCGCTCGGCCCTGTGCAGAGCCAGAGCCAGCAGCGCAGTGCATGTACACATCGGCGGGGACCTGGTAGCCATTGATATAGCGAGCAATGCGGATCAGGCGCTTATGGGACGCACTTGCACGTGCGCCACCCATTGACTTTCCGTACCCTGCTGACATCCACAACCAGGAGCGCCGTAGACATGTGCCCGGGGCCAGGCGCGGGCCGCAGGCTCAGCACAGGGCAGCCGCGGCGACGGCACAGACGCCCGGGCGCCTGGCCGCCTGACGCGCGCCGCGCGCGGCGCCGGCGCGCAGGACAAAGCGGGCGCCGGCCGGGTACACGCTGCCCGCATTCCCCTGGTACGTCGACCAGACCGTGGCCGGCGCCGTCGCGACCGGCAGCCACGGCAGCGACCTGCGCCTGGGCAGCCTGTCCGACCAGGCGCGCGCGCACGCGGGCCGCCCCGCCTGACCCTGGCCCTAACCCTAAACCTGACCTGGCCAGGGCCGGGCGGCCTGTGCAGCCGCACGCGCCAGCGCCCGTGCTCCCCTGCCGCCCGGCCGCGCGGGCGCTGCGGCGCGTCCTGGCATGCCGTGTGCCAGCTGCCTGTTGGGCGTCCCTGTTCGGCTCCTGCGAGAGGAGGCTCCAGCACAGGCTCACTCAGTGCAAAGCTTGTGTTGTCACTTGTAAGCATTGCTGAGTCATGCTGTACATGTGCAGGTGACAGAGCTGCAGGTGGTTATCGCAAACGGGACGGTCATCGTGGTAACTCCGCAGTCCAACCCGCACCTCTTTAAGGCGCTCATGGTGAGCCTGCCTCTGCTCCCCTGTGCAGCCGCCCCGCCTGGACCTGCTTGCGCATGGCTCCGCCACAGATGTGCAGGGCGATTAGGGGCATGTCTGCTTTGACGCGCTGTGCAGGGCGGGCAAAGTGTTTATGACGGCATGCATCTGCCTGGTCTCAGACCCCACGAAATGCAGGTCGGCACACGATAGCCTGTGAGGGCTCAGAGAGGCGGTTTGCGCATGGCTGGTGGCGCTCCGGACGGCGCTCAGCGCTGGGACTTGCACTGCTTGCTCAGCCTGCACGGCAGCTGCCTCAAGTGACCCGCAAAATAGCTGCCCCATGACATCAAGCTCCGTGTCGAGCGCAGGTCAGCGCCGGCCGGCTGGGCATCATCACGCGCGTGGCGCTGCGCCTGGCGCCCAACGCGCCCGTGCGGCGCACGCTCATGAAGGTGTCCTTTGCGGAGTTCGCCGCGCAGGTGCTGGCCGTGCAGGCCGCATACGCTGCGGCCGCGCCCGGCGCGCGCGCGGCAGCCCTGGAGCCCCTTCGGCTGACCCAGGTGCGCGCCTTCCTCAAAAGCTCCCGCATGCCTCCGCGTGAGTGAGGCCAGGCGCCGACGACGCACCCGGCGCCCGGCGCACGCTCGAGGCGGCGTGGGCAGCAACATGCGCGGGCCACCCGTCCGCATGCGTGCAGGCGTTTGTGTGGTACAACAGCGGCGTGGTGTGGCGCACGGACTATGAGCGGGTCGCCGACGCGGACGGCCTGACGTTTGAGTCCATGGCGAGCGCGACGGACCTGGAAGGCGCGCCTCGTGCAGCCTGCCGCAGGCTCCGCATGTGACAGCGTGTGACAGCGTGTGACATGAGCCCGCTCCAGGCTGCGGTCAGCGTTTGTGCTGTTGCACAGTCCGCATGAGCCTGCATGACCGGAAGCAGCTCTTCTGCACCAGGCTACCCTTGTGCAACGGTGTCTTCGTTCACTTGTTCACAAGAGGCCTGTTTGCTCGTGGAGCGTGCAGGTGCGGACGCCGCCGCGCTCGCGCCGCGCCTGCGCACGCCTGCACCATGCCTCTCACAGGTGGCGCGCATGCAGGCGCGTACAACCAGACCGGCGCGCTGCCCCAGCCGGCGGACACGCTCGTCGGGCTCAACGGCAGCCTGTGGGACGCGGCCCTGCAGCCCTTTTTCTACCCGATGGTCGCGTCGGGCCTCTTCAGCGCGCGCAGGTGGGCGCCCGCCCGAGGCCCTCCTCAGGCGGCGCCCTGCCAAGCTCATTAGCCCCTGGCAGCCGGTGGTGCCCTAGAGCGGCGGGTCCGTTGATGCGCGCGCGAGAGGACTCTGGCCACGGCGCGGCAGCGCCCCAAGCCCGCTAGCTTCTGGCCGCGCAGGGCGTACGTGACGCAGATCGACGTGGCCAGCAAGGCCATGGCTGATCTGGACCCGTACGACCAGTACGAGGCGTCCTTCCCCATGGAGGCCGCCGGCACGTGCCTGCAGCAGGCGCGCTTGGAGCAGCCCGCCAGCTCCTGCCGGCGTCCACGCACGCTTCTGCCTTCTGCGCGCCTGGCGGCGGCGACCCTGTCTGTGCCCACTGGCCGCGCAGTGGCGGCTGTGCATGCAGCCCCTCAAGCACCTGTGCACAACCTTCCTGCCCCCTGGGCGCCGCTGCATGCACGCCTGCACGCTCAGTGTGATAGGGCGCGCACCCGCGCCGCAGCTGCTGGCGGCTCTGGACACGCAGGACCTGCGCGCGGGCTTCCGCGTGCCGGGCCTGGTCCGCTTCGGCGCGGCCACGGACGCCTACATCGGCAACACCAACGGCGGGCCGCGCATGTATGTCAACATCGAGGACCACCTGTCGCACAGCACCGGCGAGCGCAACAGGGCATTCGAGGTGGGCCAGCTGGGCCGGCATCTCACCCGAAAGCGCCCACGGCTTGACCTCTGAGCATGCGCCACCAGCCTCTTTGCATCCAGTCAGCATTCCTGCCATGGCGCCCCTGTAAGGTCTTGCAGGCCAGGGACTGAACTCGTGCTTTGGGCAGTCCCCTGACGCAAAGACATGCCACTGGAGGACCTGCCTTGTGGTAAAGAGTCGTTGCCATGTGTTGCCACTGGTCAAGCGACGTGCGCCGCGACCGCGCATGCAGGCATTTTACAGGATGATGCTGGCGCCGCCCTGCAGCGGGCGCGTGCACTGGGGCAAGGCCGGCCAGCCCTGGGCGGAGCCCTGCTTCGACGGCGCGGCGCAGTACCCGCAGTGGTGCGACTTCGGCTGCGCTGTGCAGGCGCGCAGCCCTGGCCGGCAGCCCAGCCTGGTGGGCGGACGGCGAGCGGGTCTGCCGGTCTGCCGATGAATCAACTCTGCCATGACTGGTCAATGTTTGTCAGCTTACATGCGCAAATGCTCGCATGCAGCACATGGCTTGGCTCCGCTTGGCCGCCACGCTTGATTCCTGGGACCTGCCAGCATGTGACTACAGCCACCATATGCGCGGCTGAAAAATTGCATGCGTTGCAAATATGACCATGAATAATGTCTGCAGTGGCGCACGCTGCATGAATGGGGTATCGGCCTCCAGCACATGGCACACCTAGGGCAGCCCTACCACGCGCAGGAGCTGGACCCTGGGGGCAAGTTCCGATCGCAGAGCGATGTGTGGCAGTGGCGGGCCATGCGCGACGGCGCGGATGTGCCCTTCGCCGCATGCTGCACGCCGAGCGGCTTTGACCCGGCCTGCGTATGCGCTGGTCGCCTAGGGTGCACAAGTCAGCCAGATGACAGCCTGAACAGGCAAAAGGGCGGCAGCTGGGACTCGGTGTTGGGGTTCAAGGGCTGACCTGGCTGACCTGCGCATTTCAAGGCCAGCTGTGAGCAGCACTTGGGTGTGGCGAAAGAGTGCTGGACCTAGCGAATCCAATGTGTGCTTACTTCCATGGGTTTGCCAACAGGACATGCACCGGTGGGCGCACCAAGCAGGTTGGCTGCAGGCTTGCACCAAATTTTGGTACCATATCCAGGATCCACGAAGTGCATTAGCTACCTCAGCAAGCTCATGTAAGAAGAAGCCCCGCAAGTCCCAATACCACCCACTGTTGGCTGATACGCTGGTTTGATGCGTTCATGCTTGCTGGCATGGTGTTGCTCTGTGCATTGCAACTAGCCTAGCCCCCATTGAGGAATCAGGACAGAAGCCTGGCTTGCTTTTGCTTTTGCGTTTGCTTACAATGCAAGACATGTGTGCTGTGCTTATTTAGGCGCTGCAGGCCAAGTTCCGGAACGAAAGCTGAATTGCAAGCGCACACCTGGGGAGGCAGACCTCTCCTTATGAATCTGGCACCGGCTGTGCCCGCGGGCGACAAGCTGGAGGGCAGCTCCGATTGCTCCACCTCTGGCCCGCACCCTTGCCAGGCGTCGGAGCCCCTGAACGGCGCAGCCGCGCACGCGCCCGTGTGCCACGCTGACGTGCTCCGCAAGACCTTTTGGCACCTGGTTCCGATACACTGGGGCACCATCTTGTGGACATACTTTGACAGAAGCTCGCTCAGCTTCGCAGCCATCGCGCTGATACCGGACCTGGGGCTCACAAACTATGAGTACGGGCTTGGCGCAGGTGTGTCCAGCCAGCTGCGGGTTTTCCTGCTGGTTCACTTTACGTTGGCATGCACAACCCCGCCTTCACGCTGACTGTTACCCGCGCAGGGCTGTTCTTTGCGGGGTCGGCGGTGGTGCAGGTGCCGTCAGTGCTTGCGGGAGCATACGTCGGCCCGCCGCAGTGGCTGACGTTTCTGCTGGTGGCATGGTAGTGCCGCGCCCTCTCTGGTGCAACAGGCAGCTGTTGACCCTCACTCAGAGGCTTGACGCATTTGGTGATGTGCCGCAGGGGCGCAGTGTCTGCCGCCACAGCGGCCATCCACAGCGTGGCATCGTTTTATGTTGTACGCACGCTACTGGGCGTCTTTGAGTCGGGTACCTTTGGAAGTGCGCTGCCGCCCTCACTTCCAGAACGCACAGGAGCTCATGTCAGAAGTGTGTCAGCTGGCACTCTTACCAGCAGCTGTTCGAGGCTGCAAGTGGGGCACATGAGGGGGTTTTCCCAAGACGCCTGGGGCTTGCATGCCATGCAGGGTAGGGCAGCTCAGGCCGTGCAGGACTGACGCCCGTGCCTGCACAAGCGGCCCGCATGCTGAGCAGGGCGCCGCGCGCGCCAGCCATCTGGTGCCACATGGCGCTCTTCTACGCGCCGGGCGAGGTCGGCGTCCCATGGGCTGCGGCGAGCACCGCCACCGCCATCTCGCAGGCGCGGCCGCTCACTAGGCGCCGCGCGTTGACGCGCCACACTGTCTCGATTGGCCCGTGAGCTGCTAGGCGGCCGCGAGTCAGCACCGTCGGCAGAGACCCTGCTTGGCCGCACGTCTTTCATCTCCTGACTAACGTGCGCCGGGCCACAGGCCGGCACTGTCTGAGGCATTGTGACTGCAGCATGATGTTGGCGGCTGCACGAAGCTCTGGGTTTCCTGTCAAAGGCTCTCCTGCCTTGCCGCCATGCGGGGGTGTGCGGCCGCAACAGAAGGATGCCCTTCCATGCCCCTGGCCCCTGAGGCTCAGACACGCAGGTGCTGGGCGCGCCCGTGGCGGCGGGCCTGCTGCTGCTCGACGGCCGCGGCGGGCTGCGTGGCTGGCAGTACCTGTTCCTCGTCCTCGGCCTCGTCACTGCGGCGTACGCCCTGGTGGTCGCGGTGCGGGTCCCCACGCGCGCGGCCCGAGCGCGGCCGCTGCGGCATGGCCGTTCAGCCGTTACAAGGCATGACGTGTTTTCTTCAAAGCCTGCTCTGAGCATGGACGCGCAATGCTGGCGGCGCGGCGGGCGCTGTGGCCCGCGGGGCGCCGGCACCCGTCGCATCGGTGACTAGAGACTGCCTCGGCTGCCGCAGGCGGGCCTGGCGCGCACGCCGGCCAGCGCGTCCTTCCTGGCGCCCGCGGAGAGCGCGCACCTGCGCGCGCAGCAGGACGCGGCGCAGCGCGCCTCGCGCCGGGCCTGCGCCGCCAGCGGGCGGTGGCACGGTGCGGCCCCTGTGCAGTGGGGGGGCTGGGCTGCCCTGCCATGCAGACACGCAGGCCGGCTGAATCAGGGTGTGTCACTGCGCCACTGCTCGACGGCGTGGGTTGCCTGAAGCTCCCGCCCCCGCCTTCCGACATGCAGCGGAGAGACTGCAACCGGCAGGGCCCCCGCAGGTGAGCAGCGAGCCTGCAGGCACGCGCAGGCACCACATTTCCACAAACGGCCGTGTCCCGCGCGCGCAGCGCCGCTGCGGCTGTGGTCCGTCTGGTACCTGGGCGTGGCGTGGCTGCTCATGCAGGCGACCAGCTTCGCAATCCTGTTCTGGACGCCGCTGCTGCTGGACGCCATACTGAGCGGGCGCTTTGGCGGCGGCGCCGCGCCGCCGCCGCCGCCGCCGCGCTCCGAGCGCGAGCAGGCGCGACGCACCGAGCGCCACATGCCTCCGGCCCGCTGGGGTCCAACCTCACCCTCCCATCCGCCGCGCTTCAGGAACGCATCTTTTGCAGTCTAAAGAAAAAATGGTCCACAAGGAACAATGCGGCCTGTTTGGAGCGCTATTGATGGCCATGATCTTGAGAAGGTCTGCGAGGGGGCCCTGGTGGTATACCTTTGCAAGCGCATCAGCCGGGCCTGCAAGCTGTCTTCGGCTGAATACCAGTTGGTCCTCTTGGGAATCGCACGCAGACATAATCACATGTTTTTGAGAGCCCGCATGCCCGCTGTCATGGACTGGCTTGAGCAGCCCAGCGCCCTGCTGCGCAGGCAGTGCATGCGGCCGTGGTCGTGGCGCTGGCGAGCGTGGTGTATGTGCCCGCGGCGGCCGCCATGGCGCTGCCCGTGTGCTTGCTATCCGGGACTAGCTTGAGCGGCCCGGCGCCCTGCAGCGCAGGCGGTGCACGCGGCCGTGATCGCGGCGCTGGCGAGCGTGGTGTACGTGCCCGCGGCGGCCGCCATGGCAACGCGCTTTCCGCGCGGCGCTTCGGCGAGCGCAACTGGCACGCGGCCGCGCCGACCGCGCTCACGGGCGCTGCGTTCATGCTCGTGCCGCTCGGCGTGCGGCGCGGCGGGCCGTTCACCGGCATC
>JAABUV010003884.1_pt1 | contig 18530 bp, 24 predicted proteins | sample 5559971 | NCBI WGS metagenome assembly JAABUV01 (sample SAMN10711881, study PRJNA513362) | rock metagenome | isolation source: Antarctica rocks | place: Antarctica: Victoria Land, Knobhead nord | collected 2015-12-19
ATGGCGGCCATGTCCGCCAGCGCCATGTGCGTGGGCGACAGGCCGGCCTGCATGCGCAGCAGCTGCTGCTGCGCCGCCAGGCCGCCCGCCACGCCCGCGTCGCCGTGGCGCGCCTGCGCGCGCGCATATGCAGGCCTTCTTTTCGGCGCGCGCGCGGTCGGATGCACACGCGCCGGCGACGGGCTCCAGCAGCACTGCATCGCGCTATAGGGCAGCGCTTGCGTGCCTCGAGGATGAACTGTTGAGCTGCGGAGGATGTTTCAGCCTGCTCACGTCTTTTCTCAGCTGAGACCGCCCAAGACTTGGACCTTGTACACGCACATAGGAGGCACAGGCTTGGCACACACACAAGCGGTGCGATGCATCAGAGCTTCCTCAGCTTTCAGCCCCATGCCCAGCGCATGAGCATGCTCCCCAAGGCCCTGCCCCGCACGCGGGAGCGCCCGCACCTGGTGACGGCCCCACGAGCACTTGAGCGCGCGGCCGGAGACCAGGCCGCCGTTCATGTTGACAATCGCGCGCACCGCGTCCTCGTGCTTCTGGAACTGCACAAAGCCGTAGCTGCCCTTGCGGTAGATCTTGACCTCCAGCACGTGCCCGAACTGCATGAAGATCTGCTGCAGCTGCGCCTCGGTCACCTGCGCGCGCGCGCGCGCGCCGCTCACGCAGCTGGCGACTCTGGGCACGTGCAAGGGCCACACTATAAGAGCTCAGAGCCACTTCTGGCGCACAAGCGCCGGCGCTGGAGGTACCTACTACTGCTTCATGCCCTGGGAGTGCAATGTAATGGTTGTCTCCAGGGCACAGCTGGCAGGCGCCACCTGGAGAACGGCCTGCTGGCACCCAGCGCCAGGCGCCCTTCCTCCCCCTCGCACGCATGCATCCTAGCAGCGGGAACTCACTGCGCGTGGCATGCTCGCCATGCCCATGCACAGCGGAACCCATCTCGAGTCCTGCTGCAGCATGGCAGCATGTCAGAGTGTGCGGTGCCCCAACCCTACCCTAGCCCGAGCCCGCACATCCGCCGCGACGTTGCCGACGTAGACGTTGGCGTTGGTGGGGTCGGCGCGGTCGATGCAGCCGAAGTTGCACGCGGACGTGTCCTGCTTGTGCTGCGCCCAGCCGCAGCGGATGCGCCGGTGGCCCAGGAACGTGCCGTTCATGCTGTTCATGGCGGCCTCGGCCTCCTCGCGCGTCCTGCGCGCGCGCGGCGGACTGGGTCAGCGCCCGTACGGAGGCCGCTCTGCCGCAGGGCTTCGCCCGAGGCGGGGTTCCATACGAGCTGGTGCGGTGCGCGCTCGCGGGGCTTGCGGACCGCCTCGGTGCCGCCGAACCGGGGCGGGCGCGGCGCAGCGCGGCGCGGGCCGCGCGTCGAGCGCGCATGTCACAGCCGCGCATGCATGCACCCGCGGCCGGTGCTCGTGATCGAGCTGGCACTCGGGAGGGACACAGGAGGCGTGCACGGTGCGCGGCCAAAGCAAGGGCTGCGGTGTCGGGCAAGCGTGCGGGGTAGCCGGGGCTGGCGGGACAGGACAGCGCGGGGGCGGGGCGCGCGCCGGAAGGCGACAAAGCCGTAGCCCTTGGAGCGGTTGGTGGTGTGGTCCCACATGACGCGCGCCTCGGAGCAGCCGGGGCACTGCTTGAACGCCTGCAGCAGCGCCGCGTCGTTGTAGTCGGCGGCCAGGTCGCCGACGAAGATGTGGAAGTGCGAGGACGTGTCCTCGCGCTGGTTCTTCTGGAATGCCCAGTTGACGCGCACCTCCTGCGCGCGCGCGCCGCGCGGCGTCAGCCCCATACCCTACAGCGCATCGCGCCCTGCCGAGAGGCATGCCCTGCCAGGGTCTCCGCAAAGCGCCCGGAGTGCCCGGTCCGCGCGCAGGCCCTGCGCGCGCGCCCTGTGCGACGCAGCGCGTCAGCGCCCATGCCCACCCCGCCTGAGCACACGTGGCGCGACCCGTCCGGGCACCCCCGCACGTCGGCAAGCCCATGCGCTGGTCCCCTCTGCAGCGAGAGCCTGCTGGCAGTGGGCGCGTCTGCCACAGGGCCATGCATCAGCGCGCGCTGCCTGGCCACCCTAGCACCTGCACACGCCGCGCCTGGCACGGCGACCGCCGTGCCCGGCTCGTCAACAGGAGGTGCGGGCCTGCAGGCCAGGCGAGCCAGGTCCATATGTCATATCGCATGGGCTGCGGCGAAGGCCTGCGCAGCGCCCGCCGCAGCACAAGTTGGGCGTGACCACCAGAGCATGACACACGCCCGCCACCTGTTAGCGAACGGCGCGGCCACCTGGCCAGGCGGCTCCGGGCGGCTGCCGGGGCAGCCTGCAGACGCGGGCAGGTGCGGGCATGTATCTGCGAAGCGGCGGTGGAGCAGCGGGGGCCTCTTGGGGCGCAGCGCCGCGGCTGTGACTGCACCAGGTGTGCGCATTCACAGGGTGCCGTGTGGCGCCCCTGCCCGGAGATGGTGTTGTCAGGCACCTACGCAACCCAAGAGGGGCGTGAATGCTGTCAGGTGCAGCTGGGCAGGTAGCAGCGGCCCAGCGGTGGGATCCTGGGCCGGGAGACGAAGGTGTGCTGGCAGCACATTGCGCCACCCGCCTTGGGGAAACGCAAGGCCGGGCTCCTAAGAAAAAGCCTAGTATTTGGGAAAAATTAGAGGGAGGCCCGCCGCGGGCGCCGGGGGGCCGCGCGCTCGCGGCCGGCAGGCGGAAGTCCAATGCACACCATGTGCACATGGCCGCGCTCGCGCGCTGGGTGCGCCGCACGCAGCCTCGTCGCGCGCAGGCAAGCTGAGAAGCAGCGCGGCGGCGCCGCACCTGGTTGAACAGCACACGGCGGTTGATCTGCTGCATCGCCAACTCGGCCACCTGCGGATCCAGGAACTTGACAAAGCCGTAGCCCGCGCTCTTGTTGCTGACCTTGTCCTTGATGACCTTGACCTCGGAGATGGGCCCGATGCCGCTGAAGATGCCCTGCAGCATCTCCTCCGAAACAGCTGCGCGCCGTAGCGCAGGCGCCGGTCAGCGGCGCGGCGGGGCTCCGCACAGCACGCGCTGCAGCGCTCGCTGCCCGGCGGTCCCCAGCAGGCGGACGGCAAACAAGACGCCGAGCTGGCGGCGCCAGGCGTCACGCAGGGCACCGGCGTGAGTCAATTGGTGCGCGCGCCTGCAGGGCGCGCAGGGGCCCCGTGGGCGCACCAGGGTGCAGGTTGCCCACATACAGCGCCTTGCACTGCTGATCGGGCGCGGCCATGCCGTGCATGCCAATGTCGCAGCCCAGGCTGCCCGGGTGCGCCAGCGGCTGCAGCATCCCGGCCAGCCTCAACGGCGCCCTCCAATGCCGCTGCGAGGCATGCAGGGGACGCGTGCGGTGTGCTAACGCTCGGGGAATGTGGAAGGTGAACGCCTCGCTAGCTTCCGCTTGCCTTTTACCTGCCCTAGTCGACTCCTGCCCGGCCAAATTTCAAATTCCCAACTGCGCCCAGTGCGAGTATGCTCACGAGTAGTGCGCGGGCCCGCACCGATATGTGCAAGAACAACCTTGTTGCGCTTTGGAGCAGGGCGGTGCTGCATAGCAGGGGCGCCAGCGCGGGCCGGGCGTGTGGCCGCAGTGTGTGTGCGTCAATTGCACATCAGGCGAGACTGCCAGCGGACAACACGCCAGGCCAAGCATTCAAAATTCGAAACGCAGGCACAGCATTCACTTGCACAGGCACACAGCAAGGCAGCAGCGTGTGTCGCAGCGCCGCACGCGCGCCGCCCGCCAAGCAGGGGCGCACACGCAGCGCACAACGCAGGCGCAAGCTCCGAGCGCCCTGAACACCTTTGACGAGGCTGTGAGCAGGCCTCATTGCTTTCATGCAGCCGGGGCTGCGGCTGCACAGGCGCGCGCTGCCGGCCGCAGCGGCGCTGTGCGCGGCGCCTCTGGCCCGTCTGCCGGCAGCCCCTGCGCGGCCGCGCGGCCGCAAGCTCCGCCGCGCGCCGGCGGCCGTCAGGCCCCGTAGTGCTTGGCCTCCTGGCCCTCCGGCGGCGTGCAGTCCACCTTCTTGGCGCCGATCTCCTTCCAGTTGGTGGACAGCACGGTGCCGTTGGACTCCTGCAGCGCCGCGCGGGTGGGGTTGCACGCGGGGCGGGGCTGCGTGTGGGCGGCGCGCCCGGGCTGCGTGCGGCGCGGCGCGCAGGCGCTGGCAGGGCCTGCTCTGTCTGAGCTCGGTCGGCTCCCAAGGCCTCCGAGAACATCCGATGGAGTGAACTGGCCAGACTATGCTGGCCGGGCAGAGAGTGCGCTCCCGCCAGGCCCCAAGGTGCGCCAAGACAGGCAGCAGCCGTGCCAGGCAGACGCAGCGGCCTTGCACGAGCCAGGTTGTCGCGCCCCGGAGCACAGCGCAAGCGCTCTGAGCAGGTGAAGCCCTGCACAGGGCTGGCGGGCGGGGGACCGAGCCTGGCAGGGCCGGCGGGGCCGCGCCTGGAAGGACTTGTTCATCGCGCGGCGCGTGTCCTCGTCGGCGCCGGAGTAGATGTCGCGGAACAGCTTGTGCAGCGCGGCCTCGCCCTCCAGCTTCTCGTCCTTCTCCTCCACCTTGATGTCGTGCTCCAGCTTGTCCCAGTCCACCTTGCGCGTCCTGCCGCGCCCGACTGCCCCGTTTTGACAAGGCGCAGACCAGCAGCGGGAGCATGCCATAGCACGGAACACCCGGGCCCAGCTTCACAAGCTCTCCCAGGTCCTCCACTCGATTCGATCTTCAGACTGGCCCGGTCCACGCAGCGCGTCCTGATGCGCGCCCGGCAAGACCCTACCCTAGCCAGCATGAACCCCGACCAGCAAGCGGGACAGCGTGATGCGCTGCGCGGGGCCTGGTGCACCCGCCCTGCATCTACCCAGCCTCCGCCTCTGCACTGACCTGTGCTTGGCATGGGCGGTTCTCCTGGCGCGCCCAGCCGCGCTCACCAGCATCCACATCCCAGACAACAGCCCCGTCGAGATCTGAGGTCCATGAGACACACGGCATGGGGCTTCGCGGGCGCGCGCCCTCAGGGCAGAACTGATGCACCGTCATGCATGCGCCAGCCCAGCGCTTTCCCAGGATGGGCCGGCAGCGCGCCTGGACGGGAACCAGGACGGCGGGTGCGCAAGCACAGGGTCTGGCGCCCACGACATCAGCGGTGCCCAGCAGGCAGGGCAGCTGCACAGGGAGCGCACGTGCCGGCACAGGGCATGCCAGGGCACGGCCGGCGGCGCGCCTGGAGGATGGGTACGACGGCGGGTGCGCGACCGCGGTGTCCGCGAAGCTGGCGGCCGGCTGCGGCGCGCCGCTGGCCTGCAGCGTGGGCCACGCGCCGGGCGCCGCCTTGCGCAGGCGCACCTCCAGCTTGGTCTTGAGCAGCTCGTGCTTGCTCTGCTCCGGCACCACCTGCCGCAAGAGGGGCGCACAACAAATTCTGAGAGCCATTCCACGCTAAAGACTCTCCACATGAATACCTCCTGAGCTCGCTATTCAACCATACATGCTGCTCACAGGGCAAACAGACTTGGCCCATGCTGCCATGCTGCAATTCTGACTGTGAGCGTCGTCAGTGCCAAGCTGACGCGTGTCTTATAAGCACACTTGCAGTAGCAGCAACAGTGAGCAGGCCATGGACGACCATCGTCTGCAGCCCGCATCGGCCCGGGGTCACACCCAGCACAGCTGCAAGTGCACTCCTTGCCATGCAGCTCTTGCGCTGACCCCTGGCCCAGGGCAGCAGCGGACCCGGCGCTGTGCTGAGGGCGTTGCGGGAGCGGCGCGCGCGCACCTCCCCATACAGCTCCAGGTCCAGGCTGTACTCAGGCTCGCCCTCGGACGACAGCAGGGCGATGTGCAGGCGGCGCGGCTGGATGTCGATGCGCGCGCGCTCCGGCGTCAGGCCCTTTGCCAGCACCGCTACCTCCATCACCTGCGCGCACGGGCGGCCAGCGCCGTCAAGGGGCGCCCCGCCGCCCCCGTGAGGCGCCTCCCTGCACAAGAGCAAGGTATCGCAGGCGCGCATGTCGCTCTGGTGCTTGCTCGCATGGGACAGTCCCGCGAAGCTGTTCCAGCTGCCAGGCAAGCACCGACAGTGCGGAGAGAGCGCCCAGGCGTGCCAGGCTCACAGAGGCGATATCCTTGCCGGATGATACACCTGTCTGTCCAAAGGCAACCGCACAGCACTTTGGAGTGTGCGCAAGCGCGTCGCCGGCGCGCCGTTGCGGTTTGGAAGTACTGGTGGCGGTACTTGGCGGCGGGCTGTTCGGGCGCGGCCGGCGCGAGCGGCTTTGCTGCATCTGCGGCGGCAGCGTCGTCAGCCTGCGCAGGCGGCTCCGCCTCCGGCTGCGGCGCCGAGCTGGGCGCGGCGGGCGGCGGCGGCGCGGCGGGCTCCGCGGCGCCCGGCGCGGCGCCGGCCTCGTCTGCGCGCCCGTGGTCCCGCACGTGACGGCGGGCAGAGAGGGGCTGCCGCGAGGGCGCAGGCGCGGACGCGTGCCCGTGCAAGCCACGGCCTTCCCATGAAGCAGGCTTGAGGCGCCGCGGCCTGTGGCGGCGCACGCCCCAATTCGGCTGGTGCGGCGGCCGCTGGCTGGCCCTGTCTTTGATGGCTGCGTGCCAGCTGTGTGCAACCCACCCAGTGAGAGGGGCAGCTCACTGCCAGCATGTCCGTAGGGCGGGAAAGGAGCGCGTGGGCGGCACGCCGGTCACGCAGAGAGCCTTGCCTGGGAGCGCAGAGAGCCTTGCCTGGGAGCGCAGAGAGCCTTGCCTGGGAGCGCAGAGAGTGGCGGAGCGCCCCGCGCTTCCTGCAAATACGCTGCGTGAAGGAAGGGCTGCTGTCAGGTCGCACCGCGCAGCTCCGCGTCGCACTTGCGGATCCAGGTCGCGGTCTCGCGCCGCGCCTCCAGCGCGTGCGCCGCCTCGAAGGCCGCCTTGGCGCTCTCGTACTCCTCCATGTTGAAGTACGCGACACTGCGGCCAGGCGCTTGTGAGAGCTTCAGCGCGCGCGCAGCTGCGGCCCCCAGCCTCGCGTGCCGAGGCAGCGGCGCAGGCCTGTGTCGTGCTAGATGCTTCTGTTGCCGCGCGGCTGTACACTCCATCCCACGCTGGATACAGTACGTTGGAGTAGCTGCTGCTGCCGCACGTTTGCACTGCAGTGCGTTCCGAGGCGGCCGAGGCGGGAACGTGCAGTGAGGCGCTGCGCGGCGGCGCACCCCTTGCGCTGGTGCGCCTTGGCGAGCCTGGGGTTCAGGTCCAGCGCCTTGCTCGCATCCTCTATCGCGTCCAGGTAGTTCTCCAGCTTGAGGCGCGTCTGTGCCCGGGCTGCATACAGCTCGGCATTGCCTGGGTCGTTTGCGATTGCCTGCACCGGCCCGCGACCGTCAGCCGCCAAGGTGCAGTCCATACAGCGTTGCACAGAGCAAGCAAATAATTTGGCACAGTAAAACAAGCATACAGCATAGCACGCGCTTGCCATCAAGCCAATGCACAAGTGCCTCATGGCACACACTGATGTCGGAGGAGGCAGCTGCTTGAAGGGCTGGCACTCAGCAAGCCCACCCACCTCCGTGAACAACTCCTCTGCAGCATCAAAGTCGTCGTCAAGGAATGCATCGCCCGCCCGCTTTGCAGCGTCACCCATTGTAGATGTTGTATGTGTGAAGGCACACGCAACGAGACGCCACACAGCTCTCCAAATGAAGAGTAGAAAAAAGCGCATAAGCTGCCTGCGCATATAAGACCCTGGCTCAGACTTCCTCCTGTGAAGCAGTTACATGGCCGCCCAATGTGAAGTCCCGAGCCAGGCAGCGCGTCCGATGGGCGCGCCGGGCGAATGGATAAGGAGCCGGGCCTGCAGTGGCCTCTGCGTGCGCAAGGAGGACTTCGATGTCTGCGCACCTGGCACGCGTGAAGCAATCCAGAGCTTCTTGAGTGGGGGTGAGCCGGTTTCAGCCTGGCGCAACAGTTTCTGCTACTTTTGCCGCTCCTGGTTGCACGAGGATCACTTGCCTGCGACACTCACTCGCGTGCGCGTTGCAGAGGCTGGAGCGCTCCTTGTGTTTGACGCGTCAAGGTCCGCTGCATGAAACCCTCCTGCTAGTTCTGCGCTCAGAGCCAAAGCTCAGCGCCGGCAACACGCAAGCGCATGCACCACACAGTCCTCCACCTTGCTAGTGTGTCGTGGACGAGCAGGCCAGAGGCGCGCCGGCCGCTGGCGGTCGGGCAGGGCGCCGGGCGGCCGAGCAGGGCACTGCTTCCAGGCGTCGCCGCGCCGCCCCAGCCCGGCGGCCCTCCCGAAACAGGCTCACACACACCGCCCAGAGCCGGCTCGGCGGAGCAGGCTGGCGCAGGCCCCGAGCCTGCGCCGGGGCCTGCCCGAGCCGCAGCCGCGCCGGATGGGGCGCGCGCCGCAGCGGGCGAGGCGGCAGGCGAGCTGGCTCCACCGCCCCGGCCGCAGCCGCGGCCGCCGCCGGCCGCAGACGTGCGCGCGTGCATCGGCGGCCTGCCGGCCCAGCATGCAGGCTGCCCGACGTTCTACTTCATACGCGCGGCGGAGGGCGCGGCGGGGCCGCCAGCGCCGGCCGAGCTGGCGGCTGGGGTGGACTGCGGCCTGCTGCCCCAGGGGCCTACCCTGGGCTCGCTGGAGCAGGCGCGCCCCGCCCGGTGCCCACCATGCGCGCAGGCCGCGCGTCTGCCTGCGACGTACGGCGCGCTGACAGCTGCAGCGGGCGGCATGGCTTGATCGGCAGGCTCCTCACCTCATGCAGACAGCGCTCCCAGCGAAGGGCGCTGCAGCACGCTGTCGAACGGCGCAGCCTGGAGAGTGGCAGGCTCGGCGGCTACTGTAACATGAAGGGTCCTCCGCGACCCGTAATGGTGCTCATGCACGTCACTCCGTTGCAGGTGCTGGCGGGCGCCTTCCTGCCCTGCCTGGCGGCGCAGCCCGCGGGCGCGCCTGGCGCGGCCGAGCTCACGCCGGGCGGCGGGCGGGGCGCGTCGGAGCTGCTCCGGCATGCGCAGCGCTTCACCAGCCTGCTCGCGCACACGCGCGCGGAGGTCGAGGGTGCGCACTCAGCAGGCTTGCTGGCTTCCAGCGCGCCCTCCTCTGCCGCCAGCAAAAGGCATGCTTGCTGCCGAGACAGCCGAGAGGCGTCCTAATAAGGTGACTGATGTGTGTGTCTTTCAGCTGTCACCACATGCCAGACACAACCTGGGGGGAAAAGCACCGTAAACACCACATGTTCGAGTGCTGCTTAGTCACAATGTCCGGGTGCCCTGGCCGGGGTTGCGCTTAAGCAGGGCCAGCGCGCACTGCGCATGTTGTCCAGTGCGGTGCTGCTCACCATGCGCGGCACCATGCCGCACGCCTTGCAGGCGAGCTGCGGCTGCGGGTGCCGCTGCTGTCTGACGCGGAGCTGGCGGCGGCCGGCCGCGACGAGGACGCCATGGCGGCGCTGGAGGGCGCTGTCGCGGACTGGGCCGCGCAGCTGGCGCAGGTGCTGCAGCGCGAGCAGGGCGCCCGGATACCCGGCACAGGCGCGCCTGCCGACTGCGCATCAGCCTCATGAAAGCTAGGGCATGCCTGGGTGACTCTGCAGCACAGGAACTTGTGCACCACGCACAAGGACCATGCAGTGCGGCAAGTCACTCAGCACCTGTGAGCTGCATCCGCACAGGTGCGAAACTGCTCGACAGGGCCAGTGAAGGTGAAGAGCTCTGACAAACATGCTGCCTGCTCTGGGCGACTTCCGCATTGCAGGTTGACGGAGGTGCAGGATGGTAGAGAGCAGGTGGTTCTGCATGGCGGAGACCATGCATATAAAGGGTGTATGTCACTTCATGATCAGGCGAGGTCACTGCATGATCAGTTGGCTGAAGGGCTACAGATGCGACCTGTGACCTGAAACCTAGGGTTTGAGCCGCCTCCACAAGTTTGGTAAGGCTCTGCTAACACGTGTGCATGCGTCTGGCACACGAGCCGCAAGTGAGTTGCAGCAGGCAGCGGCAAGCCGCTAGGTGCCAGCATTCAAGGGGTGGTGCTTTTATCGCGTTCAGAATCCCGCTTGCTATGACAGGCCTGCATAGAACCCACACGCTCTGTGGGTCGAAAGCTGCGAAAGCATGTGTGCATTTTGGTTGGACGAGCGTATGTTACAGCTTGTATCAGCAAGCTGGGGCTGCATACGCGCCCAACCCTGATGCGGGGACCCGCTCAGTGAGTTCCAGGCGTTCAAGCATGTTTAGGCAGCACCGGCAAGGTACGGGCGTTCAGGCAGGCCTGAGGCAGGCAGGTAGGCAACCAGACAGCATCAGGCAGTACATGCAGAACACGTGAACGCATTCCAGAATGGAGGTGTCAAGCAACTCCGCAGCTGTCCTGCTGCTGCGTAACCTCATGCATGGCGCAAGCCGGTGCAGACAATTACAGAGCACATTGTGGCCACCATGGGGCGACCCCTGAAGCCAGCAAAAGAGAACAGTCGGCGAACAGGTCACAAACACTTGGACAGGTCACGCGGGCGAACTCCTTGACGAAAAGCAACACTGTCATCTGGTCGTCGCTGGTCGTCAAAGTGGGCTTACAAGGTGCTCGTCGGCGCTGCCCTCACCTGCGCACACATGCAAGAAAGTCTGCAGCGGTCAAGGCCCGTGCATGCAAGGCAGTGGGGTCTCTGCAGAGAGAGCGGCGCCAGCGGCGGGCGGGCGTGCCTTGCAGAAGCGATGCCGGCGCCGGGGCTGCTGAGAGCGTGCCAGGCGATCGTGTCGGCAGGCACGTCAAGCCAGCAGCCGAAGCTGACGCTGTCGCCGTGCAGGATGCGGACCTGCGAGCGCGAGGCGGGTGAGGCCCGACTGCCGCGCGCGCCGCGGCCGGGCCCGGGCAGATGCGGACAAGAAGGCGCGTGGCAGCGACGCACCGCCCGCGTCGCCCCGTCCTCGCCGAGCTTGTCGATCACGTGGAACGAGCCTACCACCAGGTCAGCCGGCGACGACGCCTGCAGTCGTTGTCCCCCCCTGACCATGGTCTCATTGTAGCATGTACAGATAGGTAGGGTACAGACCGCATGCGCTCGGTCTCGCCCACACAATACGCGTGCAAAGACGTGTTGCATCGCGCGCTGGGCATGGCTGGGCGCGCGTCTGACAGCGCTTGCAGCATCACAGTCGCGCACCTTTGTGTAAAACTCCGCGCTCCGCAGCACAGGCCCGGCCGAGATGTGAGTCATGCAATGCGTCGCGCGGTCGATGCGCGCAGCCCAGTGCGCGGAGGCGCCATGCCCCGCGTGCACCAGGGCCAGCAGCTCGCGGTGGTCGGCGCGGCGCTCGATGTCCCAGGGCACCGGGCTGCCGCTTCCGTGTACAGCGTGGCGCAGCACGTCCAGCCCTGCGCGCAGCCAGCCTCAGCACATGGCTTGCCGGCGGCGTATGCAGGCCTGCAGCACGCAAGGCACCGAGAAAAGCATTCGACTGTGTCAAGGTTTCAACACTGCAGCGCATCTTCATGGCGCCTCCCATGTGCGGCCATACGCAGAGGACACGCATTGCACGTCGCCGTGAGTGCGGCGACAGCAGGCAGACGGCAGACGCGCACCGGTCGCCGCCGCGATGGACGCCGCGGCGCCGGCGACGCAGGCCCCGCCGACCACGCGCGCGCTGGAACCGGAGCGGGGCCCGTCAGCGTCCTCGAGGACGATCTGCACCGCCACCGTGCACGGCAGGAAGGCCTGGTACATCAGCAGCCGCCCGCGGTCCTCGAAGAGGCCCCAGCCGCCTCCGCGCGCGTGCGCGGGCCCAGCTTCGGTCGGCAGCGGCGCCGCCTGCTCGCCTGCCTGCCCAGTTGCGTATCGCAGGACCTCGGCAGCCGCTTCCAGCGCCGGAAGCGGGCTGAGGATGTGCTCCAGGTGCACGCTGGTGCCGGCCTCGTCGATGGACGAGATGGCCATGCGCTCCTCGCCGGGCGCGAGCCTGACCCGGTGCGCCAGGTGCACCGCCCCTCTCCACGCAAACGGCCTGCCGCCGCCCGTGGTCCGGCTGTCAGCAGCCGCGCCGGTGCGCCCAGCGCCTCGAGGAGCCTGAGGCAGGCGCGCACTCGGCCCACGCGCTTTCCAGTTTGCAGGCGCACAGCGGCCCAGGCAGGCCGGCACGCGAACTGCGGACTCGGTCTGCCGGACAACGCACCGTCAGCCCGTTGCCACCCCGCTCTGCACATCAGAGTGGCTGCTGTCGCGGTCGAGCAACTGCACAGACTTGCTGTCGCTGCCCCGCATGGTGGGCGCCTTCCCGCGGCCGCGCTTCGTCAGCAGGGGCTGCGAAACGAACGCCTCCACCCAGTCCACCTCCAGGCGTTGCGCTTGCGCCGCATGTGACGCGGAGAAGGCGTCCTGCAGGCGAGCACGAGCCCTGCGTCACTCGGTGTCCCTATCCAGCTTTATGCGCCAGGCGGTGGCTTCAGGGCATGTCCAAACACGCAGTCCTGGGACGTTGGAGAGCCCCGCTTAAATAGTTTGCGGCCAAAATTATTACATCATCAGTGTGTGTCTTGTTGTGCCCCCAGGCATGCACATTGTCCGCACAGGTCAGCTGCAAATAACGCGCCTGGTCGAAGTCGTGAAGCAAAACCCACTCGCCTGTCCCTGGGTGCTGCGCTGCAGCAGGAACGAAGGGCGTGCTGTTTCGCCACTCCTCAGGAAGGGGGACACTGATGTGGTTGCAGCGCACACAGCTTGCAGGGGGCGCTGCAAATGCGACGGCGTGCACCAGCCCTCCAATGGCTGCAAATGCCAGCAGCCCCACAACACGCGTACATAGACATACAGGTGAACGGCTGGCACGGCAGTGCGGCATCATTCTTTGTGCTGCAGGCCACACGCATAAATGGACGACTGGCCAGCTTACATTGTGCACAGGCCAGCCCACATCCAAACCAATGACTATTAAAGTAGACCGCCAGTGCATGCAACATGCGCCTCAGTCACCTAGGGTGTGGCTGGGATGTACAGCCGCCATGCAGTAAGCCAGCACATCACGATGTCTGAATTGCTGGGCCCATGCACAAACTTTGTCTTGCGAATCTGGGCATACGAGCTCTGGGTTTGCGGTAGGTGCGCCACACGCTGCGGACACGGTGTGTGACGCAGGCGGACTGAAGATTGCTGTGAGAAGGTGTGAACCGGGTATGGGGAGTGCGAGCATTTTGCATGATGATGAAAACACTGCCCCATGCCAGCATAGAATATAAAATAGCTTGATCCGCCCTCCTGTGGCAAGAACCTGCCAAAAGAGCTGGCAGGCGCGGCTGCTCTGCTGCATTCGCCTACCGACGGTGCTGCGGCACCAGGACCCAGTGCTTGGGAGCCTGCACCTATATGGCGACACAGTAAGTTCTTCACAACCGCTATCCAGCAACCCACCTGACAAGCTAACACATCACGCTCGATGCAAACACTTACGCCTTCACAGGCAACCAAAAGCCTGCCTCATAAGGGCAGACTCCCTGCTAGGCGCGCGCTGAGGAGCACTGTGCAGATAGAGGACTGTTCTAAGGCATAGGCGCAGGGAGCGGCAGCACGCCGCAAACCTCTTGGCGCAGTCGCGCGGGCTGTCAGAGAAAGCATTGCACCGCACGTAAACCTGAAAGCTTCAGAAACTCAGTTTTCATGTGCAAAACCAGAACACATGAACAGACCATTGAAACCCACGAAGACGGACGCATGCTCTGCCCAAGAGCCGACCCAGCAATGGTCGACGACGGTGGCCTGGTGTAGACGGGGGCGTCAACACCCCAGCGTGTGACAAGCCTGGACTGTCAACTCATGGCCAGCCTACCTAGAGATACTTTCCTGACCCGCTACATGGCCGATCAAGCAGGATGGTGCCACTGGGCAGCACTAGCCCAAGCGGCCAGCGCGCATGGCGCGCGCAGAGTACTGCAAAAGAGTTGCGCGAATTACGCACCAAAATCAAACACAGGCCATGAGGCAGGCTGAAGCGCGCATCGCCGCAACAGCATTCATTGTCGCAGAGCCGGCCTCACGTCATTGATGCCGCATTGCCCAGCACGCGTGCATTCAAGAATGGTGCAAGCTGGTGCGAACAGGCGATGCCAGCGCGGCGGCAGCCGCATTGCTGCAGGATGGCCAGCACGCTCACGTGAATGGCTTGACGATTGTCTCAAAAACCCAGTGCCACGTGGGGACCACCTTCGCGATGTCGTTCTCGACATGTACACGGGGCGCAAAGAGGTTGGCCAAGTGAACGAGATGCCCGCACTCTTGCTCCATGGCGACGCCCGCCTCCCGCCGCTCCGGCGCGGTCCTGTTGGGGCTGCGCGCGTCCGCCGCCCCCGCATGCACCTGCACCGGCGCGCGCAGCTGCTCTGAGGGCCCCGCTTGCGGCGAGCACGCGTGCAGGACCTGGAGTGTCTGGGCACGGGCCCTAAACCTACCTCCACGGCACCACGCTGCCCATCCCTGCAGCACCCTGGCACGCCCCTCGTGACAGCGTAAGCTTCCAGTAAGCTGGGACACCGTCCGGGCAGGGTACTCATTGAGCAGGGCTCCCGCCGGGCGCCGCCGCGCACCTCCGCCGCGCCAGCCCGCCCCGGCCGCACCATCACCTTGCTGGCCCGGGTCGCGTTCGGCGACTGCACGCTGTACTGGGAGAGCGGGTGCTTGCGGAAGCCGACCGCGCGCCAGAGCGCCTCCACCTCCGACGCGCCCTTGGGCAGCATCGCCCTGACCCTGGGGTTGAGGAACGCGTCGTAGCGCTCGACCAGCACCTGCGCGCCGCCCGCCGCGTGAGCCCGCCGCCCCCACATCCAGCACTTTATTGTTAGGTATGCGGCGTGCATCATGACAGGACCAGGGCAGCCGCTGCAGCTTGAGACAGGCGCGCCGCGCGGCGGCGCGCGCGCGGGGCGCGCCAGCGAGCGGTCCCCGGCGCAGCGCTGCAGCGCGCCGGCCAGCGACGCGCCGCGCTTGGGCAGCACGAAGAACTCATCCACGTCCATGAAGAGCAGAAACGCGCGCGCGTCCCAGGCGTCCAGCACGGCGTGGCTGTACACGAGCAGCCGCCAGCACTGCGCGTGCGCGGGCCCGCTGCACCGGCCCAGGTGGTCCCAGAGCCGCAGCTGCAGCCGGCCGGCGCGCACGAGCGCGGCGAGCCGCCCGTTGGCCAGGAAGGCCGAGACGGAGGCGGCCTGCGCGCGTGCGCGGCGCGCCTCGGCGCGGGGCGGTGGCGAGGGCACCTCAACCGGGAAGGAGCTGCACGCATGTTTGGCAAGCGCAGCGCCACATGTGAGACATGGACCGCGGGCCTTGGCCCGCTCACTCGTAAAGTATCAATCCCGCAGCACAGCAGAAAGCATCAGTCCCGCACATGCAGCAGAGTGTCAGGCAGGAGCAGCCACTTGCTGTGTTCTGGCAACGCGGGCTCGCGGCGCCCTTGAAGCTGCGCCAGTCTCACAGGGCGCTGCAGGGGCGCGGCCCGGGAGGGCACCTGCGTGTAGTGTACGACCTTCTTGAACCCCATCTGCACATGGTAGCTGACGTGCTGAAAGAGCAGCGCGGTGGCGACATCCGTCGGCATGCTCGACGCGAAAGGGTAGAGCACCACCGCTGCCTGCCAGGCCGCCACCGTCGACGCCGGCTTCGGCGGCGGCGGCGCGGGCGCTGCACGCCGCGGCCGCGGCACTGCGCCGACGCGGCAAGCACCATCAGGCAGTGGCGTGCCCTGCTGCGCCGGCCGGCAGCACAAGCTGCCTGTGCAATGCAATCCGCAGCCGTCTCTGCGACGCTACACGTTGGTGAACCAGCGTCACAATTCTCTCAATTGCCAGCTGTCCATGTTACAGCTCGCGATCATGCCGGCCTCCGGTCTGCAAGAGTGCGCATGCAGGCCGGCGCGCGGCCGCACCCAGGGGCAGGTACGCGCTCCGCCTGAAGCCGTCGACCGCGATGTGGAAGTTGTGCGACGCATCCCGCAGCGGCAGCTCGCCCAAAAAGGCGTGCAGCACGCAGCTGCGGTTGGCGCTGCTCGGGCCGCGGCCGGGCGGCAGCGCCTCGTAGGCCCACATGGTCTCGGTGTATACGCGCAGCCTGTGCGCGCGCTTGCCGCCCACCTCCCTGCGCGCGCGGCCGCGGGCTGCGCAAGGGCCCTTCTCTCTGCTTTGCCGTCCTGCCGGGGCGAGGGGGACACCCAGTTACTGTAGTGAGAATGAGAGCTGTATTTTTACGCGCGGGGTGCAAGGCCAACCAGAGCTCGCGCAGAGCACACCGGGGCGTGCGCGCCTCAGCGTGATGCCGGGCCAGGCCTCGGGCGCCACGTCCGGCTCACACACGGAGCCGTCCACGAGCGAGTGCCAGTCGTGCTCCGCGCTCTCAGCGAACATGAAGCCCCGGAGGACCATGACCCCGCCGCGCGGCTGGCTCTTCAGGTACACGTGCATCACCACGTCCTCAGGCGCGCCGCCGCGCCGGGTCAGCACGCCCGGAAGGGAGTAGTAGCGCACGTTGCCTGCGCGCCGCCGGCTGCCACATGTTGCAGTGGATGCTTCCCCACTTTACTCACCGAGCTGCGAAGCGTGCTAGGCGCTTGATAGCAGTGCACCTCGCAGCAGAAGGGAAGCAGACTCGGCGCTGCAGAGCGGACCGCAAACACCTGCCTCAGACGCGTACCTGCCCTGACGCGCTGCAGAACCTCTGCTTTGGTACTCCACACTCCGTGTGCCTGTGCGGCCTTGCCTGGCACCTGGTCCGCAAGAGGCCCTCAGGCACAGGAGGTGCGAGTTTTGTGCGTTCAAACGCTGCTCTGCCTCGCGCCGCGCAAGGTTGCTGAGCAGTTCTGGGTGGCGTATGCCTATGCAGGCAAGTGAGGTTGCAGACAGGCCACATGCCTGTGGCCCTGGGCGGCTGCCTGGGGCTGCATCTGCACCGCTGACCAGCAACAGATGGCAGAGTAAAGAGAGCGTCGCAGCAGCTGACTTGCCGCGCCTCCTGAGACTCTGCCACAGTCGCATACTATTTCACAAGGTGTGCTGGCGCGCGCCGCAAGCTCCCAAGACAAGCAATCAAGCTTGCCGGCAGTCAGCAGTGGTCCTGCTTGGTTCTCAAGGTCAGTTTGCATTGCGAGCCCATCACAGCAGTGTTTCACAAGTGCCGCACTCGCACGACCTCGCATGCTCGGTCCAGATCCGTCGGTCGGTTATTAATTTGGTAACCAACTTGGACCCTGCTCACGTCACTGCTCGAAGCGCATGCTGCCAAGCCACACCATGGTTAGTAGGTCGCACCCGTGGACTCGTTACCAGTGGCCGTTATTAGCGAGCACGCCTGGTACATTGCTCGCAAGTGTGCATTGATACCGACATCGGAGCTTCCGAAACATGGCAACGGTCCTAGCTTATGATATTGAGCGGCCGCACCCGTCGCAGTGCGTCCCACCAGATGCTGTGTAACAGCAGTGTCGCGCTCGCATACCGACGCTTTTGCTTTGTGCACCTTGCCACAACAGGCGTGTGTTTGGGTGTCGCGCAGGGATGCCTGGCACGTTTGACAGGTCCCCGCGCAAATGAGGTCTCCCATGAGGTCAGCTTCTTGACCAGGCGCGCGCAGTGCTAAGGACTGAGTAAGGTCCACACGTGTGTCAGGCGCCTGCTTGTTAGGCTCTGCAAGCAGGTTGTTGGGGCAGGACTGCAGCGCTTCGCTTGCTGCGGGCTTTGCGCCGGGCACAGCACTTGCATCAGGCGAGCTTGCCGTGGTGTTCACCTGCCTGCGCCACTCTGCTGCTGATGCCGCGGTGCTGGGCGCCAAGCGTGCGACAGTCGCGCATACCAGCACAGCTTCTCCACCAGCTGCCTTCTTTGTGTGCCTCGAGCAATGCTCAGCTTCTCTGCCAGCTGCGTGTCCTCGCCTGTGTCTTGTGCCTGTGCGAGCGCGGCCTGTGACCCACCTCACGACTTGGAGTGCCTGCTAAAGCAGGAGGGCGGGTCTGCCTGCCACGCTGGAGGTGCCACAGCGTGGTGAACGACCGTGTCTGCCTAAAAGGGACCAGGGCCGCCAAGGTGCGGCAGAGGTTTGCGCATTCTGCGCAGTTTGCATGCCTTGCGCGGCCTGTGAGGCCTGCCTGCTCAAGCACTTCGGACAGCGTGAGGAGCTGTGTGTCTGGCTGCTCTCACGGTGTGCGCGTCGCGCACTTGCTGCTTCATGTTGGACGTATCTGTGTGAAGGTGCAAATGCTGTTATTTGCAGTGCAGCTGCATGTATGTCATTGAGGCTCTCCTCAAGCCCCTACCGCCAAATGTGTCGTCACCTGCGACGCTGCGGCAGGGCGTGGCTCGCCTGCAGTGCCAGCGCGCGAGCGACCGCCGCAGCGTGCGAGCGCTGCGGCGGCCGTTGACGTCTTTGCCGCGGCGGCTGTCTCGGAGCCTGAGTGTGAGCCGTCGCCGGGGCCTGCTGATGCGGCCGCCGCCGCTGCGCTGCCGCGCCGCAAGCGCGGCCGCCCCCGCAAGGTCCCGCTCCCGGCCGATGAGGCAGCCG
>JAABUV010003886.1_pt1 | contig 18527 bp, 24 predicted proteins | sample 5559971 | NCBI WGS metagenome assembly JAABUV01 (sample SAMN10711881, study PRJNA513362) | rock metagenome | isolation source: Antarctica rocks | place: Antarctica: Victoria Land, Knobhead nord | collected 2015-12-19
CTTGCCAGCATTCAAGGCTGTCATTGTCCTGTAGACAACTTGCTGTTGATGGATGCTGCAATGGCATACAAAGGCTGCCCTGCATTGCCCCTTGGCAAACGCGTCATGACATCACCAAGCCTGTTCAAGAAATCAATGTGGGCTTTTGTGAACACAATAGGAGGGGACTGGGCTGACATGCCTCTCCAAGGTTGACCACCACTGCCACTCAAACCATGATCAATGCTAGATAGCCCCACACTACTGCCCGGTGAGCTGCCGCGACTGCTGGATGAGCTCCTACCACTGTTGCTGCTGTTTCTGAGTTCCTGATCCTTGACAGCTTTTCTCCTGGCTGCATGGCTTGTCATGATGTTGAAGGCTTCCTGAGCATCTTCAAGAAATGCCAGAAAGGCCTGCTCTGCCACAGCCAGCATCTGCCATGACACAAAACTGCATCAGCTTTGCAGGGCATGATGCAGGTGGTTGTGAGAGTCGAACACAGCACAGATGCACACACAAACAGAGGCACAGACGGAGACACAGACGGAGACACAGACGGAGACACAGACGGAGACACAGACAGACAGACAGACACACAACAAGCACACGGATGTATGCTGTGTGGATACAGGTAGTAACATAGTGATGTACCTCAAGAGATTGTTGCAGCCAGGCAACAACAGCCAGGCCAGCCTGGGTAGATCTCATGCTGGTCTGGTAGGCACCCACTGCCAACACAAGGCGTGAGTTGACATGTAGATGAGGGGCATGTCGGGGAGTGTGGGAGCTTAGCATGTCACCCAGAATGTGCGACTGCTTGGAGAGCAAGTGGGGCTTGTCAGCATTGGTGACCAGGCTGCGGACAAGGGCCCTCTGCCACGCAAAGGCTTCCTGGTAGCTGTGCAGGCAGCCTGCAAAGCAGCATTGCACCTTGTAAACATGGATGCACACACTATCAGGTCAGTTATGTACTTCTCTTCAAGCACACGTCAGTTCTTTGTACAGTGTTGACAAATAAGCTGCAGGTCATTCGTGCTGCAGCTTTGCAGCTTGAACATGCAAGCAAGGCTGACCTTGTGCGCCAGGCGATGGACAAATTCTACACACGCATTGCCTGCAAACTCCATGCTATAGGAAAGCATCTGGCATCTATACAGAAGCAACCATTGATGCAAAGTAGAGTCTCACAACATCACATCAGCAGCAAGGCAAAAAATCCTTGGGACTGAAGCAATCTAGAAGCACACTCTTGTGCATACAGCGCACGGCAACCTGTTGAAACAGAGTCCCAGTCATAAGCTCCAGCCAGGCAAATGAGGGCAGAGTAATCCTCATTGTCTCCGGGCAGATATCCACTGCCAAAGTTGGCCATGATGTGCAGCTTGTAGTAGTGTGCAGCCCTGCCGTACTGCTTGGCGCTATCATACATCCTGCCTGTCTGGGCATACACCATGCTGCTGTCTGGCCCCCCATGCAATCTGCATACAAACAGCTTGATGTCTCTTGACTAGGCCGCTCAGTTACATGGCAGAGAGCAGCAGCTGTCTTTTCACTGTACTTACGAACATATAGTTTGGTCAGCACAGCCATCTCTGAATGTTCCTGCAGTCTCAGCCTGTCAGCAGTACGACGTGCAACAGATGATGCGCTGTGCTTGCACCCTAAGACTTCTATTATGTTTAGTGCCAGGAAAATTGCAAAAGCTGCTGCTATATAGACTGTACATGATGCAAAGGAAATGCTGCGTGCAGTTGTGGGCAAATGGTCACCCAGGCAGGAGCTTGTAGCCTTGAGCCTGGCCACGGTGGGGCGGACATATTGTGACTGGACTGCAGGCGTCTGGAGGATAATGTGCATAGGTCTCTGGCAGCACCAGGCAGACTCAAAGACACAGGTTACGGCTTATGCATGAGGTCAGGCCTTTACAGCTTCAGCAGCAGAACGAGCACAGTCAGCATCTGCGTCAGCATATACTGCTGCCGGTTAGCCAGCACGCAGTCAGATGTTGCACAACAGCACAGCAGTCAGCTGACAAAGATCTGATGCGAAAGCATGGTCAACACAGTGAGTTGATAAACACTGAACCGTGCCTCATACACATGCCACAAGCTCAGGCCACGCATGCTGAAAGGGCAGCACACCTGTTCAACAAGCTATTTGCCGCATACAGAGCATACCCCCTGCAGGCGTCTGAGGGTGCCAGGCAGCTCTCCCTGGAGCTGGTAGAGATCCTGGACACCTTGCCTTTCAGCACAGAGCCCCAGGCCTTCAGCACCTCCTGCAGTTCAAGGCATAAGAGAGTCTTTGTTATACCAAGCACTTCAAAAGTCTGATCATGTCGGAAGCGCATCGCGCTGCTGACAGTGTGATGCGAAAGCATCATAAAGCAGTGCTGTGCGGGATGGCAGTGGCTTCAAGAGCGCTGCACGGCACAGTACACCACAGCACAGCATGAGATGGCACAGCACAGCAAACATGGCAGAGCAAAGCACAGCCAATCACAGCACAGCAATGTAAGATGCAGCACATACCCAGGGAATGGAATCAGCCTCAGCCAAGCCATTCAACAGTGCCTGGGCAGCGTCTCCTAGCACCCTCCAGCTGGATGGCAACCAAGGATCATTGTACTGCTCAGCCAGACTGATTTGCTGATCTGATTCACCCCAAGCCTGATCCCGGTCCTGGCACTCATCTTGAATGACAGAAGACAGAGGCAGACTGTCACAGTGGTCAAGAGCCAGCGCCGGACTAGCAGGCAGGTTTTGGCCCAGGACTGCATCTGGGCTGCTGCTTGTCTGGTCCTGTGGTGCATTCCAAATGCTGGATGTCTCATTCACACTGGTGTCACCATGCTGTTGCCCATCCTGCTGTCTGCTCAAAGGCTGATCTGGCATGGTACCATTCTGGCTGGAGTCAGGGCTGTGACTGCAATGTGTTGTGCACAGAACTGACAAAGCTCCTCTAAGATCTGTCCAGCTGTAGAAGCCGCCACAGTACTCAAAACGGTCTGCAGCCTCTGTGACTGCAGCCGTACGAGACAGGGAGTAGCCTGCACAGGCATAAGCTACTCGCAGCCGGACTGACACAAAGCCTGTTTTGGATTGTCCTGTTTCTGATCAGCAATGCCATTTGTTTGGCACAGTTGTACAGAGGTAATGATTTCCAGACAAGGAAACTCAGCTCCTGCAGGGTTGAGACATGGCAATCTAAAATGCAGGTTCTACGTGCCTTGTGGCAGTATGTTGCATGCTGGTGCAGCAAACTCAAGCTTGTCTTTGCAGGGCAACATACCCTGGCAAGCCTTCAGGAAGTCATCGGGGCTGGCAGCAGACATTGGGCTGAACTTGAGGCTGCGCATGTGCAACAAGTCGATGAGGTATGCGCCGGCACTTGCAGCTTGGATGGCTAGCTGTATCATGCTGTATCCCAGCCGACCTTCAGCAACCTCTGGAGCAGCAGATGCTCTGTCTTCAGCCAACAACTTTAGTACCTGCGGCAGGATGCAATGCTGTAAGATAAAGTTGTGGGCATCTGCAGACCAATGTATCGGGTTTGGGCGTGTACCCTGCTGTCCACGCTAGCGCAGTACTGCATGAATGCCAGACCATTTGCGTGGCAAATCCTGGATGGAGGAGGCTGTGCTCTAGAACAACTTTGACCCAGCATTTGTGTGCATACAAGGCAACTTGCAATGCGTCATGCAGTTTTTTGCAGAGGTGCTGCTGCTCTAAGATGTGATCAGGAGAAATATACATGCAGACAAGTTGCAAACTTCCTGAGATGCCGTACAAGCTTCTTTGTAGGGTAAAGTTCATGGCATCAAGTAGATGCTGCACCTTTGATAGCATGTTGGCAGCACGGGTCAGCTGGCGTGCCTCAAACCAGAGGAAGTAGATGAGCTCCATGAGGTCGGCAATGTTCTCAGCCCTGAAGTGGTGCTGGCCTAGAAGCTGGTGCCACATGCTGGACTTGTACTCAGTGTGGACCAGATGGTAATCCAGCTGGACTTTGAGCTCCTCCCTTGCTTTGCCTATGTACAGCGATGGGCATGTCATGGTGTCAAAGGATCAACCAGTTGGCAATGTCAGAAATTAGCATGCTGTTCTGCCTGCCAGCATCTAGGCAGTTATGTTGATCCACGTGTAGCATTATCTGCTGCGCAGGGTAGTTAATTTTGGAGTTGAGGAAGCAAATGGCAGGTTGCTTGGGTGCAACATGCATGCCAGATCATAGGAACCTGCCACATGTCATGTGTTGGTAAGCGTTGTCTGCTCTGACTCTATTTAGAAGTGTACAGGGGGTTGCAGATGCACATGCGTTTTCTGATGTCTGTATCTGAAAGCAAAGAATGCTGATCTGACAAGACATTGCAGAGCTGATGCATAACAGCTTGAATGGACAAAAGCATGCTCAAATCAAGCCACGATATCTAAGATCAGGTTGTACAACACCTGCATTCCATAGGTTGAGGCCTCTGAAACAGACTGCTTGAGGGGACACCAGCACATCTCCACCAATGCCTACTTGCTGTAGCCTGGTTGACATGGCCACCAACTCTTTCCATGTGCGGCTGTCATGTCTGGTGGCTAGTGGACACACCCCGGAAGATACCCATACCGGGTCATGCTTCTTCAGTGCATCATGCCAAAACCTAGCAACCAGACAAGACGTCAATGCCTCATGCTGTATCAACTTTGCAAAACATTTGGACAGCGAAGCTTGTGCACAGACAGCCTGGGGCTGATGGGTAGATTGCGCAGTCCACTCAGGGTTTCAAGAAATCTAGAAATCTCAAGGTACAGATCCAGGTATGCACCTGTCTTGTCTCAATAAAGTGTTCAGGTGGTGGCATGTTACTTGCAGTATTGCAAGACAAGAGGCTGGTAGCAAGCTGGCAATCTCCTCCAAGACGCTATCTGGGAGGTCAAGCAGCGGCATGCCCTCTGTGTCTTGCAGTATGGGAACAGATCTTGGGCTGCCAATTCTGATGAGGTCCTTGTAAGCAGCCTGCAAACCAGGCCCCTCTTCAACTGTACAGTCCGAAAAGCAGTGCTGCCAAGACAAACGTACCCATGCACGATGTTGGATCAGAACAGCAAGCATGCTGGCACTGCATCCTAATGCCTCAGATACAGCTTCTGGGTAGTTGCAAGGAGGCTATTGCCTCGTACCTGAGGATCCAGAGCTGAGACTTTGCATGCACTCTGACGAGGTGATGTTATCCCCAGCATAGCGGTATCGCGCCAGCTCATGACGCGCTGATTTTGAACCCGAGCAAACGGAACTTCGAGAACGCCAACCAAGCTGCATCAACTTCACATAGCCAAAAGGCCGAAACGACCACTCACAAAAACGTTGCTGTGCCGCTTGTACTAAAACGTCAGACCGAGTGCGGCCTGCTCGTGCAACTTGCTGAGCAATATCCTTGAGGGTCCCTTTGCAACGACGCTTAACGTGTCACTGCCAACGGCAATTTGTGATGTAGGCCGGTTTCTGCTAGCAATCTGTGCAGATGACTTGTCTCCGTTCGGGTCAGAAACTCCTTCTGCAGAAGACCAGGCTCTGGACCGTATGGCTAATGGATTCGGAGCTAATGTGACTAATCAAGCTAGTTTTATGGCCTCTATGTTTGTTGGTCATAAGCATAGCAACTTGGGTTACGGGGCAGGCCGAACAGGTCTGGATCATGCACAAACGAGAAGTTGACGCACCTGCCAGGAGTGACACTAGTGCAGCACTGCAGCACTAGCCCACTTCGTTGATGCGGTGCTAGAAGCCGGCATTCAGGTATGCCATGAAGCAGGAAAAATGTTCTGCGCTCAGTGCAGTGCACTGAGAATATGCACTTCGAGCATACGACATGCATGCATAGCAGTCTGATAGCTTAAGTTGGAGTGCGGCACATGATTTACAAGACCCACGTGGAAAGCGGATAAGCTTTTCTCGTCATAATGTCCCGATCGCATAGTTTCGCCGTGCTTCTTCTGACTCGGCCTGAACAAAACAGCCAGGTCTACTGAGGCTGGTACTGATCAGAACAGTGCGAATAGGCATGTCTCCAGTTACAAAGTACGCCGCTGCTCACGGCGACCCAAGAGGCCCGGGGGACGCTCGACCCTCAGCTTTGCAGATCATCAAGGATGAAAGGTTGCAGGGCGCTCTGAAGGGGAAAATTGTGTTCATAACAGGATGTTCTTCCGGCATTGGTGTTGAGACTGCGCGCGCAATGCACGCGACAGGTACCATCGCAGGGGTTTTGATCTCACTGGTGTGCTGGTGTCAAGCTAGTGCTGCAGCTTTGCATTTGTAGGTGCCGACTTGTACCTGACAGTAAGGGACATGCAGAAGGGACAAGATGTCGTGAAGGACATCTTGGCCTCATCCAGCTCCAACCAGGGCAAGCTTGAGCTTCTGCACCTTGAGTTGGACTCTGCAGTCTGTGCGTGACTGTGCTGAGCATTTCCTGAGTAGAAGCTGCAGTCTTAATATTCTCATAAACAACGCAGGTAAGCAGTTGTTCATCTGCCAACTTGCTGTTCTTAGCTTGCAGTGGACACTGGCAAGGCAGTGCAGCCCCTCGACCACTGCCATAACCATGCGCTAAGCCTGCAATCCCCATTTAAACAGACCTTACATGCTGCTGAGAGGCCTGCAAACAGGCATGCATATGTGCCAAAAGACCGGGGCAGTGCATTGTGCTGCAATCTGTTGGGTTCTTTTGCCAGCAGAGAAATGAAAATAGATTATGCATATGCATCATGTTAGCGAGAGGCATGCTACATCCAAAATGCAGCATGTGTAACGTATATGGGCTCTGCAACTCCCATGACGACAACGGCCGTACCCTTTTACTACAGCATGCGCATGCGTCTTCAGCGTGGTGATGTTTGTCTCCAGGTGTCATGGCCTGTCCAGAGGGGCAAACAAAAGATGCCTTTGAGACCCATTTTGGCACCAACCATCTTGCACACTTCCTCTTGTTTCAGCTACTGAAGCCTGCAATACATCAACACCTGACTTCAACTCTCGTGTTGTGTCTGTATCCTCAATCAGCCACATAATGTCTCCTATTGTATTTGATGATCTGGATCTGAAGAAGAGTGGGTACCACCCCCACAAGGCCTACGGCCAGTCAAAAACAGCCAACATCTATTTAGCAAATGAGGTGATCTGTTGTAGTCTGCAAGCACGTCAGTGCACTGGATCCATGCTGACCAGCTGTGCCTGACTGTTTGTGCACATGCAGTGCCATGTGCTCAGTGAAGTGCATCTCTGTTTCAGTGTCTGCCCAAATGTCACAGTGCAGGGTGTTGTGATGATGTAGAGTTTGTCTCGTCCATCAACTACAGTTCTTCACTAGGTGCTTGTTACAGCATTGCTTGTACAACTGCTGACATTGTCAACTGACAGTGTCAGAGTAAACTCAACACCCATACTGGGATTGTCTATATGCCATCAATATTCCACATTCACAAAGTTGTTTACTTGCAATGACACCACAGAAAATTGCACTGGGCCGCCGCCGGGCCATGTAGATGATTCAGCATGACTTCACTGATGAATGCAGATTGAGAGGCGATACAGCTCGCAAGGCTTGCATGCCACCTCAGTCATGCCTGGACTGATCATGACAGAGCTACTGCGGCACCTAGACCCAGCCGTTATCAAGTCATGGGATGCATATGGGCTGACAAAGCACTTCAAGAACGCTGAGCAAGGAGCAGCAACCACAGTGTGGGCCGCTGTGGGGAAAGACTGGGAGGGCAAAGGTGGCAAGTATCTGGCAGATTGTGACGTACCAGGACCCAGTGAAGAGGCAGATAAAATGCATGGTTATGCACCATATGCTTATGATGAGGAAGCCGCACAGAAGCTATGGAGTCTATCTTTGCAGCTTGTGGGCTTGTCGCAGCAGTGATATCAGCAAGCTTGAGCCTCACACAACAAGTTGATGCTATACAGCATTGGTAAATTGCTCATCACACCCTGCAAAGATAACTTTGACTTCCTAATCCAAGTGCTTGTCTGATGATTAAATTACAATTCTGCAGACCAGGTCCTGAATTAGGCTCCATACCAATCACGGACCAGCAACTTTTGATCTCATTGAATGCAGGACAGAGACAGTTTTTTGCAACCCAACAAGCACAGGATAAGCAGTGTTAACATCTGTTTCTGCTCAGAGTACTGTGTTTTAAATGTGAGACATCACACTGGCATGTCCCACTGCAAGTTAGCTGCAGACTTCTCCCAAAAAAATTGCTAAGCCATCAGCTCTTCTGCGTCCATGGTTCAAAGACAATGGCGTAAATTTAACCCAAGTGCATTGCCAAAGAAATCCTCTTGCTGCACTCCTCAGCGTCTGTATTCAATTTGGTCACACGGCCTGTCAGCTTCTGGGCAGGTGCACTGACATTGGTGCCACAAGTGGCACCTGCACCATTTCAGACTCTGTTGGTCACGGAAATAGCACAAGCCAGAAGTGAAGCGCGACTTCTCTAATGGCCAGTGTGACAGCAAGGCTAACACAAGCAAGAGCAGCATGTGATGACTCCAGAAAAGCTGTAAAATATTGCAATGCACCTGCTAGTTTTATGTTGATGATGTTGTGCCAGGCCAGGGGCAAAGGGTGCAAAAGTACCTGCAAACTATCTGAGTCAAGGTGAGCAAAGCATCATCCAGCAAAGCCTGCACAGGTGGCTCTCCTGCTTGCTCTGACATGGCATTCACAAAGGCCTCTGCATCTGGGGGAAAGACTGCACCACAGCAACACCACTCTGCCAAGGTGTGCTCACTGGATGAGTGCAGCCACAAACTTCTGTGCGTCTGCCGTCCTGAGGAAGAGTTGATGCTTGACACATGTCAGGGCAGCACAAATGAAGAGCAGGTACTGCCATCACAGCATTGGTGGCGCCAAACAGCAGCAGCCTTTGACTGCTGTCACAAAGCAATCACAGTTCAGCATGCATGAAGATCCCAAGCAATGTGAGCATGGCACATGCTTGGAAGCTTACCTGACGGGCAATAGTTCCCATGTACTCAACAAATAACAGGCGATCTCGCATCACACATCTCTGTATCTCCTTTGTAATGTCATCAAAGGACTGGTAGCTTGCATCTAGTTCACATTGCGCCTTGCCCACTCATCTGGCATAGATTGCAGCTGCTGTAGCAAAAGCGGCTTTGGAACAAAGGCTACACTGGTGACAAAATTGTGTCGTAGAGACAAGTTTGGGTACTGGTACTAAAGTTGTGTGAAGTGTGAAGTCAATGTCGTTGCGTGAGTCAATGCTATTGCACAAGTAGCTGCTTCAACAACACAGCTTTTCCTCAACAACTTGACATCCTTATAATCCCCAATTGTCTCCATTGCGGTATGCACAACTTGCTTCAATGAGCATCTAGACCACATCAGGTATCAGGTGAAAGACTGATGAGAGCTTGTAAACCTTGCTCAATCGTGTGCAAGCTTGTTGAGAACGAGTGTCCCCAGATCCAGTCACCACTACAGTCTTGGAGCGCCACTCATCTGCAATGCTTGAATCAAGCTGCTGAAGCGGTACACTCTGCGCTTCTGAAACGTGCCTGCACACAACAAGAGCTGCATGCAACCCTGCCACTGTGAGGTCTGATGTAATGTCAGAGTGCAGACAAAGAGTCAAAAGGCATGTATGTCCCAATGTCCAGACCTCTTCGAAGACTATTCCAGCAGTGATCTGACATGAAGCAGCAGCCTTACGAGTGAGTGTACTCCTCACTGCTCCTCACATCAACAACGAGCAATGTAGCATCATAATCTTGTGCAACCATAGCTTGCAGTTCGTCAGTAGTGATGATGGGAACAGCCTGCAGTGGCAAAGGTCATGTTGCAATGCTGATCCAAACAGACAAATCATATCAATACAGATTTGTGTATGCCTCAGTTGCACCTTGCAGGTATCAAGTCACGATCTCAGGTATGCATAAGCCAGAGAGCTCAATGCAATTCGCTGCACCACATGGTGCTGCGCTGCCAAACTTCCAAGCGTGAAAAGTCTGAAAGAGCTGACCGTGGTTACCATCTCATCACTTGGTCCAGACGAAAGACTGGAAAACTCAGCAAAGCTCTCACCTGCAGGAAAGTGCAGCAGCAGTAGCTATGTGTACATCACACAGTCATCACAAGGGAGATTATACCAATCAACAGGCAGAATCAAGTAGGCAAATCATAGCTGCAAATCTGTGGAGACAGCAGAATTGCAGCTATGATCAATTTCAGACCTGCAGGTTCCCTCATCCAAACATCCTCCATTTCATCCATGGCGTCCTCCCAGGTTTCAGCATCCTCCTCCTCCCCAGCAAGCTCTACATGAAAGCCTTCATCTTTGCCCTGACGAAAGGTTACACAACATCAAGCTTTCTGGAATGCTGAGTAAGCTGAGTATGCCGAGTATGCCGAATAACAGCACGAGGACTTCTAAGGCCTGGACAACTGTTAGATATACCAGCTGTTGCAATAACTCCAGACTCGTCGAGGGTACCTCCTGCTTTCCTGGCTGCGTATGATCTTGTGCAGAAGCAGAAACATATCTTGAATGATGTTGTGACAGTTTCAAAGCACGACACAACCAGGACACAGCTGTAACGCTTGCATGCATGCTTCGGAGGTGCAGACGGTTCACGATGTGTGATATGGATCACGACATGCCATTACCATTGCGACGGTTTTTCCTTCTCAACGTGAGGTAGCATGCAGCTACAACCCAATCCAAGTTATGTTGCGCTTTACTTTGACCTGCTTTGACACGAACGATACGACACAAGCAAATGTTTGCTGACCTGGACTGTGTTCAATGAAGCCATTGTAAAAAGCCATTTGCTTCTCGTTTGAGCTTACACTCCACCTATAGGGGGCACGCCTGGCGGAAATCATGATGCACCTTTCGAACATAATGCAGAGCACTGCCTTGCATGCAAGCTCCACACGCGGCAGGACGCCCTTAAGGCGGTGTCCTTTTTGTTTCAGAAGTAGCATCAACACGCAGCGACCGGAAGCTGGTATGAAATTGTTGCTGGACCGCTGTTTGCGCCGTTGGGCGGTAAATGTAGGCGTTGCAGTGGCCTGTAGGTCCTTCCACCAGGCAGACTTCCCTGATCAGAGCACGAAAGGAGCAGAGCGCTGAGGACAAACAGGAGGCTATGTTGGAAAGAAGAGAAAAGAATGCAAGGAGGAGGAGGGACTCGTCCCTATATAGGCAAAATCAACAGACACAGCAGTCCCAACGACAGGTCAGTGCCTGAATTGCCATGCTCAGTTTCTGCAGGCCTGAGTAGGCATACTCACTTTCTGCAGCGCCGCCTTATGCTATTGCATCACTTGGTCCTGTCAACAAATATTAACTGCTGTCAAAATTCATCAGCCAATGTCATATTGCAATGCAGCTGTCAAGAGATGGCAAGCCAAGATGGCCTGAAGGGCAGCTGTTTCCAGATGGTTGGGAGGAGATGGGTCCTTTTGGAAAGGCATGGCAAATTTATGCAGGAGAGCGTGGTTTACTGTTTTGGGCCAACAAGGCTGCATATGCTTCTGTGTTTTTGATCATAGGAGGCTGGGTCCTGTTCAGGATTGTTGGTCCCGCACTAGGACTGTATCAGCTTACAAATGACATCAGCACACCCACCAAGTATTAGCACTCAGTCTGCATGAGGTAGTTGATGTTGAGTCTTCTGGACGTTTTCGGAATGTGTGGTGTATAGTGACTATGTGGGCCCTGCAACTTAACGTTGCTTTGTGCTTCTGTACACGTGCTAGGCCTGATGCGGTTTGCTTTGTCTCAAGACATGAGCTTTGAGACTTTGCAGAGACAAAGGGAACAGTGTAATTACGTTGTCATAAACACATTGTTATAACAGTTTTGGTTTAGCTTCCTGACACGCTTATGCGCATTTTACCTCAGAGCTGGCACAGACAGGTTAAGGGTTATCCAAAGCAGAGCACTGCATACGGGTGAGCAGGTATCAGTGTTGGATATACAAGTCAGCACTGCTAGGCAGCATTGTACTGACTGGCTGACAGACCAAATCTTGGTGCAACAATGCAATTGAAGACCGCATTCATATTTGGCCGTGACAAAAAATAGCCAGCGAACGTAGCCAGTCAAGTACACAAAACAGGATGCCCCCCTAAAGATCAACAGTCACTTATGAGCGATTCCGCGTCCGGGATTTGAACCCGGGTCGCTTGGGTGAAAGCCAAGTATGCTAAACCAGACTACACTAACGCGGAGGACTATGTCGAACAATCTAAATCAGCCATCTATATCACAACATTAGAAACCACAACATCACTCCGGCATTTCTGCGCACAGGCTGCTGTAGCACTTGGCAGTAGCCTGGGTAAACGACTGAGCTGTATTGCACTTAGGTAGTACCGAAGCGTGCTACACGCATATGGAAACATCAATCTGTCCAATCAAAGTTTGGTTTGATTAACATGCATGCAGGAAACCCCTTCACGCGGCAATAGTCTATGTCTAGGCAGATCTGTAGAAACCGTGATGCATTCATTAGCATACACCTACCACAAAAAGGGATTGGTCATGTCAGCCTCTCATGTAACATGTAGAAGGTGGGCCGCTGAGCTGTAACAGCTTCGTTGCCAATGCACTGCTGGACGATTTTTTGAAGGATTCTGGCTGTGTCTTTGTTGGACTGCTCATCCGCTTGCTTGAGCCTGGAAACAAGGTCATGCAGCAACAGCCCGTATGCACGCACCTCCTGAGCCTCATATGGAACATTTTCTGCTTGGTAGAAAAAAGATGCACCTGCAGTGCCATACAGTACTCACCACAGGTTTCCATGCAATTTGCGCTGATCATGCATCTTTTCATGAGCTTGTCCCACCAGCTCTGTTTAAGATGACATATATGTTGACACTAGGCAGCAGTCTTTGTTTTTATCGCTCTAAACTCAAGCTTTTGCAGGCCAATGCACACATGTGACGCGCCCATGATGTTACAGCCCAAGGCAGCAAGGATGCGGAGACATTGTGAAGGGTATATAGATGAACTTAATGACACCATGCATGCAGCAAAGCATGCAAAACCTCAGCATATGCTTACCATAATCGCAAAGCACTGAATTGCCTTCTTCATCTGCCAAAACATTGTGACCATACACATCTCCATGGCATATGTTGTGCTTGTGAAGATAGGCCAAAGCGTTTGCAATAGATTTGGCTACATTCCACACAAAGGCTGTGGTAAATGTTTGCCCTTGTGTCCATCTGCATCTTAGGAGGGACTCAAAGTTGGGTTTTAACGCCAACGGCACACCCCACACACGCTCCAGAACTAAGGCATGAGGGTGATCAATGATCCCAATGACCTTGATCAGATTTGGATGATCCACAAAGCATGTGACAGCTATTTCATCTCTGGCATGGCCATCTGGGCTGCTTTCAGCTTTGAAGATTTTGATGGCAACATCATGCCCCTGGAATATGGCGGCAAACACATCCCCGGAAGCACCGTCCCCCAAGGCTGTAGCTAGGTCAAGCTGGCTTAATGTAAGAGGCAGAATGTCAGGTCTAATTGGAGGTGCTGGTTGACAAGCTGGGTTGCCAGCAAGGCTGAACCAGGCCAGGGCATTCAGACCACCAAACTCTGCCGGCACCTGCTGACTCAACTTCATGTCAGAGTGGTACAGACAGGCCAATATGCAGCCATCAGACACCAGGCCACTTAGGGGGCGACAATCTCTCATGGTTTGCAAGCTGAAAGAGTAATGAAGCTGCATCCCACTGACCTGCTCTATGTTGTTGACAGCGATTCTCATCAACTCTAGCTTAGGCAAGTGACCCATTGCTGCAGGCAGTGTCTTCAGTTGGTTGAAGGAAGCCTGAAGATCATGGTCAGCTGGTCAGGAAGGCAACACTGTCGGTTTGAACTAATGTGTGCAAACAGCCACAAGGCAAAGGCAGAAGATATTTTACCCTGCATCAGGTGACTTTAGTGCTCACCTGGAGGTCCACAAGTTAGGGCTCACCTGGAGTTTCACAAGTGATGTCACGCCAGACATGCCATCTGGCAAGCTGACAAGACGATTGTCAGTGATGAACAGCTCAACAAGCCCTTTCAAGCCAGCAAATGACTCTGGCAGATAAGTCAGTTGATTGCCTTTGAGGCCAAGCCGGTACAGAGCAGTTAGGTTGCCCAGCTCTGATGGAACATTGGTCAAGCTGTTGTTCATGAGGTTGAGGTACTTCAGGGAGAGTAGATTACCCAGGGCAGCAGGCACTGCTTGTAGCCTGTTGCGACCTAAGTCCAGGTCTAACAGTTTGCCAAGCTTGCCAATCCCAGATGATACAACGGTAATTTCGTTGCTGGATAGATTGAGTGTGATCAGGGAAATCAGCTCTCCTATTTCAGCTGGAACGCTTGAGAGGTTGTTTTTGGCAAGACTTAGGACTGTCAGCGAGGTGAACGACCAGAGTTGCGAGGGCAAATCCGTGACCAGCAAGCTTTTGCTCTGCAAGAGAACAACTGTCACGTCTGCAGCCTTCGATGTCAGCTGGTCAAGCTCATCTATGGCATCGGTCTGACTGCCTGCCATTTGATTCGTGATCAAGCTGTTCAACGCCAGGTGTGGTGCACAGTTGCAATAACAATCTTGACCCCAGTGTACCTACGAAACGCACTCTTTTAGCCAAAATGATTGCAAAGGTGGTATAGCAAGCGAGTGTTGTGGTGTGGCGCACGTAAAATGTGAAACGGGGAATTGCTACACAGCCACTTTGACTAGAACCGTGACCGGAAACTGTGGTTTGCACGGAGGCACGGAAGCACGGAGGCACGGAGGTCAGAACTGCCAACTCACCAGGTCGTTTGCAAGCTTCAGCTCTTCAGCTGCCCCAAAGTCTCAAGCACATCCCGTCTGCTGACCAGCTGCAAAACTTGAGTCGACTTGGTTGCGTGGGCTGCCTTCGAGTATTGCGGCTTTCCTCCCTTCGTGGTCATCACCGACATAGAAAGCACACATAGTCTTGAGTGACCACGAACTTGGTCTTTGAGTGGTTTTGCTGCATATGTCAGGGGTGATCATCGTACAGCATTTGGGCATGCGTCAAGAGGTGAAGCTTTTGTCTTTGAGGATGATCATGCAGATGTGATCAATCTGCTAGCGGCTGCTGAGGGTAATAGTATGCAGTCCATGCTGTTGCACATTGGTAGCTTCTGTGGTACTCAATCTCGCCCAGACAGACGTATGTTGGCAAAAGTGTTAGGGACATTTGCTACTGACAGTCCAACTCTTGTCGTATCTGCCTTATGGCCTCTTGCTTACCTTCCCAACTGCTGATATCAATGACGAGGGCTTTGATTCTGATCTTCAGGATGATTTTGAGCTTGAGGTCCCTGTGCTGAATGAGTTGTGTTTGGTGCTTGATTGTTTGCATGATTTCTGCGATCCAGGACAGGCTGCACATAGTAGGTATTCTGCATTTTTGGAGTGCTGGCAGACCGCAGCATACGCTGTGGCACAGGCGGGCCTTCAGCATCTGCATGTGACACTTTAGAGGGTCAACACCGGCAAGGCTTTTGCAAAGAGCAGATGCTGGTGTTGTGCTCACGATGGGCTGCTGTGGACCTTGGCACTGCAGCGAACCACGCTTTTGTACATACCTGTGACCGTCAGCAGTGCCCTATACCGCCACACATCGTACATACAGTACTTTTGGTCTATTATGGATGTGACTGCCAATATGATGCAAATACTGGCTTGCTCGTGATGGCTCTGGTGCCTTGCTCCACTGAAAGGGATTTGCTGATTGCAACTCAAGACCCCTCACTTCTTCAAGGTAGGGCTTAAGAAGCAAGCCTGCATAAGTCCCAAGCTGTCACCTGTGTGCTATTTGCTTAAAATGGGCTTGTTCTCAATTTGCGCCGGCATACAGCATATCACTTGCATGTTGGCCTTCCTGCCTTGACTTTGACCCACTCCTTTTCTGCGCTCCCGATCTGTTCTAGTAGTCTCAGACCATGATGCACTTCAAAGGCAAGGAGCTCGTCCAGAGCAGCCAGTGCATCCCTGTCAGCCATCGCATGCCTTGTCAGCCCTGTGTAAATCACTTTGCCTGTGTTATATGTCTTGTTTTTGTTGATGCCAACCCCAATCAGATCGAGCTGCTGTGAATGCAATGTGTTGAATTGATTGGGCACATCCTTGATCAAGTGAAACCAAGTCTGATGCATCATACCGCAGGCTCTGAAGCCAGTTGCACAGCCCACAAGGAGGACGACTCAGAAACGCGCTGCGGCTAACCTGTCACGGTCTCGGCGCATACCCTCAACAGCTTATCACTGTCTGCATTGGTGAGCACATCTCTGTTTGCTTTTGTCTCTGCCAGATCTGGCTCTGCGCTGAGCTGTGTTTGCATGCTATCATGTCTAGCTCTGCCCACAGCAGATTTCATGAGATCTATTTCTATTTGTGTAAAAGCTGGACAGCCTTGAATCTCGCTCAGCCTGTGAATTTCAGTGTTGGCATTTGCAACATTGAGCCCAGGCTGGTTACCTTGCTCTAAGTGTCTCAGGCGTTCAGACTCTAGGAAAGCTTCAATTGTGTCAGCAGGATAAGCAAAGAACTTGTAAGTATGTTGAATTTGGGGCTGTGATGCACACCAGTCCACATACCTGCGGCATACGCCTTCAAAACTGGCCTTTGTTGCTCGCTTACAGTCATGGTACAGTGTGTCGACAAGCTTCTTATGGCGCGTTTCAGCAGTGTCGAAGCTGTTGGGAGCTACATGTTTGCTCCCTGGACCAGTGTAACTGTTTGAGAAGTCAAGCAAGCTCTATATCACAGAGACATCCTGTTTGATGCGCATCGTAGGTGACAGTGATCTACTGGTAGTAGCCTGGTAGAATTCCTGCTAACTGTCCTCAAGATCTCTCTCAATCAGGCTCAGTAGTCAGGCTCAAGTAGTCAGTCAGGCTCAAGTAGTCAGTCAGGCTCAAGTAGTCAGTCAGGCTCAGTAGTCAAACTCAGAAGTCAGGCTCAGTAGTCAGGTTACAACAGCTTTTTTTAGGGATGCAGCAAATGTCGATTGCTACCTGCCTCTCCTTTTGTGATGTCTATTCAACAGCTCAATGCTGCCAGTGTACCCAGGTGAATGGGCAGGACCGCATGTGTCCTTGCTCGTACAAACTGATGATCAGCAGAACAGAGCATATGCTAATACAGAATCTGGATGTCCGAAAGGGTATAGCCGTCGTCTGTCAAGAAGTCGTGGTGAAGCTGACAATTCTCGACAGGTTGATGAACACATTGCTCCGGGCTGCCGCCTTAGGAGGCTCCCGTTATGATCGCTGAACAGCGTAAACTGTTCTTTTCTTTTCCTGATGAACGCATACCAGATCAGTTCCATGGTTACAGCCCATTAGTATGCTGGCCACGCACTGCAGCCTTGCAATGGCGGTACAATCATTGTCCATTCAAACAATTGTACAAAGGCAGCAACATTGTCATGACAACACTACGGTACATCTGTTGCATCAAGCATACGATTTGCTGCACACTCAGGCCTGATCAGGCGTGATCCCTGAGCCTCTGCTCACACATCAGCGCACTTACAGCTGCCGTCAAAAGTCTGCTTACAGTAATGGCATTGCGTCAGCAGAAACCTTAGAGTGAATGCTGTGCGCGATGCAAATGGCGGTGAGGCCAGCCAGTGTTAGCAGACGAGCCTGCGCACTTGCTGCTGTGACCGTTGCCGTTGAAAACGCTTGTGCCGCAAGCTGCAAGGTTTTGGCTAAAGCAGGTGAGTGAGGCAAGAAAGCCCAGCAGGCAAGATTTATAGGAAGCAATACCCTGTGAAGGTCAAACCTTCTGGCAAAACAGGCCAGCTGTCTTGCCTAGTATCTACTTTTCTCAGCAAGGCAGCAAGCAGGAAGCAGTGGCTGTTTACACAAGGGGTAGCAAAGGCTTGCTGCCTGGACAAGCTTGCATCTGACAGAGGTTGAGCCGGATCAGTCAGCAAATTTTTGTTTTCAGTGCAACCACTTGCAGAGGCTCACCTAGCACATTGCACAGCCTGTGCAGGAAAAAATGCGAGAGTTTAGCCCCTAGTTCCTAATGACTTCGACTACTGACTGCGTCAGCCTTTTGCCAACAGCTTATACCGTGCTTGGCTGGAAGTTTGAATATGGCTAGGGTTTGCAGGAATCTGAAGAGCTGGGGTTGCAGAGTTGGGTGTGCAATCCCTGATGGTATGATGACTGATGTTCATATGTCAGTTGGGGATGCACAACAATGTTCAAGGCCACAGAAATGCAAATGTGTGTAAGCAGACTTATGATGCCAGCTGTATGGATTCATCTTGAACAAGCTCACACAACACTATTTCATGACAGGCATACAACAAATTGGAAAGTACCAGCCTGTGCTGTGTACATGCTTCAGTCACTGAAGTTCAGTGGGTTGGTGGAAGTTGAATAATTATTGCAGCGGTACGTGTGATTTCTCCAGTGTGCACACAAAACAATTGCACCACATTGACATAACTGCAC
>JAABUV010003887.1_pt1 | contig 18525 bp, 32 predicted proteins | sample 5559971 | NCBI WGS metagenome assembly JAABUV01 (sample SAMN10711881, study PRJNA513362) | rock metagenome | isolation source: Antarctica rocks | place: Antarctica: Victoria Land, Knobhead nord | collected 2015-12-19
GCAAGCACGCTGCTCTACACAATGATGCTCAGCATTGCTGCGCACAAGTGCTGATGATGTGTAGTTTGAGCCCCCCTCCGCTTGCTATTTGCCCAGTTTCAGATGGTCAGCGCAGACCTCCCATCTCACAAAGCTACAATTGCGCAGCCAGTTCACACAGCGGCACTGCCAGAGAGCTCCGGGCGCAGGCCCCGTCGATAGGATGCATCTCTAATTAGTCTAATTAGTTATAACCCTAATGTAACGCTGTGACCATCTCGGCTCGCTTAGAGCCGGATGGCTTGCAATAGGCTTGCAATTGAAGCACCCGCCAGCCCTCTTTCTGCAGATGCGCAGTCTTTGCTTGCTTCACACTTTGTCCCTAGCGACATTTTAATAGTTGATTGCTGAGCAACTGTGTCAAGGCATCCTGCACAGCCTGCAAATCAAGTTTTCATCAGCATATCCTGTTCCTGCATAGGCCAAGCTGATGGCCTTTTCCGCCTTGCGGCAGCCCGGCAGGCACCTGGTGCATAGAGCATGTGCACTTTTAGAGCCTGCCCATGGCCGCGCCTCCACAGAGCTCTCGCAGCAGAGCTACGCAGCCGTGCAACTGCAAGCAACCCGCGGCTTGCGTCTGTTTGATGTGCGGCTCCTCACGTGCTTGCTCTGTAGTGCACGTACACGCACGGTCCACGGTCTTGTTAAGCTGCGGCTGAGACTGGCGTGCTCCAGATCTTCAGCAAGGAGAAGGCAGCGGAGCGCCGGCGTGCCCTTCAGGTGGAGCATCGCTGTGGCAGATGTGCCCCTCCATAGCCACATACCAGAGCGCTGGCAGACTTATGAACCGAGACCGTCGGGGCTGGTCAGGACGAGATGCGGCGCGGCTACTTTGATGACTTCACTGACTTGAAGGAGACCGGCGGTCGCATGTTTCCGCCAACCGAGGGCCTTGCGCCCGCGGAGTCCGCGCCTGCCTTCCCGGCGTTTGCAGTGCGCTCGCCACTGGCCACTGCCAGGAACACATACTCCTTTGGCACCGGCCTGTGCCGACAGTGCAGCAGAGAGGGGGCCTGGCTGGTGAGCAGTGAGACAGAGAAGGGCTTCTACGAAGATTTTTATTATACGGATGTAAACTGTGTTCTGAACGGTGTCTATCTCCAGGACAATCAAGTGCAGTGATGTGTGGGCCGCAGGCACTGCGTGCGGACGGGACGGAGCAGGCGATGCCGCCGCCGGCGGGCACCGCTGCGGTGTCGCTGGTCTGTGTAGCTTTCCGAGCAGGGGCTGAGGTGTGAACCATCTTGTCCACATGAATGTGCCTGGTCTGCTCTGTGCATGCATGCCTGGTAACATGAGTGCTGTTATTGCTGCTGCAGCTCTGCAGCTCTGCGCCGTCATTGCTGCAGCTCTGCAAGTTTCCCACTGGCAAGCATGCGCTCAACGGACTTGGCTAAGGTCCTTGCAAGACCGTACATCTTCTTGTATGTTGCTTGCAAGCTGCGCCTTCAAGTTGCTCTTGTAGGTTACAACCTGTGCAGCGTCAGCTGTGCACATGACGGTGTGCCGTGGCATGGCTGGGGTTCTACACTGGACCTTTTTCCACCCCTACCCCACCTTTTGTGCGGCGGCTGCGCAGGATAAGCTGGCGTCCTGGAGCACTCCCTTCAGCCGCTGCTTGGCCGTGCATACGGGGGCGCGCTGGTTTGAGCTGTCGCTGGTCGAGTCGTCGGTGCGCCGCCTTGCATGCGCTGTGCTGTCCTCTGTCTGTTTGAAGTTGCGTAAATTTTTTGGGCAGCGATTGAGGGTCAACGTTTATGTCAAGGTCAAGGTCTTATAAGGTCATCAGCATGGATACGTGGCGCGAGCGTTAGGCAGGGGAGCGCCGTTGGTATACTGTGAGCTGTGAGTAAGCCCATGCCCTGCTGAGCAGCAGCACGCGGGTGCGCACAGTGCTCACAGCAGCCCCTGTGGCTGCAATGCCCAAGTGGCTGCAAGCAGCAGAGCACAAAGGGCAGGTCAATTTTTGTTGCTGAACTGCCACTCTTCTCTCTGGTGGCTGATTATTGTGCCAGACTCTCGCGTGCGCGCATCGTGTCAGGTCATGTGCCTCTGGCCCTTCCGCAGCATGATTATGCGCGGCGGCGCCGACGCGGCCGCGCGCACATCGGCCGCGGGCGCGGGCGCGGCTGTTGTGGCGCCCGAGCCGCTGTTCCACTTTGGTGACGCGACCGCGCTGCGGCAGGCGCTGCAGATGACCAACCGGCTGACCGGGTGCGACCTGGGCTCCAGAGCTGAAGGCCCTATCAGGCCGTTAGGACTAGGGCATGAAACATTGAGTGCGTGGTGCATGTCGTGCATGCTGCCTGCGCTGGATCCACCCATGTGAACGCAAGTTAGTTAATTGCCTCAGTCCTGTGCGCTGAGCAGATACGTCTACCTGGTTGACAGCCGCGGGCGCGTGCGCTGGCGCGCCAGCGGGGGCGCGCAAGGCGACGAGGCGGGCGCGATGCTAGAGGCGGCCCAGCAGTTGCTGGGGGAGCCGGACGAGCTCGAATAGTGTGCCGAGGGGCAGATCTAGCATGTGTGACCGGAGCTTGCATGTTGACGTCTACGTCGTAGGACAGTAGCCAACAATGCCAGGCGCGGCGTCCTCCGTCTAGGGCTTGTCATCCTGACATTACACTTGCCAGACCCTGACATATTTCATTGTAGACTCTGCGCCCAAAGCCCAGGTCCCGCGACATCCCATCCAGCATACCCACTCGGCAACGCACGAGCGCCGCAGGTTGCGCTAGTAGGGCACGTTGCGCGGCAGGTTGCGGTTTACGTTGGCGCGCAGGGCGGTGTTGAGGTGCAGGCGCTCCGTGCGCCGCCGCGCGCGCTGCGCGCGCTTCTCGGCCTCCGGCACCGCAGACACCGTTGCTATGCCTAGAGCGCGGTACCTGAACGCACCACAAAATCACCGCCGTCAGTGCCTCATACACATCGCCAGCCATTGGCTGCCTGCGACGCCTATGGTGCGTAAATCTCGACATATGCGAGTTGAGTGCAAAGGCAACTTCTGACATAGACACAGCAGCCCCGCTGCAACACCGTGAGGCCAACCAAAGTCGCAGCAGGTGGGAACACACTCAGGTCTAACAAGACTCCTGTTGTGTATGGCATGCTGCATGCAGTGCACAAACCTGACTCTCCTGTAAGAGTAAAATAGCAGCTTCAACTGCCTCAATATGACAGGAAGCCATTTGATATAAAGGCGATGGCGCACTGGGCGAGGACGCTGGCGACCGCCACGCTGCGGCGCGAGTCGCTGGGGCGGTACGACTGGCGGTAGTACCGCGCCAGCTGCCGGCTGCCCAGCACCCTGCCGCTGCCGCCCCCGCCGCCCACGGCCAGCTCGTAGCCGCCAGTGCGAAGCTGCGCATCCGTGTCCTCGCCGTCTGCCACAGCCAGCTCTGTGCCTGTGCAACGCAGATTGCCTTCCTCAGCCACTGCAGCAACGCAAGCACAAAAAACCCAGCGCGCTGCTGTACCTGAGCGCACCATCAAGCATAGGCGCTCATATGCACGCCTGTTTACATGCGCACCAGCTCACAAAACAAGCAGCGGTCACTTGCACAGCGTACGCGCTAAACACTGTTGCAAGACTGCACCAGCCTCCCGCGACACTTGGGCACGTAGGATTTTTGGAACAGGCGACAGAGCAGCACCTGCTGCATCCGCCTCCTCATCCTCGGGCCACACGTAGAACTCATCGTACTCGTCCTCATTGTCCTCCCAGGCCATCTTGAAGCGGCCAGTGTCCGCCATGTGCCGCTGCACCGCGTGCAGCGAGCCAAACTGGCGCGCATTGGCGTCATCGCCGCGCACGTACAGCGGCACGTGCCCCACCGCCAGCTTGGCGCCCTAGGTCCCCCGCACACGGCTGTGCTTTCAATGCAGACATATGTCCGGGTCAGTACATAAGCGCTCTGTTGCTACTATGCGCCTCGATGCGCTGCGGGTTTCCATACAGCAATGTCTGCACATCATGCTCACAATCCCACCACTACACAAGCACATGCACAGGCTCTCACAACAGCTGAAAGGCACAGGCTCCCGTGGGAAGCAACAGATGCGCCCCGCGCGTCGCGGGCGCGCTCCAGCAGCTGCCGCGCACCAGGTACTTGAGCAGGCCCTCCGGGTCCACCAGGTGCTCCGCCTCTGGGAAGTAGAACCCATAGCGCTTCCACATGTACTCCAGATTGGCTGCCATGCTGGGCGCCGCGTGCGCGTCAAAGAGGCTCTGGCGCACGTCCCACTCCGGCGCGCCGCCGCCTGCGCCGGCGGTTGGCGCATCGCCCGGCGCCGCCGCCGGCTGGCCGGGCGCCGCGTGCGCGCCGTTCGCGCTGGCCGCAGGTGCCGCGCTGCCCGGGCCGGCGGCGGGCGCGTCGCCGTCGGCGTCGGACGCGGTCTCCCAGCCGGACTCATCCGTGTCCGCCCCAGCATCCTCGCCATCCTGTGCGGCTGCATCCGTGGCGGCAGCCTGCACACATCATTTTTGGTTAGCCCCCTTGCTAAATGCAGCATGCTTCAGCCTGCAAAAGGGGCAACATACTGCATATGTGGGCTGGGACGTTGGCAAGCACAGCTAGCAGCAACAAACGCACTCACACATGCATTGAAGCAGTTCCACACACAACAACACCCTCATGTGATAGGGCGGCGTGCAAATGAGTCAGCCAAGCAGGGCGGGTGCCTGCCGGGTGGCGTTGGTGGGCACGTCCACGCCGTTGGGCCCCTTCATGACATACGGGGCGCCCGCTGACAGCGACAGCGCCTGCTGGGCCGCCCCTGTCCCGCACGCACCCAGCAGTGAGAATATCTCCCTGTTTACTGTGAACTATACCCCCCATCTTTCGCATGTCTTGTTCATCAGACAGCGCGTGAACGATGGGACCAGCACACAAAATAAAAGCTTTAAACAAAGCACCATCAACTAATGACGCTAGAATGGAAAATCTTTTTTACATCGCTCCATGTAGTCCTGCCTTACTGCAAAGAAACACTGATACTTGTTCAGTTCGCTCCAGCTTGCTGGGACACGCTGCGGCTGCTGCAGGGCCAAGCGCACCAGACGCCTCTGCGCGCCGCAGCACGATCACCGGCAGCGGCGCCTCTGCGCCGCTGCGCCTCACCAGCTCCTTGTACTTGTTCGAGTTGACGTGCGCCAGGTATGTGTTCTCGCTGCCAAAGCGGCGCCGCGTGAGCGGATCGACCCACACCTGCACCAAGGGGGTAAACAGTGGTGCTGCAGAGCAGGTACAAGAAGCATGTTGTGCCTCTTCAGCACGCTGTGCACCCCAGAACCTTCCCGGCTTTAACTCACGCGGGCCCCACTGCGCCACGCCACATAGCACCGCCTGCACAGCTGTCCAGTGGCGCTTGCCACTTCAGCAGTGCACAAAAGAAACAGTGAGCGTTCCTACCACCATACCTTTGTTGCGGAGGTCCGCGCGCTGGCACTCACGAGCTGCTCCTTTCGTGCATCAAACCACTCGCGCGTTACCGGCGGCAGGCCAGCTATCTTCCGCTTCAGGTTGTACCTGCACAGCAGTCGCACCCATGCTTATCGCGCGGTCTGCGCAAAGTCACCTTTGCCTAACACGCACATAGCCACAACATACCTGTGGAAGTCGCTCCTGTAGTGTGCGGCCAGAGAGTCCTTGTCTGTAAAGTACGTTCCAGAGGTGCTGCAGTACAGCCCAGCCTGCTCCTGCTCAGACGCGTCCATGCTCCCAGCTCTGACCGGCGCACGGCCTTGGTCAGCAAAGTTGCCCTGCTCAGTAGTATTATGTTCAGGGGCGCTGTACTACTCCCAATTTCTGCTCTTCTCTAGCAAAACAACTTTGGTGGGCAAAATAAGGCTAGCACCCTAGCTGCGGCCCCGGCCCTGGCCCTGGCCGCCAGCAGCAGACGGAGCGCGCCTTTCCTTGTATGTTGATTGCACACGCTACTGCAACGTCTGCAGCAAAGAGTATCCGCATTGCAAGTCAGAACTCACCATGACAAAACCATACAACAGCACCTGTTTCAGTGCGCCCACTGCTCAGGACACATCTGCAGAGGTCCTGGCTGCGTCCTGGTAGTTGTCACCGGCGCGCCTGCCGTTGCAGCCGGGTAAAGTGGCAGTGGCGCTGGCGGTTTGATCACTGGCATGCAGGAAGGGGTTGGCGGACAACCACTGGGTAGTCCCTCACAACGCGTGGCTCCTGACCAAGTACGATTGCCATATAATCGTGGAGGTCGTGGTCAGGACTGCCGTCTGCAAGTATTTGTACAAGTGTAAGTGTGGGCCGGCCTCAGCCTGCGCCAGCGACGCGGCTCCGGCTGCCTGCTGGGGGCTGCGTGGTTGACGCAGGCCAGGGCCGGGCGCGCACTTGTATTTGTAGAGGTACTTGCACACGGTAACGATGGCCATGACCTCAACGTTGATGTGGCAATTGTACTTCGTTAGAAGCCACGGGTTGTAAGGGACGACCCAGCGGTTGTTGACCTGCTCGCCCCTGCGTGCCAGCATTTTTTACCGTTAGCGCCGCCGCCGCCTCTGTTAGGGGCATCGGCAGGCGCGCTGGTGGTGTCCACTACGGCATACTCAGGGCCTTTGTAGATGTACCTGCTTGGAGCGGTCCAGAGGACAATACAAGGTTTTTTTTTTTTTTTTGCCACTTGTGCACGTGCAAGTAAACTTTAGCGTTCTCCTGTCTGAGTCTGCATTGCCATGTGACTCTATCACCGGTCAACGCGCATTACTCAAGGCGCATGCTTCTCCGCACGGTCACCGTCTGTCTGTTCACACTCTAGCACGGGTGGCTGCGCGGCCGTGTGCCTGCACAGCGCTTCTGCCGCGCCCGCCTCTGTCAACAGCGGCTGCTGTTGCACAGCGGCAGGCTGCGCCGCAGCTGCCACTCCCTGCAGGGCGGTCTCGCCAGCATTATGGCCGCCGGAGACTGTGTGCTGGTCCAGCCCTACGCTCAGAGGCTCTGCATCCGGCATCTCGACATCTTCCTCGCGCACGCCGCCAGCAGCAGCCAGCTCAGGCTCCAGCTTCAGGGCAGCGGCCTCGGGAGGCCTTGCCAGACGCCCTCCCTGAGAGCCTGCCACCTCTCCAGGCCCTGCACTGAGCGACGCCACGTGACCGCCGCCCACGCTCTCCTCCACCTCTGTGCCCGCAGGAGCTGCCGCGTTGGCGGCCGGTGCCCGCGCCTCCATGCCGCCTGCAGCGCATCAGCCACTTGACATGTGGAGAACCTGCGGCTGCATGTGCACGCAGCTTTCCCTATAGGAAAGTTGCATTATATTTTGCATTACGGGCACGGACCTCGCAAAGATTGCTTGCCAGCATGCATGCACGGTGCCTGTAAACTTTTATGGTCAACAGCTAAAACAAATAGCAGCTGCTTCCAAGGTGGCGCCGCTGGAGGAGTTCATACATGCCGGTTAATTACTCTTGACAGGGGCTAATGCAAAACCAGAAGATGCCCCAACAAACCAGCCCAGGCACGATGAGGTCTCGCACCTCGGGGTCCCCGCTTGAGCTCAGCCTCTGGCTGCGAACGCGGCTGCGGCGGCGGCAGCACGTCGGCGGCGCACGGCAGGCCGCACGCCGCGCGCCGCGCCACAGCCTCCAGGAACGCAAGCGCGGCCGAGCCGAGCTCCGCCTGCACGGCTGCATCGGGCCCGCGGTCCTGGCCGGCCCGGAAGCTCGCGTTGACATCCTGGCCGCGCCGACAGGCCGCACGTCAGTCAGTGGAATTCAGCTACAGGAGACATGCCGCACAAGAAGCGGCGCCTGCTCGGAGAAACAGCACATGGTGGCTCTGCACAGCGGGGTTGAGCACACCTCCAGGACAATTGCGTGCACTTGCGCCGAGGGCATGCGCGCGACGGCGCCCGCCAGCTCCGCGGGCGGGCAGAGCGGGTCGCGCGCCGCCACCACGAGCAGGCAGGGCGCCTCCACCCTCAGCAGCGCCGCCTCCTGCAAGCCGGGCCGTGCGCTGACGCATCGCTGGGCAACATCGGCGAGCACAGCACATGCAGCTGCCAAGTGCTTGCCTGGACAGTGCATCACAGCAGCCTTGCTGGTGCACTGCATGGTCTGTGCAGGTGCACCAGGCACATAAGTGCACCAGAGCGGCCATGGCCCTGCGCAGGCGGCCAGCGCGTTCCAAGCGCGCGCGCGCTCGGCGTGGTGAGGCGGCGCCGCACCGAGGTCTGCTGCTCTGTGGGCGAGGGCGGGTCCGCGCCGGCGCGCGCGCTCTTCCCGAGCGGCGCCGCCTCCTGCGCGCGCTGCCCGGCGTGACCCACTGCTTGGCCGACGGGCACGCCTGCATGCTTCATGCTGAGCATGCAAGCAGGCGCCACGGCACCGCGCCTGCCACAAAGGGGGTCATACACTTCAGCGAAATGGACATCAAGGGCACAGGGCGCCGCGCCTGCAGCGGGTATGCGAGCAGGAGCACGCCGGCCACCTCGCGGCTGCAGCGCGCGCTCACGCTCGCCGCGGCGCGCGCCCCGGGCCCCACGCCTGCGCCCGAGCCGCATGCGTGCGCGTCACCCCATGCACGCGTCTGATGCCCTCGGAAGGCCATGCATATTACAACAGGTCCTGGCCGGCCTGCTGTTGCAGAGTCCTACAGGACGCACCCGCGAGCACGAAGCGCGACACGCCGCGCGCGTAGGGCGCCGTGGCCAGCGCGTCCAGGGCCTTCTCGCACATGCGCTGCCGGTGCGCCTCCGTGTGCTTGCAGCAGAAGCGCACAATGACGAAGCCTGCTCACGTGTGAGCAGTGTCAACAGCACGCAGCGTGTCACCAGAGAGTGAAGCATGGACTCTCCCTGCAGCCAGAACCTGCAACGACCCAGCTTCTCAACCAAGTGCGCACCGCTGGCGGCCAGCGCAGCAGCCAGCTCTGTCAGCAGCGTGCTGCGCCACTCCACCGCGTCGCTGTGCGCCAAGACAACGCCCACGTCCCGGACGGCGCCGTCGCTCAAGTACGCGGGCGGCACTGTAAAGATGAGAGGCAGCGTCTCCTTCTGGCCGGCAACGTCTGACTCAGCCTCGATGTGTCGGACGCCGCCCTCCACCAGGGCGCAAGGGCCCCTGGGACAGTGCGCGCTGATGCCGTGCTCCACATGCCAGTGGAAGCGCACCATGCGCTCCCACCTGGCAAGACTGGGCAATCAGCAGCGAATCTGCAAACAAGCGCTCGCTGGTATTAAAAATCGGCTCGTCTGTGCACTCTGCTGTCGCAGGGACAGCTCAACTATGAAACTTGAGCGCAATCAAGTAGGTTGCTGCGCTTGCTTGCAGGATCCGTGTGCAATATTCATCCACAGGTAGACAACCGAGAGCTACTAGGTGGAGGAGGAGACTGTACCAAGTCGACATCGAACAGGAGCCTGTTTAGCACTGCAGGGCCTGTAGGGCCTTAGTAGCAACAGACGCACACAGCATCAAGCAGCAGCACTTTCTAAACACAGGTCAGTGCCGACCGCGCGCTCTGTGCGCCTTCCCGGTGCTGTAATTAGTAAACTCAGGTGTGCCGGCAAGGCGTCGCGCACCATGGAAGCGCCCAGTCATGCGCCGTGCACGTCCAAAGGGCCCGCACCAAGCAGTCTGCGAGGGAGGCACCGCCCTGCAAGCTTCTCACCCCTGCAAGGCAGGGCTCCGTTGGGGTGGCAGCGGAGAGGCACGCCGCGCGCACCTGCTCGAGCCTGTGCTCACAGAACTGCAGCCGCGGGCTGCAGTCAAGGCGCTTAACTGTTACCTGCTGCAGGCGCTCACCGGCGGCGGAGCGAGCACAGGCAGCTGCTGCGCCTGGCGTGCAGGTGCGCAGCCAGCGCGAACGGCAGGGGACCCGTGGTGGTCATTGACAACTACGACAGCTTCACGTACAACCTGTGCCAGGTGCTTCCTACCAGCACAGGCGGCGAGAGCTGGATTGCTGCAGGCGCCAGCAGCTGCATCGTTAGTGTGCTGCAACTTCCTTTGCTGCGCGCACCAGCTGTTTGCTGGTTGTCCACCCACACATGAGGTTGCGCTGAAGTGGGTCTGGTGGCCTGCAGTACCTTGGGGACCTGGGCTGCGAGCACGTCGTCTACAAAAACGACGAGATCAGCGTCGAGGGCATTGCCGCACTGAACCCGCGCGGCATCCTCGTATCGCCAGGCCCTGGTCTGCCCCACAGCCTAGCTTGCACGCACTCCTCTGGCCACGCTATTTATGCCTCCCCTGCAAATTGGAGGCACAGCTGTGCACGTAGTTTGTCATGCACTGAAAATGCAAACGCGGCTCTTCCTCTTACGCTTGCAGTGCTGTGGCTGCACCCCTCGTGTCCACCTGCTGGCCTTGGCATTGCTGTGATGGCGGGTACGCAGGGCGGCCCGCGGACTCAGGCGTGTCCATGGAGGTCGTGCGCGAGCTGGGGCCGCGCCTGCCGCTGTTCGGCGTGTGCATGGGCCACCAGTGCATCGGCGAGGTGTTTGGCGGCCGCGTCGTGCGCGCACCCTGCGGCGTCATGCACGGCAAAGTCTCGCCCGTCACGCACACCAACGTCGGCCTGCTGGAGGTGCGGCCTGCTACTGGTTCCCGGGAGCTTTTTGAGTGCCATGATGGCAGCGTAGCGCATTGATGAATACAGAATGAGCCTGGCTGTGGCGGGCTGGAGCAACGTACTGCATGCCTGGCGAACAGAGGCAGGTTATTGGATTGCATGTGAAGTGCGCGGCAATATCCCCATGCAGACAGCAAGCAACCTGTTGAAGGCTGACATGCCAGGTTATGCTTGTCACCGGCGCGCCGTGCATTGGTGCCTGTCTGGCACACAGCGGTTGCCGAAACAATGTGTAGTCATGCGCCCATGTTCACATGCAAACACAATGTTGCATGGACATCTGCGACGCTGCTTCCAGCAACCTGCAGGGCATGGAGAGCCCATTCGCCGCCGCACGCTATCACAGCCTGGTCATCGAGAAGGACAGCTGCCCAGGGGAGCTGGAGGTGACTGCCTGGACCGAGGACGGCACCATCATGGCTGTACGGCACCGGAAATACCCGCACATCCAGGCACGCATGCTGTCAGTTGAGGGTGCCTGCATGGGGTGTGGTGCGTGCAAGACGCTGTGCTTGGTGACGTGCCGCTCCTGCTGCTTGCGTCCACAGCTGCTTTGCGTCCACTCCGTGCTTTGCATCGTGAACACAGCAATCTTTGCTGCTGGCTGCAACGCGCGTGTGATGCGCAGGGCGTGCAGTTCCATCCCGAGAGCATCATCACCGACAACGGGATGATGATTGTTCATAACTTTGTTAAGACGCTGTAAGCACAGTCCAGTGCATTGCAGTCCTGGCACCTGTGTGTTTGGTTTGCTAGTCCACTTGGTGCATGCCATGCTTGAAGCGTGATGCTTCTGTGTGTATGCTGAGAACTTGAGTCCTGTGCACCCGCAGAGGGAGACGTGCCAAGCGCTGTAGTCTGTTCACAGGAGTATGCGTACTACTGTATGCAAATCGGTCAGACCAGGCTCTAAGAACTGCCTGTGAACATGACGTACACGCAAGTGCACAAGCAAGGTAACATGGTACGCTGTGTTCCAACACTCTGTGTGTGAGCCTGGACCTGGAAATGATGGGACCCACACCCCCCCCTCTCTCAGGGCCTCCCGTGGGCAATTTTTGGCAAGGTTCAAGTGAAAATCAAGCAGCTTGTGAACCGAGCCAGCCGTTTGGCAATCTAAGATCTAAGATACTCACATGCAGGTCCTGTCAGTACGTTCCAGGCCAGACATCATAAGCAATATGAGCAGAAAGGCTCTCTCCCGCTGCCGCTCGTGATGGGGGCCAAGGCGCGGGAGGTGGTGGTGGTGCTGCTCCACCTCGCCTTCTGGAGCCAGCTCGGGGTCCTCACGCGCATCTATCTGGATGCGCTGTTCACCAATGGGTGCACAGGCAGCTTTGGTGTCTGCCTGACCTCGGCGGGTACGTACTTGCGCTCACCCATCGTACCATGCTGCTTGTGCTGCCTGGGCTGCACCCTGCTGTGCTCAGCGTCGCAATTGAGCACAGTGTGCTGTGTGCAGGCGCCAAACGGAACAGCCTGGGTGCCTACTTCACAGACCTGCCCCCAAACATGCTGGGCAGCTTTGTGATGGGGCTGCTGGCGGCGTCCTCCACGCTGGGCCTCAATACCAACAAGGCACTGGCTATCCTGCCCGCTCATCACAGCTGGCAGGTGCGCCTCGCACGCCTGCGTCCTTGGCACGCTTGCACGCTCGCGCGCTTGGGGAGGAGGGAAGTGCCTGCACTTCGCAGAGAGCGCTGGAGCGTTGACAAGGCCTGAAGCGCTTTAGGTCTGTGCGCGCTGCGCAGGCGCGGCCAGAGCTGCAGATAGGCCTGCGCACGGGCTTCTGTGGGTCGCTGACCACGTTCGCTTCTTGGGTCTACATGCTGCTCCTGCAGCTTGTTGGGGGTACGCTTCCCTCCTGGGGAGGCAGCCTTCCTGACTGCCTTGTGGCCTGCAGTCAAACTTCCTGTTGATGTTGCTCACAAAAGCGGTTCTTGCAGACTGCTGGACACCCAGTACATTCCATTCCATGCATCAGAAGTGCATCATGCGTGCTGAGGCCAATGCGCAGCCACAGGTGAGACTTACCGCCTGCAATGATGGGAAGGGTCCTCGGAATCTCACTGTTGGCGACCCGCTGGGCCGCGCATGCAGGGCAGGGCTGGGAGGGCGGCCAGTGGTCCGACATGCTGTGGGGCCTCGTCATCGGCCTGCAGCTGGCGCTGGCGTCCTACGTCTTTGGCGAGCAGTGTGCGCTCATCATCGACCGGTACCTGGTCGCTGGCGGTGCTGCCGAGACCGCGCCGGAGCCAATGCTTGCGCAGTGCGGGCGCATGCATATACGAAAAGGGTTGCGCTCTTGCATTCACACGTGTCACCTGCCAAGTTGCCGCATGTTGCAGATAGGCATGACGTGAAGGATAATCTGGTGCATGCGGTCACCCGTGTGACCGCACGCCTCTGCTGAGCTCTGGCATGCGCGCACTCCGCATCACCCTGGCATGCGGCACGGCTGCAGGCGCCTCGGCAGCTTTGGCACCCGCGGCCTTCCCTGCCTGTGAGCGTGCTGGCCTGCCTGCCGCTGTGCGTGCGCGGACCGGCAGCGACATGCCGCGCCTGTGACGGCCGCCGCGTTACTGCGCGCCCGCAGACTGGCAGCGTCGCTGGAGGCGGCGGACGAGGGCCGCATGGGCGAGCCGGACCGCAGCACCGCCTCCCCCGACCTGGCCCGGCAGGCGGCGCTGCTAGCCGTGGGCAGCGAGGTAGCGCTGCCGCTGTCGCAGCTGGCGCGTGCGCACGCCGAGACCGCCGCGGTGGGGTGCGCCCGTGACGTCCAGCCCTCCATTGCCAGCACGCCTGGTCCTGCCTCACTCGAGTCTGTGGCCCACGCGTACTCCCGGGACACAGGGGTGGCCAGACCATGGTGGCCAGACGGAGGCAGATGTCTGCCTTGCGAAGCGCACCGGCACCGCCGTGCAAGGCGCGTGCAGGGCTGCGCAGTGCGCTGGGCATGACACGGGTCCTGGCCAGGGGCGGCGCGAGCCCGGAGCAGCGCGCCGCGCTCGGCGCGCACGTGCGGCGCCTGCGCATCGCGGCGGACCAGCGCCGCGAGGCGGCCGCGCTGGCGCGGCACGCGCCCGGCGCCGAGCGCGCGGCCGCCTTTGCGGCCCGCGCCCGGGCCTGGAGGGGGCCGCAGAGGCCCCGCGCGCTGCGCGCCGCGCCCCGCGCGCCGGCCGCGCCCGGGCCGGACGCCGCAGCGCGCGCCCTGCCGCCCGCCGCCCTGCGCCGCTCCGCCTCTATGGACTGCGAAGGGACGGCTGAGCCCGGGCGAAGCCGGGAAGCGACGCTGTCGGCTGACCTGCGTGGGACCCTGGGCGGCGGCGGCGGCGCGGCGGACGCGCGCCCGCCGGGCTTGAAGCCGCGGTGGAGCACCGGGCATGTGCAGGACGTGCGCGAAGCTGGGCCGAGCCAGCTCGGCCCCGCGCGCCTTGCAACGGATGCGGGTGGGACGCCGGGCGCCAGCTGCCCGGCCAAGGGCGGCCGCTGCGCGGCGCTCATGCCGCGGGAAGTGGTCATGACGCTAACCGAGTTGGCGAGGCGGCGGCGCGGCGTGGAGCCGCCGGCGCCGCAGCAGGCGCAGGGCTGGGACCCCGGCGTCAGCGCCGGCGTCGCGCCTGCCAATGGCCCAGCGCCACCCTGTTTCGGGCAGGCTGCCGCCCCAGGGCCGCCGCCGCAGGCGCCGCCGCAGCAGGGCTCGGCGCCGCCGGCCTGGTCCGGCCTGGCGGGCGCCAACAGGGAGGAGCCTGTGAGCGGCACGCTGAGCGCCCGCACGGCGCTGGTGGCCGGCAGCACGCGGGCAGCAGGGGACGCGCCGGCAGACAGCGTGGCGCTGCAGGTGCGGCCGGACGGCGGAGACGCCGAGCCGGCGGCAGCGCACGGCGGCGGCCGCGAGATCGCGCGGCAGGGCTCGGCGCGGGAGGGCGCCGGCGGCAAGGTGGCGCGCCGGTGGAGGGCCTTCCTGACGGACGAGCCTGAGCGCTTCATGCTGCACGCGCGCACCAACGTCGTGGTCGCCGCAGGGCTGGCCGCGCTGCTGGGCCTCTTCATTGCGCTGGCCGTGGTGGACGCGGCGCCAGACCAGGCCGCCAGGTGCGCACCCAACTTCTCAATAAAATTATTGTCTTAAAAATACATGAGGCACAGCGGCCCAACAGTAAATAAGAAGCCAGCCAGTGTCTATGGAGCACACGGGCTCAGGCAGGCTGCCTAGCCGCGCAGAAGGCCTCACGCAAGCCACACTGCTGCCCAAAGATGTGACCGCAGCCAATGGTGGGCTGCTCCTGAGTTCTGCGTAGTGAACACCTTATGATAGGCTGGCAGCCGTGCTTGTGCCGCGCCAGGGCTGAGGTGTGGGTTTGCAGGCATGTATGGGGCATGCAGTGCCATCAATCCTATGCAAGCCAAGGGAGCAGGTCACGACTTGGCTCCTAGCCTCCAAGCTGGCACACCTGCATGCCCTGGCACTGCCGCCCCTGGGCAGCCCATCGCCTCCCTGCCATCCATGCTAGGGTACGGACAGGCCCTGGTTCACTGCAAGTGTACCACACACCCCGCCCGCAGGCGCGCGCAGTGGCTCGCGGTGCTGCTGGGCCCGGCCGGCTGCACCGCGCGCTGGCTGCTGTCGCAGTACAACTACCGGTTGCCGGGCGCCTGGCGCTGGCTGCCGGCCGGCACGCTCGCTGCCAACCTGCTCGGCTGCCTCACCGACTTCATCGTCGGGGTGCGCGCGACGCGCCCCGCGCATGCCCGCCTCCCTCCGCTGCGCCCTGCTGCGCGCCGTGCGCGCATGCGCCGAAACGCCTGCCTGCCAGAGCGCCTGCGCCCTGTCCGCCACGCTCCGCTGCTCGCGGCGTGAGTGCCAGGCGTGGCGCGCGAGCTATGCATGCCATGTGCAGCCCGGCCTGCTCTGAGCATCCTTGCTGACGGGTCCACATGGAGCAGGCGAGGATTGCAACCTCTAACATTTCAGGGATAGCAGTGTGAGGTTCTGCTATGCCGGGTGTGTAACTTACAGGTCATTGCTGGCAGGTCATTGCTGTGCGGGCGGGTGCGGCGGGGTACTGGCCAGCGCTGGTACTGTATGCTGTCCGCACCGGGTTTGCGGGCGCGCTCTCTACGGTTTCGACCTACGTTGCGGAGGTGGGTGCTCCCGTACTGGGACCTGAGACACTGCCCCCTTGTGCCCAGCTGAGGTGGTATGTGCTGGTTATGGTGAGGGTTGGTGAGTACTGCTACACACTACTAAGACTTTGCAGAGAAGTTGAGATAAAGGCGCGGCTGGCCCTTGTTTCTTGCTTGGCTGCCTTGGTGTAAGGGCATTATGGGTTTGACGAGACTGCTGTGATAGAAACGCCCAACTGTATCCTTCGGCAAGGATATGTGGTAAAGGCTCAACAAACATGCATTGTCATTTTTGCAATAGAAATGCAGCATGACAAAATCGTGTCTAAAGCTGCGCATGTGGTGCCGCGCCAGACGCGGGCGCAGCTGAAGCTGGTGCCGGAGACGCTGCACGGGTGCGTGTACAGCGTCGGCTCGCTGCTGTGCGCGCTGCTGCTGGGCGTGGTCGTCTACGGGCCAGCCGTGTGGGCTCGATGACAGGGCTGGTGCAGCTCAAGGTCACACGCCCATCCTGTACGCCTGTACATAAAGTCGGGGCCTCACTTATTGTGATGCTCGCCTGGTGTGTTTGTTCACCACACATGCTGGCACCCTGCTTGCTGGTCTGGTGCTGCTGTGTGCAGAGGCAATGCGAGCCCTGCAGCGAGGCTGAGCTTTGCGACTGGGCATTGTTGTGCATCAAGCCCACCACGCACCTGTCGCTGGTTTTTTGCTGGTATGGCGACATGGCCTGCGGTAACTGGCACCCCTCCTGCTTCAAAATGCGTTTGCATCCAGCTGCGAGCCACCGCATGCCTAGGGCCGATGGCAAGCAGCTGGATGCCATAGGTCTTCCCCCTTCTTGGCTTCTTGACATAGACGCATCAGCCATCATGGCTGCTCTGTGGTAGTTGCAAGCAGAGGCACACGCTTGCTGCCGGGACCTGCTTTTCAAAGCAGGCCATCCTGACCTAATGCTTTCGCATGTATATGCCAGAGCTGGAGCGTGGGGTGCTCATATCTGCGTGGAGCCTGAAGGCATGGAGTGCTTACAATGCAGTACAGCCATGCAGTACAGCCATCTGTTTTGCCAGATCTGCAATTTGCTGCTGCATATCTATACTGTGAGCACGGCCATCTGCGGTTGCACACTGCAAGCCGCTTTTGGCAAAGGACTGCAGCTCTCTGCAGCAAACTACGCAGACAGCCTCTTACGCTGTCCGGAAACACATGCGCAGCTCTGTTGCGAGGCCGCCTGCAGTCGCCACCTGCGCGCCTCAACTCCTCTGTTGGCACTCAAACACCGGCATCAAGCCTGTTTCCAGCAGCCATGATATGGCAAACACAAACGGGCTTCTTATGTGGGCACACCTCATATGCCTTCAGGGGGCGCACTGGCCTGCCAGGGGCGGAAACTGGGACGGAGCAGGGTTCCTGTGAGCTTCTCAGCATGCACCAGGAGGGGCCGCTCGCGCACCTTGTCCAGCTCGCAGCGCGGCAGCACGCACTCGCCCGGCCCCAGGAATGCGGTGCTCGCCCAGGCGTAGAACAGCGGCCGGCGCCTCCCCCTGGCCTCCTGCTCTACCTGCGCGGGCCGTGCAGGCCGGATGGCGTGCGACGCGCGCGGACCGCTGGACGGGACAAAGGCCTGATCCCGACACCAGGCCAGGTGAGCACAGTCAGGCTGCTCGCAGTCTGAGCGCCCGCGCTGCCGTCGATGCGGGACCCTGGCCGCACAGCAGTGCGCTGCTGCTGGGACCAACACGGTGCGCACGGCGCTGCAGGTCTGTCAGCAGCCGGCCGCGCACCTCCACCTTGAGGTCGCCCTGCACAGCGCACGCCTGCAGCGGCACCGCAGCGCGGCCGCCGCTGTCGGCCACGGCGGTCGCGCACGCAAGCGGCAGAGCCCTGTACTCCAGGGCCTCATGCTCGAGCGCAGGCGGCGGCAGCAGATCCCTGTCAGCACTCGGGCCCGCAGGCGGCGCCGGCGGGCGCTGTAAAAGCGTCACGCGGCAGGCCGTGTGCGGCCCCAGTCCGCGCAGCTCAAGCGCTGCGAGCGTCAGCGGCCGCGCACGCGGCAGCGCGCCCCCAGCACGCAGCGCGCCTGTCTGCAGCGCACCCATGTAGTATCGCAGGAACCTGCAGCAAGTAGATGTCGTCAGTGGCGCTTTATGCACATGGCCTTCGCATGAGTACATGCTTCCGTTTCTCAAATGACCTGTGCGGCATGCAATGCACACTACGGATGCATTAGCCGCTGCACAAAGCTGAAATGCTTGCTCACACATGCAGGAAGTGCGAGAAATTCAGGTCTGTACGCGAACTTTTTGCGCACGCAGCCTGCAGCGGCGCACTGAGCAGCATGCACACACACGCGCCCTACTCATCCTCAGTGGGACAGCCAAGCGCACCGGATCTGGCTGGGTATGGTGACGCCAGGCCCGTCCGCCATGCGCTTGGCCGCGTAGAGGTCCAGCGCTGTGTCGACGTCCGGGCACGTTCCCTGCACGGTGGGCCCCACCCAGACACCAGCTCTCAGAATGCGTTGACTGTCAACAGAGCACGGAGGGCGTGGCCTGAGCAGCTCCACTGTTACTTGAAAGCTGTTTCCGCAAGCACGCCGCAAGCAGCACTGGGCCACTGCCATGCGTAAAAATGTGCAAGAACACCTTCATGTGAGTGCAAGGTTCGGGGCCAGCGATGCTCTGGAGACCTGAGCACACCATGTGGACGAGGAGCGCACAGATAAACACGCCGGTGCGGCCCTTGCCCGCCTTGCAGT
>JAABUV010003888.1_pt1 | contig 18525 bp, 16 predicted proteins | sample 5559971 | NCBI WGS metagenome assembly JAABUV01 (sample SAMN10711881, study PRJNA513362) | rock metagenome | isolation source: Antarctica rocks | place: Antarctica: Victoria Land, Knobhead nord | collected 2015-12-19
ATAATAATAATAATAATAATAATAATAATAATAATAATAATAATAATAATAATAATAATAATAATAATAATAATAATAATAATAATAATAATAATAATAATAATAATAATAATAATAATAATAATAATAAATTCATACATTCTTGTGATATCAATTAAATCAACTCATGAGAAACTTTATGTTATATGTGTCAAGTGAACAGAATTTTCTGAGATAGAAAATCACTCACTATTTATACAACTGCTTCACGCAGTTAAAACAACAAGATTAAGACTATGTATCAAATTTGTTCACATTAATTGCATGTTAAAGAATGAATGTTATAGTCACTTTAAATTGCTTCAGAAAGTTTATTTTCATCATCATTCTTACTGCTACTTTGAAATCTTTTGTGATTGCAATGATTATTTGATAGTTTAAAAAGTTAATACATTGACAAATTCTTAAGTGCTAATTAGTCAATTACATGCAGCTAATCATCAGATTGACATCATTAACATCATTGACAGATAATCAAATCAAAGATTTAATCAAACATTATTAAAGATCAGTAATGAAACTCATCTGTACATGATGCTGACTACGAATCTACTGTTTAGTTACAGTAGAGTTTAAAAATTATCAAAAGTTTGAATAATATTGAAGCGCTGCATGATGATGAAGCGCTGTGCGTTGATCGCGTGCAGAGTTTTCGCGATCGCGCAGACTTTAATAATCTCAATGCGCATGCTACAAGCAATTTGCATGCAGATAAGAAAGTCAAATAAAACACAGAACTACGAGAAAAATTGCTTATGAAAATCATTTGATTCAGTATCTCATCATCGCGACAATGAGAACTGAGACAAAACATTCTCGCGTTTGATCTGTTGAAAGTGATTAGCAGAAAGAACTTGAATCACAAACATTCTTTAAATTTACATGCTAACTACATATAAATCTGGTTAAGACTGCGTGTCTGTTACTACGACATAAGCAACTCACGAGACTCATTAAGTTCAATATGAGCAAACTCAAGAGTCTCATTAATATCGTTTAACAGACATTTAGATACAGACATTTTATACATGAACAATACGCTGACAAAAAAACTTCGTTAAAAGAAGAGAAATACAAGCGAGTTAGTAAATGTTATGAGTCTGCATAGAGCGAATTATATGAGTGTATTCTAACTAGAAGTTCAAAGCTGAAGTAGAAAGAAGATGCAACATGACGTGAGTTTTACTCATGAAGACACGCTAGATTGCTAGCGTGTCAACAACAGTTTTACTCACAGCTCTATACTAGTCTATGTTAGACTAATCAGGCTAATCAGAAGTAACAGAAATGCATGCTCATAACATTATCTTCTTTCTTCATCTAACAATGTTCTCATTACTGCAGTTTGATTGATTGATTCTTATTGAGTCAATTTCTAACTTGACTTGTTCAAATACTTCTGATGAAAGTCATTTATGATCTTCAAGCAGTCTTTGAACTCATTTTCATCGACATTGTATCAATGTAGATCAACGTCATAGTCTTTTCAATTGACACGATATTGCAGTCGTCTTCTGTAGTGTCTGAAGTTCAGTATGATCTTCACTTTTCATTCGTCTTTATCATCTATCACTATAGAATCAGACGACTCATTTCGTTGTTCTTTCAAAGAATCTTTCAAATTCAGTTGTAGTAGATTCAAAGCGAACTCTGAATGAATCTTTATTGTTGATGACAGTTTCAGTCAATATACATGTTTAATCTCAGTCAGAATCTTGAAAGATTCTAGCATCTTATCATTCAGCTTCTTTGATGATCTTGCGATTGTAATGTTTCTAGAATTCAGAAACATCATGTCATCTATCTTGTAGATTATTTTCTTTCAATGCTTGTTAGTCTGTTTCTTCATTGTGACTCTGACTCTTGCTAATGTTTGCTTGATCAACGTTAATGATCATTTCATATGTTCAAATATATTCTCTGCTTTGCTCGCTTGAATTCTAGCTCAAGTGATCTCATATTCAGTTGAATTCGAATCGAAGCTCATATGAGAGTGAAAGCTTTTATTCAGAAAGAACGCTGATTGTTCAATTGACGATAAAATAACATTGTTATTGACGAATTCAGTTATAGATAGTCAGGTGAATCAGTCATCTTGCATGTACAAGCAATAGCTTCGTAGATATCGTTCTACATTCTGATTCGCTCTTTTCGTTTGATCGTTGATCTGTGAGTGATAGTTGATGAATAGTTTTATCTTAATGTTGAGTCTCAGACATAAAGACTTTCAGACAATCGATATGAATTACGAATTTCTATCAAACACTATTGATCTTAATAGCTCATGAGTTCTGAAGACTCATATCAGCAGCAGCTTGACTGTTTGTTCAGCGAAAGTCTCTTCGTCATCTGATCAACAGAGTATATAATGACGTTCTTTAGACAATCAATCTATCACTGTCAGAATCGCGTTGCTTTCATCACTTTTCAATAAATCGATAATGAAATTCAATGATATGTCTTGTCATCGTTGTTCAAATATAGACAATGACTTCAGTAGTTCATTAATTTCATCTCTTGATGCTTTTGACCTACGACAAACGTAACAGTTTTGAATGTAGCGTTTGATTGTTGTTCTCATCTTCAATCAGCAATATGATCATCTTAACAAGTCTAACGTTCAATTCATGTCAGAATAATCACTGATCAAAAGATCATGTGCTTTTCTTATCAATTGAGTGATCATTGACTGAGAAATTCACAGTCTATCATTCTTTCAGAGTACTTCGTTCAGTACTCTGCAATTGTCTAGACTCATATCTTGACAAGTTCTTCTGTTCTGTTCTATGACTGTTCAAATATTGATACATTGTTGATTCGTTCAATTTTCGACTATAATTCGATTCTGAATAGAAATCATCTCTTCGATCAAATCTTCATTAGCTTTCGATTTCTGTTTCGAATCTGAGTCAAATATGAGTAAAATCTGAGTCAGATCTTGATCATCTTCTATTGATTACAGTTCAAATGTGCTTGCTGATAATAGCATCTGATGCTGATATAGCTTTCGATCATCATTTGATTCAACTGACTTGACGTCTGACATTCTGATCAGCGCGTCTGCTTTCAGATTCTGCTTTTCTGATTGATATATGATCTTGAAGTTATATTTGAATAACTTCTCAGCTCATCTAGTCTGTCGTCTGATCAGTTTCTTGATGATTATGAAGTACTTCAAATTCAGGTGATTGATGAAGATCTTGATCGAAATATTAGTACATTTCAATTCAAGACGTCAATGCTTCAAGCATTGAATAATAGTCAAAAGCTCTTTGTCGTAGATCTTGTAGTTGCATTCTGCAAAAATCATGTTCTTGCTATAGAAGATCACTGAATGTAGAATGTCTTCATCGTCATACTGAGACAATACTTCGTCGTTGACATAGTTTGAGAAGTTCGTTTTCAGAATAGCTTCTCTGATTGAATCAAAATGCTTCAGAACGAGAGCTGTCATCATCTGTTGCTTCAGTTTCTCAAAGATCGTCTGACAAATCTCTGTTCATTCAAATGAATAATCTTTTTGAATCAGCTTTATCATAGATTGAGCGATCTTCAAGAAGTTCTTTATCAATCGTTGATAGAAATTGCAGAAGTCAATGAAGATCTGTACATGAGTCAACGATCGAGACACTTTTCAGCTTCAAATCACATCTACTTTTCGAAAGTTTATTCGTAGATCATTGATGAATATCAGTAGTTTTAGAAACGAGATCTTCTGAATCTTGAATTTGCACTTGTCAATGTCTATCTGCAAATCGACTTCACGAAGCTTATCTAGCATCTCTTTCACATGAGTTCTATGTTTCTTCAAGATCTTACTGTAAATGAGAATGTCATTCAGATAGATTTGACAGAATTTATGCAGACAGTTGAACAACACATTGTTGATATAATGCTGAAAGAATGTTGATTCATTGATTAATTTGAAGAGCATTACTCTATATTTGTAAACATCGAAGAAAGTGATGAATGTGATTAGATTCTCACTTTCAATGCTCATGCGAAGCTTATTGAACGTGACAATAATGTTGAGTTGAGTCAAATATTTACTGCCTTGAATTTGAGTGAGTACTTCATTTATCAAGAGTATTGAATAACGATTTCTTTTGATCAGAGCATTCAGTTTTCGATAATTCACGCAAAAGCGAAGACTATCATCTTTCTTTTCGATGAATAGTATTGACGAAGTGAATGAAGCTTTGCTGAGTGTAATAAACTTCTTCTTCAAGTTCTTTTCTAGATACTTCTTGATCTTCTGCAACTTGTGATTCAACATGAGATATAATCAACTTCTAGAAGATTGACTCTCATCTTCTAATTCAATCTTATGATCATATGATCAATGCGAGAACAACTGAATTGTCTTTTCTCTGTTAAAAACGTTCAGAAAATCATGATAGACTATCAAAAGCTTCTTCTTCAGTTTCTTTAATGACATGACAGAGATCATTTCATTCAGTTTCGCTGAATCTTTGATTGAGCTAAGCATCTTGTTGATTTCACTAATAATCAATGTAAAGATCTTGACATTCTTCTTCTTGACTAAAGTTCGATAAGCAGTGACTTCAATTATGACAATATTGACGAGCTCTTTCTTCTTCGATGACTGAATGAATTCATGTTGATTGAGATCAACTTAAGTGCTTTGCTTTCGTATGAAAGCTGATTCAATGAATCAATTCACTGATTTCGAATTTGTAGTTCGCTTTAAGATGATCATTGACATAGACTTCAAGTTCTTTTGTTTCATTTCACAGATCTCACTTGATTCAAGTCAATGAAATGCTGATTGACTGCTTGTTTTCAAAACAATAAGTTTCGAGATTTGAATATTTGATGAAGATATCAATCAATCATTTGCAGAATCTATCAAAATTTGATTTCTTTTCAATCAGAAATTGTCAATGATTATCTTGTGCTAATCTAGACGAGTTATTAATAGAAGCATCATTTCATTCTTATGTTCTTGTATAGTGACTGAGATATACAGAGCATGTGTAATAGATCTTCGATCAAGAGTTTTGTCATATGAATAAATCAACTTCAATTTGAACAGTGAAATTGACTGAATATCAAAGCATTCACATAGCTCTGAAATCAATGAATCATTTATGAACATCATGTCAGTGACTTCAATGTCTATCAGAGCGAAAGATCGAAATATCTTTTCTAAACTACTTAAGATGACGTTCACAATAAACGGTTTCAAATTAAATGAATCATCGAGTTTATTGATGAAGCAAGATATGAGCATGTCGCTCTCAATCACTACTTTGACGAGAGCAGATCGTTTTTCAAATTCGCTGAGATTTCATGCATCTGAGCTGACTTAAGACAGTTGCATGCTTTATGTTCTGACTTCTTGCATTTGAAGCAGAGTTCTTTTTTAAACAACTTCTCTTTAGCAGAATCAACGTTTGATATTCTGAGTTTTTTTCATGCAAAGATTGAAGCTGAGATCGCAGTAGTGATCATCATCAAGATGTCAGCGATAAAGTGAGTGACTTGAATCATTGATGTCTTGAGAGCTGATCGAGCATTCAATTTCGTGAATCGAACGTTGACTTGCATGCAGATGTCAACGAATTCATTCAAATTCATAGTTAATTCATTGATCAACACTCGCTGTAGATCTGAGCTAATTTTATGCTGAAGATCATCTAGTAAAGTTTCGTTATTGTATTCTAGTTTCATACTAAGTCTCTGAAATTTCATTCAAAATTCATGAAAGAAGATCTTGTTTTGATACAGCTTCAAAAACTGTCGTTGAGTCGTGTAATGTCAATTGAAATCATCATACATCTTATTTATGATCAACAGTATCTCTTCTGCTTCAAGAAATGAGTTCGTGATCATGTTTCTCATTCTGAATGCTATGTGTTTGATCATTGTTTCACTGACTCGACTTTTCACATATGCAATCTTCATTTCTTTGATAGAAAAATGATTCTTGTTCATCTTCAGCTTGTTTTGCATTCAAGACAATTAATTATTTACATTCTGTCTTAAATCTTCAAACAAAGATGAGTTAGATAGCTTGATCAACTTCAAGAATTGATCTTTCAAAATCAAAGTGCTTAGTCGACTTGATGTTGCTTCTAAATGATGTATAATCACGTTCTTTTTCTTCATTTCTTTCTGTAGATGCATTTGAACAGCATTCAACATTATCTGCGTAGCTTTCAACTTGATGTTGATCTTGTTGACATCATTCAACATAAATCATGTCATTGTGAGTCTCAATTTTGATGTCATGCTGTTGACACATGTACTTGATAAAGGCAACGAGATCGTCTGCTTCATGAGTGCTTATTCAAGCATTCAGTTCAGTGCTGATGCTGATCTTGATCATTTCGTGATTAAAGAGCAACGTGTTCATGTTCTCTTCTTCTGTATTCAATGATGCATTCGTGTCTTCTTCTTCTGATGCTGTTCAATTCTGTGATAGAAGTGATTCTCTTCTAGCATTTCAAAGTTCATAGCGTGCAATGCTCACTGATTCTGATTCTGTGCTTCTAGTCATTGTGTGAGTAGAAAATTGCTGGTTGAAATTCAACTGAAATTTCTAATTTCAGTTCTAGAACAACATGTTCATGTTCTTCTGTTCTTCTGTTCTGACGACAAACTCAGTAAAAAGTTAGTCTAAAGCAATGCATTCATGTTCTTCTGTTCTGTTCTAGAAATTTCTTGGTTTCTAATGAGTCTTCTGAACTTAATTTTCGAATTTTGATTCTGATTTGAGTTTGAGTAATGTAGCTTGTTTTTATATCATCTACACGTCAATATCAAGATTGATGAGCTTTGAACTAATGTTGTCATGATGTCAGATCACCAACTCGATTTAGAACATAGATCGTCGATGCCTTAGATAATCTCGATTCATTGAACCTGTTTCGCAGTTCAATGAATCAAGTCATCAACCTAGCCATCGTCATCTTAATCTAGTCTCAGCAATTCTGTTTCAATCATCTCAGCCGTGTGCGCGAACCTCTGCAATCTTAAGTCATAGAACTATTGTCTAGCCTTGATTCTGCTCGATTCATGTATATAGAAGTCGAGTCCTCGTTCTTTTCTTTCGCTCTTTGTCTTTCGTCTTGTACATTACCTGATGTATTGTCTTGTACCTAGATTCTATCAAAGTAATAATAATAATACCAGTCTTTTATATTGATAGTATCTCTAGCCTAGCTCAGTTCCTGACAAATGTTATGAGTCTGCATAGAGCGAATCATATGAGTATATTCTAACTAGAAGTTCAAAGCTGAAGTAGAAAGAAGATGCAACATGACGTGAGTTTTACTCACGAAGGCACGCTAGGTCACTAGCGTGTCAACAACAGTTCTACTCACAACTCTATACTAGTTCATGTTAGACTAATCAGACTAATCAGAGGTAACAGAGATGCATGCTCGCAACAGTAAAGAATGATTGAACTACGCTGTCTGATTAGAAGTGTAGCATATAAACATCTTTGCAAGACATGATCAATCTGCATGAGAAATATCTTTACAGATAATGTGAAACAGATGAGTTGCACGCTTTCAAGCGAAGCAAGTGTCTGCAAGACGTGATATACAATGATAATGACTGTCAATCTTAAGAATCTTATTTCTTCACTGAGTTCTGACTCTTGAATGTCTTGATGATAAAGTCAATCTCTAGTCAAAGACATCATCTGTATAGCTTGAGAAAACAATAGCACATGTTGATGTGATTAAAGAAGAAATCGACTGCAATACACATGCATATCGCAAATGACACGTCTGCAATTCATGCTTAAGAAGTAAACTGTTGAAATCTGAGCAGTGAAAGATCTTATTTATCTTGAACTGTGAATCTGTCACAAGAAATTCTCTCTGAGTAATCTTTCAAGTTTAAGAGAAAAATCAGCATAAAGATCATGCTTTATATATATTGCATGCAACGTATACAACATATTTTTGATAAACGAAAGTGAATGAAAGAAACACTCAAACAGATGAAGATGAAGTGAAGTCATTTCTACATGATGATTCTTTGATTAGAATCATCAAGAATAGTTATAGTTGCAAACAAGAAAATGTCAATAAGTTAACATCATCTTGACACATTTGCATTGAAGCAAAGAGTTTACTTAAATGATAGTGACAGTAAAGAGAATGTTATGATGATTGCAATGAGAATTAACTGAGAGCTAAATAAGAGATTGAGAAGATTGACTTTAGTCATCACTCATCATGAAGAACTGAAAGAATTGATCATGAGAGCAAAACATTGTGCAGACGTAGCAACAGAGAATTGAGAGTATTATGAAAAGATATACAAAGTATACAGTGATAGTCAGACTTTTCTGAAAACAGTGAAAGTTATGATATCAACAAAAGATCAGACACGTTTGCAATGAGTTCAGATTACACATGAGAGCATTTAATCTTGAGAAGTCACGCTGAAGTTACATTAAGTGATGAGACATGCAGAAGTACTTGAAAATGAAGTGATAAACAAAATGATTGATGATGCACATGATTTATCTTTATTACTGACTGAGCATTAATGCATTGAAGTGACAATAAGATTGATGCTCATACAGAAACAGATCAGACAAACATGAAGAATAGTTTGAAAAGTGAGATTTAACGCAGCTCATTTTTGATATCTGACATCAGAGATGACACATCGACATTTGCAACTGCACAAAAGTCATGCAAAGTCTCACAGTGCATTATTGATGCAGTTATGCATAAGAAAAATTGACTTCAATCAATTTTTACATGAAAGATGAGTACTTGATGTTGTTATGATGATGTGTGAGTGCAATAAAGATCAAATGTCGATCAAGCACATTTTATTAACATGTTTCAGATGAAAAGTAGAACAAAAAGCAATGCAATGAAAAGAGAACATCACGAACTTGAGAAAGCTTTTAGAAATCATGAGCGCAGCGACAATGATCATTCAAACGATACTTTCAATGAGCATATTGAATCAATTTCAAGCTGCGACATCATTAAAGAATCAGATGAAAGAGAAGGAAAATAAGAAAGAAATAAACTTATAAAGTTCTTGCATTGAAAACAGTTATAGTATAAAGCGCAGAAAGAAGTGATTTTTGATGCGAAAAGAGCGCTGCGCTAGCGCAGCGCTCGCTACAGTATATAGAATCTTGCATAGATTCATAATGAGTGTTGAATTGAGTAAGAATTAAAAAAACATCATTAAGTTACGTCATTAATCTTGTACTTAAATTTAATAATTGATAAATTGAATCATTTATCTTTGCACATAAATAATTAAATGATTAACAGCATCATTAAACAGTTTGACAACATCTTTGTTCTTTGCATTCTACATACTCATCATTCTACTCATTATTCTACATGCTCATTATTCTACTCGTCACTTTACATACTCATCATTCTACTCATCATTCTACATACTCATCATTCTACTCATCATTCTACATGCTCATCATTTTACTCGTCACTTTACATACTCATCATTCTACTCATCACTCTACATGCTCATCATTCTACTCGTCATTTTACATACTCATCACTTTACTCATCATTCTACATACTCACTGACACTTTACTCATCATTCTACATGCTCATCACTTTACTCATCACTCTACATGCTCATCATTCTACTCATTACTTTACATACTCATCACTCTACTCATCACTCTACATACTCATCATTCTACTCATCATTCTACATACTCATCATTCTACTCATCATCTTACATACTCATCATTCTACTCGTCACTTTACATGCTCATCACTTTACTCACTCATCTACTCGCTCATTTACTCACTCTATCAATCTTTCTATCAAACGCTTTATCAAACTCTTTATCAAACGCTCTATTAAATGCGTCGATTGAACGCATAAGACATGTCAAACAATGCTTCAAACAATGCTTTCTACATGACTTGAAAACAGTACTGTTATCTCTGTGATTAATAATCTTCGCTTTCAGTCGAAGATTGACGTTAGAAAATTCAGAGAATTCAGAGTATTTACTTCTTCTCACTTCTTTCTTTCTTCATAGAATAGTTTCTACTTTCTATTTCATATGAAATAATGCTAACTGACTTAATAGAATGTACTCTTCATGACTCAATATCAAACTTTCTACTGATCTTTCTGCTGAGCTTTCTACTGATCTTCTTACTAATCTTTCTACTAATCTTTCTACTGATCTTTTGATTAAGCTTTCTACTAATCTTTCTACTGATCTTTCAATTAAACTTTCTACTGATCTTTCTACTGATCTTTCTACTGATCTTTTGATCGAGCTTTCTACTGAGCTTTCTACTAATCTTTCTAGTGATCTTTCTACTGAGCTTTCGATCGAGATTTCAATCAAGCTTTCTATTAAACTTTCTATCAAACTTTCTACATACTTCAAATTACTTGTTGATTGAGCGCATAACATGAGTTGAACAGTGCTTTCTACATAACTTCTTTCATGATTTTTTATCAAGCATTCTTCATGTTTTTCTATCGAGCACTCTTCATGTTTCTCTATCAAGCACTCTTCATGTTTTTCTATCGAGCATTCTTCATGTTTCTTTATCAAGCACTCTTCATGTTTCTCTATCAAGCATTCTTCATGTTTTTCTATTGAGCATTCATGTTTGACTCTCTTTATGATTTTCTATCGAATACTCTACATAGTCAACAATTTATTCAAATAGATGATTAAATAACTAGTTAAATAACAAATTCATTGATTTAATATCTTGCTTTTGCATGCGCTTAAGCAGATAGAATTGAGCATATAAAATCAGAATAATCAGTGTTATTTTGATGATTCATGTCATTTTGATGATTCATGTCAATGTGATAAACGATATCAATGTGATAAATGATGTTATTTAAGCTATTAGACATGTGCTTGCAGCTAATCACGTCAAAGTGATCTTATAAGAAAAAAGATTGATCAAAATGATAAATTATTTAATTTATCAACTAATTACGTGATTAAACACTCAATGAGATTTCTCAATGTATCATGTAGCATTCTTAATCACAGATGCGTTCAATTCAAGCAATGCATGAGTACATGCTTTGTTATTTGATGACTTTATTTGCAGTCACATTGCAAACTATTCATGCTTAAAACATTTCTTAAGTGCAGATAAACATTAAGATTTATGTGTTCAATTCTGAATAAATGATGCATATTTGCAAGATTAGCTCACAAGATTAGATTGAAAGAAATTAACAAGTGAATAAAGATAATGACTTGATAGAAGATGAAAACTCTGTCAATTCTTGTATTTATTTCTTAACAATTAATTCTATTATCAATAAAGTGCTATCTTATTATCTTTTACTACGCAGTTTTATGCAAAGAGATCTTGTCATTTCACAACAAGATACATTCTTTCTAATTTCATGATTATTTAAGCAAAAACTTAAATTGATGCTACTTTGTTACAATTAAATGATAATGATGAAATACTCAAGATTAAGAAGATTAATAATAAGAAAGCAAAGCAAACAAGATGAAAATATGCAAGAAAAAAGAGAAATTTCAAGTTTCTTATTGCAACATTTAACATGTTTGATGATAGTAACATCAGTAAGCAAGATCATAATGTTAAGTATTTAAAATTATTGACTAATTCTGACATTTCATTTATTGCAATCAATGTAAACATGATCAATTCTAAGAATGTTGATGCTTTAAATATCATTGAGTTCATAAAATTGATTGAAGAAGATGATAAAAATGATGTATCACTTTCATTTATCTTCACTGTAATTGCATTATTTTTGTTTATTGTAAATCAGATAAATAAGTCAATTATTGAAATTATGAAGATTGCTGAATGCATGAGAAAGAAGAATGAAGAGAATGAGATTACTACTACAGATTCTGCAGAGATGAATGATGTAAATTTATTGCAACTACTATTTATTTACTGTGTTTAAGTCTTTTATTGCAACTAATCTAATAAGACAAAAGAAACTTCAGATATGCTTAACAACTGATATTAAGATGAATAAGATAAATTGATACAAATGACATTGAGATGATTTGATCAAAAGATATTTGAGACTAGAAACTTTATCGTACTACGAATGACAAGTGAAGAATGCAAAGATGAGTTCTTTTTGACATCATGTTGACATCACTATTTACATACAACGACTTCAATTTCAACACTTCTTTCAAAATAAATTATTATCAATTGATAATAATAAAAACATTTAATTTTGAATTGAATTGAACTTAAAATCTTATTAAATTGACATCAATTTCTTTTGACAATAAAACATCATCAACATGATGCTTACGCTTCATTCTGATTATCAGAGACAGATGATGAGCATCATTAATGCAACGTCAATGAGTGAGCGAGAAGCAAGTATTGCTATCTCGCAGAAGAATTTAATTAAGATGAAGAATATACATGAGAAATTGAACAAGCTGCAAGTACTCTATAAGTTCAACGAATGTAGAAACAATGAGCTGATGCTCTGAGAAAAGATGAAGAGATTGACAGAGATGATAGAAAAGCTGACGTGTCAACGCGTCACTGCATTGACTATCAATCAATGCATGAAGAATCAGCTGAAGAGATTGAAAAAGATAATGAGCAGACTTGAAAAGAAGTTCGCGAAGAAGAAGAAATGCATTGACAACTGAGCGAAAAGAGTGAACGAGAAGTTAACAATGTCGTTTGAAAATCATTTTGTTCTCAATGTTAACGTTGCATCGTCAGTGTGAAATCATTGCAAGAAATTTGAGATTAAGATTTTCGTTAAAGAAAAAGAGAAGATCAAGAGAATCATGATGATAACAACAGAGAACATAGTGAAATGAATGAAAGAAATTGATGTTAATGAGATGTTATCAACGCACAAGAATATAAAGACTATAAAGAAATGATCAAATTTACTGATATTTTGAATCAAGATCAAAGATAGCAAAAGAATACTGAAGAAAAAAGATTTTTGAATCAAAGAAATTTCATCAAATGCAAGTTTGTGCAAAGTCAGTTTCAAAGTAGTGATACATGAAATTAAAATTGAAGAAATGTCTAAAGACATAAAGAAGAAGAGAGCGAAAGCGCTCATCAAGATTAATAAAGACATACATTTAAAGATAATGATTGAGAAAGTCAAGTGACTCACAAAGAATAGTGAACAGAAGAGATATGTTTCACTGATAATACATGTAATCAGCGCTGAGATGATAAACAAGCTAATTAATGAGAAAATATGTCACAAGATCAACATAAAAATCACGCAGTTTTATGATTTGAGTTGTAGAACACATCAATGTCTAAAGTATCAAGACTATGATCATAAAACATATGAATGCAGAAACAGACAAAGATGTGTTTACTGCACGTTAGATCATCGCTTAAAGCACTGTTCTCATAAACAGATTCAAGACATGTGAAAATGTAAAACATGTCAAAGTATATACAAAGTCTTTGATTCTCAACGTCATAAACAACAGATTGAAAAAGAAAGAATAAAGAGAGTCATGAAACACAAATCTCTATATCACGTCATACAAGAACAGAGAGAACTCAAAGTGATGACATTGAAGATGTTCACAGAAACATTTATCAATCTGAGATTGCTGATAAACAATGACTTGAAGAGAAAACAGAGATGCTCAACAAATAAAATTCATTTGTTCAACATAATTATCACATTCAAAAACATTATATTAAATCATTTAGTCAAGAAGTCAAAAACAAATAAGTTAAAATCAACATCAATTACATCAATTTCAATATCATCTTCTTTTGAAGATTTTACAAGAAAAGCAAGCAAATTGCAAACACTCAAGAGAACATCAAACAGCTTTGAATGTGAATTTTAATGTCTCAGCAAAAGAAGCTTTGAATACTACAGTACAATGTTCACAAGTTCAGAGAAAAGATGATGATAGTGTTACTACATGAGAAAAAGATAAAGAATTATGACATTTTGATTCTTCAAGAACTCTGATGATTTGATGAGAATTTCAGAGCATACTGCTCAGTAACTGTTGACTTCATGCTGAAGAATAATGAGAATAAAATCTGTTTCTACATAAACAAAAAAATTGACAGCAACATCTGACACTCAACATGACACTTCAAAGATGTAAGCACAATTACGTTATAGACATTAACAAATGATACACAGATAATTCAGAAAGTTATACATATTCACGAAGCATACAATTCATCATTCAGAGATCATGAAGTTATTTATGAAAAAGAAAGTTTTTCAAACATTGAAAAGATGTTACACATGTTGAAAGAATGCATTCTTGTAGAAGACTTCAATCTGTATCATTTCACATGAAGAGAATCATTCTATTCAAAACAGCATCTATTATTAAAGAATTTAATTGAAATGATTACAAATGTCAATGCATCGTTAATGCTATCTTAAGACATAATTACAAGAAATTATCAGAGATTTTAAATGACAATAAATTTGATCTTTATGATAAACAACATTATGAATCAATTAATATGATGCAAAATTGATGAAGAAATGAAAAACTTCTCAAATCATCTGTCAATATAGACAATTATAGATTTCAAAGTTTGCAAAGAGTCAGCGCGAAAATCGCGTTGCAACTGAAAGACAATGAATGAAGAGAAATTCATTAATACTTTGAGAGAACAAATGTTGAAATCATTGTCAAATCATGAGATGAGATGTCAGCGCATAAATGAGTACACTAAGCAATTGTTGAATGCATTGAAGAAGATCATCGAGATTTTTACTCTCTGAGTGAGATCACACGAAATGATCAAAGCAGAATGAACGAAGAAATGTATGAAAATCATCAAAAGCATGCAATGAATGAGAAGAAACTGTTGAATCATTGATGATTGAACAAAGTACATTCAAGCATATGACAAGAAGAGCAAGATGATCAGAAAACAGAAACGCAGTGAATATTGAAAAATCATGCAGAATGTTGAACAATTCTCGAGAGAACTGTTTAAAACTGCAAAATGAGCAAGAAATGCAATTGCAGACACATTAACTCAAGCAACAATTTTCTCTCTGATCAAGTCAGAATGCTTCAACATTGTTACAACAGCGCAAAATAAAATGAAAATGATGTTTCAAATTCACTTTTCATCATCTTCAAAGATTCTCATGCTGAACACAAAAGATTTCAAGTACTCACTCTCGATTGAGAATGATGCTTCGCTGATGCATTGCAAGATTAAGAAAGTCATTTACAAAATAATGCTCAACAAGATTTCAAAACACACAGAATATACAAATAAAATAATGTGCAAACTCGTTGATGATGCATTAAAATAAATACATTCTTTTTTTGAAAGATGTTTGCAGAAGAAAATACAATCAACTCAATTTAAGAGTATAATCACAATAGTGATGTGAAAGTCAGACAAAAAGAACTACTCTAATGCAAAAATATATAAATTAATTGTGTTATTCAACATGCTGAGTAAGATACTGAAGTTCATCATATTTAAACATCTGTGAAACGTTGTAAAAGTGTGCAACTTAATATTAAACATTCAGATGAAAGTTTGCAAACACAAATCAACAGATACAACTTTGCAACTGATTACAGAAAAGATATACATTGTATGAAGTAACATAAGAAGAAAAGTAGTTTCACTGCTGAGTTTGAATGAGAAAAGTGCATTTAATAATGTAGCACATAGCAGACTCTTGCATGACATGAAAAAGAGAAGAGTTTTCAGACTGCTTCTTAAATTTATGAAGAACTTTCTGAGAAATCGATGCATCATGATCACAATTGATGATTACACGACGATGAAACATAATATGAATGTCAACATATCATAAAATTCTTCATTATCATCAATATTATATCTGTTCTACAACGTGAATTTGTTAAAAGCATGTGATAACATCAGATTAAAAACAAGCTTCACAAATTTTGTAAATGATGTCAATATTTTAATATATGAAAAGTTCATGAAGTGTAACTGCAAAGTTTTTAGTGAAATCTATGATAGATGCAAACAATGATTAAAAATGCACGACATCAAGTTTTTAAAGATATAGCATGAGCTGATTTACTTTACAAGAATCTTTAAGTAATTTAATATGAATATCAATGTAAAGTTGATGAAACATCAGATTGATTTAAAATCAGATATCAGAATTTTGAAAGTTCAATTAAACTTCAAGCTGAAATGAATGATTTACATGCATCATATTGAAGCAAAACTAGTGATTAGACAAAAGATCATGCAAATAATCATTGAATCTACTTGAGATTCATCAATGATGATGAGAAAGCAAATATACTTCATGATGACGTGCTCTTTGCTTAGTTATGAAGTCATCATATAATACATGTTGTTAGAAGTCAGCATAGAGCGAATCATATGAATGTCATTTAACTAATAGATAAATGCTAAGAAAGAAAAGTATTTACAGAAAAGAACTCGATTCTTATATGTATGTTTCTCAGCTCTGTGCTAGACTCGATTGAATTGATGTCTTACACATATGATGCAGAGTTTCAATGACATCACTTCTAGCTTAAATGTTCACTAGATTCAATTAGAATGAAATCAAGACGAAGACTAGAAAGAATAAATGAAGACTAGAATCATAACATTATCTCTTTCTCTTAAATATTCATGTTCACATGAATGTTGTTTCTTAGTGCGCTTTTCTTAAATATTTGATATGAAAGTCATCGATCATCTCTTAAGCGTTCATAAATTCATCATCGTCAGCGTTATATCAGTTAAGATCATTGTCATAACTCTTTCATTTGACTCGATATTGAAGTCGTCTTCAATATCATCGAAAGTTCAATATATTGTCGATTTTTCATTCATCTTCATCGTTTATCACTATTGACTTCGAGAGTTCATTCTTCTGATCAGACAAAGAATCATTGATGACGAGATGAAAAAGCTTTGAATGAAATACATCGTGTATACGCATAGTCTTGAGTAGTTTCAATTTATAGAATGAGTCAACGAGATCAACGATCTGAAAAGAATTGAGCATCTTGTCATTCAATTTTTTGAAGAATCTCGCTGTAATGATGTTTTGTTCATTCAGAAACATTCTTGATTCGATCTCATAATTGATCTTCTTTCTATGCTTGTTAGCTTGATTTATCATTTGTTCTCGTGTTTTGATCAGAGCTTCACGAGCGAAGATCAATGTCTTGTTCATTTGTTCAGATATATTCTTGATTCGATCGATCTGCAAGCGTTCGTGAGTGCTTTTATACTCGATGATGTCAGAGTCAAAGCTCATATGAGAATGAAAGTTCTTGTTTATGAAGAAGAGAATCAAGAAAATGACTGAGAACAAGACGTTATTGTCAACAAACTTGATCATGAATAGTCACTTAAATCAGTCGTTCTGCATATACAAACAGAAGAATCAAAGATATCGCTTGATGTTCTGATTGACTTGTTCGCTTTGATCATTGATCTGAGAATGATAGACGATGAACAATCAAAGAGAAATGCTCAGTCATTTGCAAAGAAACTTTCATAGTATAGAGATGAATTGCGAATCTCGATCAGATACTATGAAGCTTGATAGATTATGAGTTCAATATACTCATTGAATCAGCATTTCAGCTGTCTTTTCGACAGTGATATCTTCATCATCAATGATGCAAGAAATATAATGTCTTTCTTTTGACAATCTGCAGATGATTGTCAGAATAGCGTTGTACTCGCTTGAATCAAATAAATTGATAATGAAGTTCATTGCTATGTCTTGTCATCGCTGTTCAGATATTGATAGAGATTGAAGCAAGTCATTTGATTTATCTCTAGATGTCTTTGAACGTTGACAGATATAGCAGTTTTGAATATATTGATCTATCGTTTTTCGCATGAATGATCAATAGTAGTTTCACTTTATGACTTTCACAGTTCTAAGAATATCAGAATGATCAACTAATGATTAATCATGCATCTCACGAATCAGATTCATTTGTAGAAGCTCGTTGAACAAGACTCATAACTGACTATCATGATACAAGATTTCATTCTGAGTTTGACAATTCTTCAATTTGATATCTTCATATTGTGTCTCATCTCTTGCTATTGCTTCGCGAAGTAGCATACAATTCTCGAAGATCTCATTAGTCTTAAGAATCTGTTTATAGATTGATTCATTGATGTTCTTCTTTAGATCAGCAATTTTTATTCGATTCGAAGTCAGAATAGTGATTCATTGATAGCGAACGCGCTCATCTTCTGAATCTCTGAGCACAACGTCAGCTCAACGAGTTAATGCATCGATCTTGATGTTCTGTTTGTCAGATCAATACATTATTCTGAAGTTGAAATCAACGAGCTTCTGAACTCAGCGCATCTGACATCTGCTCAGCTCTTTATCTTTCATCAACGAAGTGAGTGCTTGATGATCGATGAACATCTTGATAGAAATGTCAGTTAGCTTCAGTTCAAGTCGTCAGTGTTCAAATGCTCAAATGATGATCAGAAGTTCTTTATCATATATCTCGTAGTTGCATTCAGCA
>JAABUV010003889.1_pt1 | contig 18521 bp, 17 predicted proteins | sample 5559971 | NCBI WGS metagenome assembly JAABUV01 (sample SAMN10711881, study PRJNA513362) | rock metagenome | isolation source: Antarctica rocks | place: Antarctica: Victoria Land, Knobhead nord | collected 2015-12-19
CGAGTACATCGAGGTGTTCTACAATCGCCAGCGGCTCCACTCGACGCTGGGCTACCTGTCTCCCGTACAGTACGAAGAGAGTCGGAAACTTCCCCAAGTCAGCGCCCACTGAAGGTGGGGAAGGTCATCGGATCTTCGAGAGGGATGGATTTTGAAGCCTCGCGGTGATCGGGTCGGGCGGGGATCTTTTCGGGAATCTCGGGAGAAAGTGTGTTAAGCGGCGGCCGATCCGACTGAATGTGTAGGACGACCGGAGGATCGTCCCGACCGTCGCCCGAATTGGAGCCGCGCCCATGCCCGCCAGCGAAGCCCGGATCGCCGCCGCGCGTGCCAACGGAAGCAAGAGCCGCGGGGCCGTGACCCCCGAGGGCAAGGCCCGCTCGCGGGCCAACGCCTACAAGCACGGGATGGCCGGCGATGGCGTCGTCCTCCCGCCGGGCGACTCCGACGAGGTCGACCGCCGGACCCGGGCGATGCAGGCCGAGATGGGCCCGAAGACCGAGATGGGCCGCTTCCTGGTCGGCCGCCTGGCCGAGCTGACCGTCCGCGTCGAGCGCTGCGCGAAGCAGGAGCGGGCCGCCACCAGTCGGCTTTCCAACCACGCCGAGGCCGCCTTCGACGAGGCCCGACTCGCCGAGGTCGACGAGCTCATGTCTGATATCGCCCGGGAGCCCGCCACCCACGTCCGGAAGCTCCGCGCGATGCCCGAAGGCGTCGACCGGCTGATCGCCGGGTTCCTGGAACTCCGCGACGAGCTGGACCATCCCGGCGGCGGCCGGTGGGACTGGACCTACGGGGTCCGGCTGGCCGACCTGACCTCCTCGCGATATGTCGACGTCCCCGTCACCCGGGTCCGGGCGCTGAGCGAGGCCATCGGCGGCGAGTTCAAGTACCTCCTGCCCGGTGAGGGCGAGGGGCTGCCCGATCCCGACCGCCGGGCCTGGGCCCGCGACCGGATGGTCGAGCTGATCGACGGCGAGCTGGAAATGCTCCTCGAACATCGCGAGACGCTCGATCTCGCGATGATCGAGGCCGACCGCGCCACCGCCTCCGACCGGGCGCTGTTCGACGCCTCCAAGGAAGCGACCCTGGCCCGGCGGTACGAGGCGGCGGCCGAGCGCGGGGTCTACAAGGCGCTGGCGGAGCTCCGCCGGGTCGAGGCCGAGGCGGCGACCGTCGCGATCCCCGAGGAGGAGGCCGAGGAACCCTTGGGTTCGTTCGGCCCCGAGGACCCGGCCCCGTCCCTCCCGGTCGCGCCGACGGCCCCGGAGCCCCGGATCCCGCACGCCCCGGCCGTCCAGCGCTGGAACGAGGGGCCCCAGACGGTCGGTCGCGGGCCCTGCTGAGCCCGGACGCCGCTCCCAAAGCATCGACGCCGACAGAAGTCCGTCTTCCTCCCCCTCCTCTCCCGAAAAGGGGCCGGGGGCCAGGGCCGCCGCGCCCCTGAGAGCGGTTTTCGATCGCACAGACCCTACGAAACGGCCGCCACGGTCGAGCGAAAACCGCTCTAGCCGGGATCGGAAATGGTTGATGGTCAATGAATGATGATCGATAAGCGAAACGGCATACAATGCTAATGCTGGGGAAAGCTCCGGGGATTTCTCAACCATCGGCCATCAGCCATCAGCCATCGGCCATCAGCCATCGGCCATCGGCCACAACTCATTGCCGAGTCAAGGAAATGTTTACGGATAGCCTCTTACTCCCGGTCCCTCGACCGAGGGGCGAGGGCGGTCGGATCGGGGCCCTCCGCCCGGGTCGGCCCCGAGACGGTGGCCGACTCGAAGGTGGCCATCTCGCGGAGGATGTCGGCGGCGGACCCGATCATCGGGAGCGCCAGGGCTGCCCCGGTCCCCTCGCCGAGCCGGAGGCCCAGGGAGAGCAAGGGGTCCAGGCCGAGGGCCCCGAGGACCACGGCGTGGCCAGGCTCGGGGCCGAGGTGGGATCCGACGAAGGACTCGGCCGCCGGGGGGCAGAGCCTCGCGGCGACCAGGCCGGCGACCCCGCTGATGAAGCCGTCCAGGACCACCAGGGCCCGGTGCCGGGCCGCCCCGATCGCCAGGCCGGCCAGCCCGAGGATCTCGAACCCGCCCAGCCGGGCCAGGATCTCCCAGGGATCCCGGTCCGACCCGAGGTGGAGCGCCAGGGCCCGCTCGACCACCCGGACCTTGCGGGCCAGCCCCTCGTCGTCGACGCCGGTTCCCCGGCCGACCACCCGGTCGACCCCGGCGCCGGTCAGGGCGGCGGCGAGAATCGCGGCGGTCGTCGTGTTGCCGATCCCCATCTCGCCCAGGGCGATCACGCGGAACCCCTCCCGGCCCGCCCAGCGGTCGGCCAGATCCAGGCCGACGGCGACGGCGCGGTACGCCTCGGTCCGGGTCATGGCCGGGCCTTCCAGGAGGTTCGACGTCCCGGCCCGGATCGGCCGGCAGAGGTGCCCCTTTAAACCCTCGGGGAGGTGGCGGACGCCGAGGTCGACGACCCGGACCTCGGCTCCGGCCCGGCGAGCCAGGACGTTCACGGCCGCGCCGCCGGCCAGGTAGTTGGCGACCATCTGGCCGGTCACCGCCTGCGGGTAGGCGCTGACGCCGGCCTCGGCCACGCCGTGATCGGCCGCGAAGACCGCCACCAGCGCCGGGTGGCCCATCGGCCGGTCGGTCCGCTGGAGCCCGGCGAGCTGCCGGCCCAGGTCCAGGAGCCGGCCGAGGGCCCCCGGGGGCATCGTCAGGCGGGCCTGGCGATCGGCCGCCCGGCCGGCCCAGTCGGGGTCGGGAGCCTCGACCGACGCGATCGCCCGGGCGATCGCGTCGGGGTCCGGGGATGGGCCCACGGTCAGAAGGCGATCGGCTTCTGGAGCGACCGGCGGACGCCGACGAACTGGCCGGCATGCATCATCGGGTGGATCCCGCCCATCATGTTCAGGGCATGGCCCACCGTCGGGCAGAATCCGCGGACCTTCTCGGGGGCCGGGGCGTCGAGGTCGGCGTCGGAGAGCGAGTCGAGCACGGCCAGGGACGCGGCCCGCTGGGCCTTCCAGAGGGCGAGGTACTCGTCCCTGGTCTGGAAGTCCTTCGGGTCGTCCGACGAGTGGGTCTCCTTCTCGTGCTTGGCGTCGAACCCCTCGGGAAGGGGCGGGCACGAGCCGGGCTTGATCGCCTCGACGGTGCTCCGCTCGACGGAGATCAGGTGGCCCATCTGCCAGGCGATGTGGTTCATCCCGCCCACTGGGCGGACCCGGAACGCGGCGTCGTCGAGGTCTTCGAGGTACTTGCCGACCGTCATGTCGGCCATTTCGATCGACTGGCGGATCACATCCTTGGCTTGCATCGTTGGGCCTCGTGGATTCGGGTGGGAGAGGACGCGGCCCCGGGCGGCCCGGGGTCGATTTCACGGATATTATGGTGGATGGTCAATGGGTCATGGTTGATGACCGATGGCCGGGTCACCGGGCCGTGGTCGGTGACGGGCCCAATTCGAAGTCGGCGAGGAAGAGCTGGCTCTTCTTGTCGGGGGTCCGGCCGCTGGAGGACCACATCAACTGTTTGCCGTCGGGGGAGAAGGCGGGGAGGCCGTCGAAGCCATCGCGGAAGGTGATCCGCTCCTGCTCGCCGGTGTCGACGTCCATCAGGTAAAGTTCGTAATTCCCGTGGCCCTGGCGGCTGGTGGCGTAGATCATGTGGCGGTTGTCGGGGTGGAAGTAGGGGCACCAGTTGACGAATTCGTTGTCGGTCAGGGCCCGCTCGGCGGTCCCCTCGGGGTTGTTGATGTAGACCTGGAGCAGGTCGTTCCCCTTCCGGTCGCTCCGGTAGAGGATCCGCTTGCCGTCGGGGGAGAAGAACGGGCCGCCGTCGTAGCCCTTGGAGTGGGTGACCCGGTGGGGGTTCTTGCCGTCGGCGTCCATCAGGTAGATCTCGGCGTCGCCGTCGCGGAACGAGGTGAAGACGATTTGCTTGCCGTCGGGCGAGTAGCTCCCCTCGGCGTCGTAGCCCGGGGTCTCGGTCAGCCGGACGAGGTTCGAGCCGTCGGGTTTGGCCTTGAAGATGTCCATATACGGGTCGAAGTCCCACCGATACGACGCGCCCGAGCGGCTGTAGGCGGGCGTCTTCGGGCCCTTCGGCTCGGCCCGGCCCGAGACGACCGCCGGGTCGAGGTGCGAGGAGGCGAAGAGGATCGACTTGCCGTCGGGGTGGTAGTACGAGCAGGTGCACTTGCCCTGGCCGGTGCTGACCCGCTTGGGGACGGCGTCGGCCTTGAGGTCGGCCGCGTAGATCTGGTAGTCGTCCTCGTTGGGCCGGGCGACATGCTCGATCGACTCGGGCGGGTGGGGCACGGCCTGGAAGATGATCCCCCGGCCGTCGGGCCGGAAGTACCCCTCGCCGGCCCGGGCGAAGCCGAAGGTCACCTGGCGGATCTTCTTGAGGTGCTTGGCCTCGGCGGCGTCGGCCTCCCGGGTGTCGGGCGGTGCCGGGCGCTGGGCGATCAGGAGGACGGCGAGGGCCAGGTGTCCGAGCATTGCGGTGGGGCTCCGTCTCCGAAGGGTCGTGCCAGGCGCGCCCCGAGCCTTCCCGCCGGGGTCCGCGATGCCTAGTATAGGGCCGTCCCGCGTCCTCGCCAATAACCCCCGGACCCCCCGGGGCGGCCCGACCGGAGGTATCCGCCCGTGAAGATCTACACCAGGACCGGCGACGACGGCACGACCGGGCTGCTCGGGAGCGGCCGGGTGGGCAAGGACGACCCACGGATCGAGTCCTACGGGACCGTCGACGAGCTGAACGCCGTGCTCGGCCTGGCCCGGGCCACCGGCGGGCTGGACCCCGAGGCCGACGCGATGGTGGCCCGGCTCCAGGACGACCTCTTCGCCGTCGGCGCCGCGCTGGCCGACCCCAACCCCGCCGGCCGGTTCCACAACGCGGTCGGCGAGGGGCTGGCCGGTCGGCTCGAAGCCGAGATCGACCGGCTCGAAGCCGGCTTGCCGCCGCTGACCCAGTTCATCCTCCCGGGCGGCTCGCCCGCCGCGGCGCAGCTCCACCTGGCCCGGACCATCTGCCGACGAGCCGAGCGCCTGGTCGTCCGGCTCGGCCACCAGCCGGGGGGCGAGGTCCCCGCCCACCTGGTCGCCTACCTGAACCGGCTCAGCGACTTCCTGTTCGTCCTGGCCCGCGCCGTGAACCACCGCTCGGGCGTGGGCGACGTCCCCTGGACGGGCCTCTGAGATGGACCTGAAGGGCAAGGCCATCCTGATCACCGGGAGCCGCCGGGTGGGCTCGGCGCTGGCGCTGTTCCGGATCCCACGATCAACCTCGGGTCCAATGCCCGGTCGGATCGACCCTCGGGCGAGCCGAACCTCGTCCGCGACGCCTGAACCCGGCCGCCGCCCCGGCGAATCCTCCCGCTCCCGGCGGAAAGTATGCTGGCGGGAACGCTCATTCACGGAATATATCGGACGACCCTGAGATGGCGACCCAGATCGACGCTTCCCACGTCGGGCGTTAATTTTTTGCGAGTTCACGAAATCTTCCTTGCATTCGGGCGACCGTCAATGCAAAATCCGACAACTGACTTGCTCGGGGGACTCGCTGCCTCGATGATTAGTCACGGCAAGCGGCGGGACGTCGTTCGACATCGAATCCCCAGAACTCCCAACCTCGGCGCCTCCCCGTCCGTATCCCATCCATTCCGGCTCCCCTCCGGAATCCTCCCCCGGCCCCATCCGATCCAGTCCGTTCGGCCTGATCGGATCCTTTCCGACCCTGTCAAATCGGAGCCCCTCTCATGCGGACGCAATGTCCCCGTCGTCGCGGTTTCACGCTGATCGAGCTTCTCGTCGTCATCGCCATCATCGCCGTCCTCATCGCCCTGCTCTTACCCGCCGTGCAGGCCGCCCGCGAGGCCGCCCGCCGCTCCCAATGCACCAACAACATCAAGCAGATGGGCTTGGCCGCGGCCAATTTCGAATCGACGAACGGCACCTTCCCGCCGTCCTACGGGCAATATCCCCAGTACGACAGCACCGGCGACGGCCGGGCCAACGTCCTGGCGAACATGCTGCCCTTCCTGGAACAGGGGGCCGGCTACTCGTCGTTCAACTTCCAGTACGATATCACCGGGACGCCCTCATCGAGCCCGGCGATCTACGTCAATTCGACGTCCCAGTTTCAACTCATCAACGCTTTCGTCTGTCCGTCCGACCCGTCCTCCACCCGGTTCAATAATTTGGGATACGCCAACTACGTGGCTTGCCTGGGCGCGACGGCGGCCCTGGAGGCGGGCTCGACTTACACGAACATGGAACCGAATTCTCAATTCCTGGGGATCTACATCGCCGCGGTGGACTACGGCCAGCCAAAGACGCTAGCCAGTGGCGCGTTCAACACGAACTATCAAAAAGTCCCCGGCGTGAGCATCTCGGCGATCACCGACGGCACCAGCAACACGGCGGCGTTTTCGGAGACGACGCGGGCGAACAACAACGGCAGCTCGCCCAGACCGCCGGTGACCGATACGACGCGCGTCAATTTCCAGAGCGCGGCCTTCACCAGCAACCAAATCCCGCCGAACCCCTGCGCCACGGCCTTTCCCATCACTTATCGCGGCCAGGAGTATTACCGCAACTTCACCATGACGGGCTATTACAATCACACGCTGACGCCCAATTCTCCACTGCTGGACTGCGGGACCTACGGCGATAGCGCGGCGATGAACAACTTCTCCCGGATGCACATCGCGGCCCGGAGCAAGCACTCCGGAGGCGTCAACGTCGGCTTCGCCGACGGCTCGGTCCGGTTCATCAAGAACACCGTCAACCTCATGACGTATTTCGCGCTGGGAACCCGGTCCGGGGGCGAGGTCATCAGCGCCGACCAGTATTGACCTGCGGGTCACACATTTCGTCCGGGGACGCGGGGGCCAGCGCACCCGGCCCCCGGCTTTTTCGAAGGGTGATACTCATGCGGAACACTCTCTGCTGGATCTGTGGCCTCGCGATCGTCACGGCCGGCTGCGGCGGCGGCCCTTCAGGCGGTGGGACACCCGACCCGGCCGCCCGGGAGCAGGCGGCCCTGAAGGAGGTCGGCGAGCTCTATCGGATTTACGTTTTCTCCAATAAAAAACCGCCGGGGAAGCTTCCCGATCTCGCCCCGCTGAAGACCGCCGCACCGAACGGCTTCGGCGCGTTGAAGGCCGGCGACATCGTCGTCCGCTACGGGGCGATGATGACGGACACGAATGAGGGGCCGGCGAATACCCCGTCGGACGAGATCCTCGCCTACGAGAAGAAGGCCCCCGAGAGCGGTGGCCAAGTCTTGATGCTGGACCGGACGATCAAGGCGATGACCGCCGACGAGTTCAAGGCCGCCAGGAAGGCCGGCAAGGGCTGAGGGCGGGCCGCGCCCCCGGGCGATGCCGCCCCCGCGCCGACGACGCCGTCGGCGGACCCGCCCGGTTCTTTGACGACCGGCCCGGATTGTGCAATGATCCCCCGCCGCGACCGGGGATCGGGGGCCATCGTGCATGAATCGGCGTCGGAAGATCATCGAAGCCCTGCGGTCCTCGGGCTGGCGGGATTTTTTCCTCTCCAAACTCGTGGCCTGGAACCGGAACCAGGTGGCCCGGGTGGCCGCCGCGGTCGTGGTGACCTGGGTGGTTGGCGCCGTGGCGCTGCACCTGGCCGAGGCCGACAACCCCGACTTCGCCAGCTGGGGCGACTCGCTCTGGGGCGTCTGGGTCCTGCTCTTCAGCGGCCTGGAGAAAGCCCCGGCCACGACCGCCGGCCGGATCATCGCCATGATCCTGCTGGTCCTGGGCGTCGGGCTGGCCGGCCTGTTCACCGCGAGCGTGGCCTCCCTGCTGATCGAGCGCTACCTCCGGAGGCGTGACGTGTCGACGTTCGAGATGGCCGACCACCTGGTCCTGTGCAACTGGGCCCCGCGCGGGTTGGAATGGATCCGCGAGGTCCACGCCAAGATCATCACCGAGAAGCGCCCCGTCGTCATCATCCACGACGACACCGACGAGATCGAGCTGCCCGACAAGCAGGACGAGGCCGCCTTCAGCGACGTCTACATCGTCAAGGGCGACCCGACCAGCGAGGTCGTCCTCCGCCGGGCCAAGGTCCCCAAGGCCCATTCCGTGGTCGTCCTCACCGACGACCGCGAGGGGAAGCACGCCGACGGCAAAAGCATTCTCACCTGCATCGCCATCCGGAACATCTGCAAGGGCGAGAAGCAGCCCAACGTCGCTGCTGAATGCCGGAATTCCAACAACCGCCACCACCTCAAAAAGGCGGGGGCCGACGAGATCATCTCCTCCGACGAACTGGGCCTCCGCCTCCTCGCCCGGACCGCCCTGTTCCACGGGATGACCCGCGTCTATCAGGAACTCCTGACCGTCGGCCGCGACGCCAACGAGATGTTCCTGCTGCCCGCCCCCGAGGGGGTCATCGGCAAGGACTTCGTCGAGCTGATCGGGATGTTCGCCCGCTACCGGAGCGACCGCCGGTCCTGCCTCCTGATCGGGATCCAGCGCGGCGAAGAGATGATGCTCAACCCGATCGGCGACGAAGCCGGACCGCTCCAGCCCGAGGACCAGCTCATCCTCCTGAGCCGGGTCTATCTCGACGCCTCCCAGCCCCTCCCCACCGTCCCCCCCGTCGCCCCCCCGGTCGCGGAGACCTGAAGGGGCGACGGCAAACGGATCGGTCGGATCAAGCGGCCTCAACGTTGACCGTCTCGGACAGGGCCGTCAGCGCCTTGTCGGTGGCCCCTTCCTCGTCCAGGGTCTGCTGGAGGAGCGTGACCGCCTGGGAATCGTCGAGGAGCCTGGCGTAGGTCCGGACGGTCCCGTAGCCGGCCATCTCGTAGTGCTCGACCCGCTGGGCCGCGGCGATCAGGCCGGCGTCGAGGACGGCGGGCTCGATGTCCTCTTCCATCAGCTCCTTGCCCTCCTCGACCAGGCCCGCCATGGCCTTGCAGGTCTTGCCGGTCCCCTTCTTGCCCAGGGCCTCGAAGATCGTCTCCAGCCGCCCGACCTGCCCCTTGGTCTCTTCCAGGTGCTTCAGAAAGGCGGCCTTGAGTTCGGGCGAGGTCGCTTTCTTGGCCATCTTCGGCAGGGCCTTGAGGATCTGCTTCTCGGCGCTGTAGAGGTCGCGCAGCTCCTCGATGTAGAGCTTCCGCAGCGAGTCGATCTTCACGGCTTGGGTCCCTTTCCGGGTCCGGTGATGAGTGGGTCTCGATCCGACGGGGGTTGCCCTGCAAACCCCGTTCCCAGATCGATGCCGATCACCGACGCCATCGGCCCTGGTCCCCCGACGCCCCCCGGGCCACGCCCGCCGGCCTGTCGGCCCGGGCCGGATCCGCCGCCGGATCCCCCGGCCGGACCGGCCCCATCCAGGTCGCCAGGACCTCGCGCGAGGCCACCTGGCCGGGGACCATCGGCCGGACGTCGAGCGCCTTCAGCAGCACCAGCAGCCCCCCGCCGACCAGGTTGGCCGCCACCAGGGCCCCGGCCAGCAGAGCCGAAAGCCGATCCTCACCGGATCCATTGGCCCCGACCCGGTCATCGTCTCGTCCCATGATCCGACCTCCCTCGACGCAGAGGCGTCCCCTCGCGACCGCCCGGGCGGTCGCGGCGAGGTCGAGCCCGACCCCGCATCCGGAGGGACCCGACCCTATCGGATCATCGGCCTGGCGGACGTCGATGTTGAGCCGATGCCGGCCGAGAACCAGGCCCCGCCGGCCCAGGCCCGGCGACCCCGAGAGTCGCCCCGGTCGCCCGGAAGAGGGTCGGTGACGGGCGGGCCTCGCTCAGCGGGTCGAGAACTTGTAGATCGTCGTCTGGGTATACGTCTGGCCCGGCCGGAGGATGGTCGAGGGGAAGTTGGCGTGGTGGACGGAGTCGGGGAAGTGCTGGGCCTCCAGGCAGAGCCCCTGATGCTGCTTGTAGACCACGCCCCCCTTGCCTTTGAGCGAGCCGTCGAGGAAGTTGCCCGAGTAGAACTGGAGGCCCGGCTCGGTGGTGAAGACCTCCATGACCCGGCCGGTGGTGGGCTCGGTGACCCGGGCGGCGGGGTGAATCAGCTTCGCGGCGGGGTCCAGGACGTAGTTATGGTCGTAGCCGCCGGGGTCGCCCTTGAGCTGGTCGATCCGGTCGCCGATGGGGGTCGACGTGGTAAAGTCCAGCGGGGTTCCCTTGACCGGTCCGATGGCGCCGGTGGGAATCATCCCGTCGTCGCCGGGGGTGTAGCCGGCGGCGGTCAGCATCAGCTCGTGGCCCAGGATCGAGCCGGAGGCCGGGCCGGCGAGGTTGAAATAGCTGTGGTGGGTCAGGTTGACCGGCGTGGCCTTGTCGGTGGTGGCCCGGTAGTCGATCTTCAGGGCATCGTCGGCGGTCACGGTGTAGGTCACGGCGACGGCCAGGTTGCCGGGGAACCCTTCCTCGCCGTCCTTGCTCAGGTAGGAGAACGTCACGGCCGGGCCGGCGGGCCCGGAGGCGTCCTCGGCCTTCCAGACGACCTTGTCGAACCCCTTCAGGCCGCCGTGGAGGGTGTTGGGCCCGTTGTTGGCGGCCAGGGTGTAATCCTTGCCGTCGAGCGAGAACCTGGCCCCGCCGACCCGGTTGGCGACCCGGCCCACGGTCGAGCCGAAGTACGGGTGGCGGGGCAGGTAGCCTTCGAGGGTGTCGAAGCCCAGGACCACATCGGCCGACTTGCCCGAGCGGTCGGGCACGTCCAGCTCGGTGAGGATCGCGCCATAGGTCATCACCTTGGCCGTGACCCGGCCGTTGCCCAGCACGAAGAGATCGACCGGCGTGCCGTCCGGCGTCTTCCCGAAGTCCATCCGCTCGACTCTCCCCCGGCCATCGGCCTTTTTCCGCGCCCCCGCCTCGGCCCGAGGCGGGTGGGCCAGGCAGAACGAGGCGGCGACGGCCAGCAAAGCGATCCCAGTCTTCATCGGTCGAAACCCCGTGATCGATGGCCCGGCGGCCCCGACCGGGATCGGTCGACGACGGGCCGCACCTCGGATTCGGACGCGCCGGATCGGGCCCTTGTAGCCCGAGGGTGGCGCCCCGGTCAAGCCGCTGGTCCGGTCTGCCCGAAAAGTCCGGGGGATCGAAGTCTCACCGGATCATCTTGGGGCTCACGCCGCCCGACGCCACCCTCCGAGAATCGCTCCGGCTCAAGTGAGGACCGGGCCACCAGGAAATTCGGTCACACCAGGGAGTGGGATCCGGGATCCGCCTTCCCTTTTTCCGGGATCTCATTAGGATCGCCGTGCCCGATCCCGCGCTCCGGATCACACCGGGATGCGGCGGCCAGAAGGTCCCATCCGATCCTCAACCGCGGAGCGCACCCGTCATGGACGACCAAACCCCAGCTCCCGACCACGCCCCCGACCCCGCTCCCAAGCGGCGTCGCCACCTCCTGCTCAAGGCATTCGTCTTCCTGGTCCTCCCGGCGATCGCGCTGGCGGTGGCTCTGCCCTGGCTGCTCGGGACGTCCCCGGGCCGGGCCTGGGTGGTCGGTCGGGGCAACGCCAGGCTCGCCCCGGGCTCGATCCAGTTGGAGGAGCTGTCACTCTCCTGGACCCGGCCGATCTGGCTCTCGGGCGTGAAGCTCCGCGACTCCAAGGGCAAGGTCGTCCTGGCCGCCAAGGACATCCGGCTCGACCGGGGGATCCTGGGCCTGCTCCGCTCGCGGCCGGATTACGGGACGATCACCGTCGATGGAGTGACTGCCGACGTCGAGCGCCGGGCCGACGGCTCGATCGACGTCGTGGAGGCGCTGGGATCGGCCCTGAAGTCAGCCAAGCCGCCCAAGCCCGGCGACCCGGACCCGGCCGTGGTGGTGGCCATCCACGGGGGGACGCTCCGACTGGCGAGCCCGGAGCTGGCCACGCCGATGACGGCATCGGCGGTGGAGGGGACGCTGACGATCGTCCCGGGCAAGCCGCTGGAGGCCGCCGCGACGCTGGGCGAGGTGGGGCGGACCCTGGAACTCCACGCCACGGTCGACCACCGGGCCCCGGCCGGGTCGACCGGCGACCTGGAAGTGACCGTGGCCGGCAAGGGTTGGCCGATCCACCTCCGGAAGTCCGGGTTGGAGGCTTCCGGGCGGTTCGACGGGACCATCGAGGCGAAGCGGGACCGGGGTCGATGGTCGGCCCGGGGGGACACGGCCCTGCTGGGCGTCGAGGCGACCGGCCCGGCCCTGGCGGGCGACCGCCTGTCCCTGGACCGGCTGGTCGCGGCCTGCGAGGCGGGCCAGACCGCGACCGGCTGGTCGATCCTCAAGCTGAAACTGACCAGCCCCGTCGCCTCGCTCTCGGGGAGCGGGACCTGGCCGGCCTCGGAGGGGGCCCGGCTCGCCGGCCGGGTCGACCTGGCCGCCCTGGCCCGGATGATGCCCCGGGCGATGCGGCTCAGGGACGGGCTGACCCTGGACAAGGGGACGGCCACCTTCCGGGCCGAGGTCAGCTCCGCCGCCGGCGCGGAGCGGTTGGTGATCTCGGCGAGCCTGGATGACTTGGCCGCCTCCGAGGGGGGTCGCCCGCTCGGGCTCCGCGAGCCGGCCCACCTGACTGCGTCGGCGGTCCGGTCCTCGGGCAAGATCACCGTGGAATCGCTGGTGATGAAGGCGGCCGGGGTCGACGTGACGGCCTCGGGCGACCTCGTCGCCGGGGTCAAGCTCCGGGGGACGGTCGACCTGGCCGCGCTCGACGCCCAGGCCCGCGAGTGGCTCGACCTCGGGGCGGTCGCCGCTTCGGGCCAGGCCCGGCTGGCGGCCGACTATCGCCACCTCGGCGAGAACTACAAGGCCCGGTTCGCCGCCGAGTTCAAGGATCTGAAGGTCGCCGGCCTGACCGCCGAGCCGATCGCCCGCGAGATCGGCCGGGTCGACGCCTCGGCCATCGGCCCCCGATCCGACGACGGGCTACCCGTCGGCTGGCGCGAGGGGCAGCTCGACCTGAAGGCGGGCGACCTGAAGGTCGACCTGACCGCGACCCACGAGGCCGGGGACGTCGTGGTCCTGGGGGCGGTCGGGCTCGACCTCGCCTCCCCCACGCCGGGGCGGGCCCAGGTCAAGGCGTCGGTCGCGATCAAGGGCCGGGTTTTCGAGGCCGACGAGATCCTCGCCGGGTTCATCCCGACCGACCCCGAGGCGGCCCTGGGGACGTTCAAGATGGCGGCCCGGGGTCGGCTCGACCTGGCCTCCGGCGAGGCCCTGCTCACCCCACTCCCGGGCGTCCCCGCGGGGGCCATCGGGCTGATGGCCGAGGGGATCAAGGTCTCCGGGCTGGGGCGGGCCGGGCTCCCGCTCCGAGTCGACGCGGCGCTGCTGGGCGACCTCGCCGGGCTCGACCGGATGCTGGCGGCGTGGTCGGGATCGCCCTCGAAGGGGCTGGGCGGGAGCTGGGGGTCGCACCTCCAGATCACCCGGTCGGCCGCCGGCCGGGTCGACGCCGTGGGCCGGATCGACACGCCCAACGTGACCGCGCCGGGGCTCCGGGGGCCGGTCACGCTGGCCTGGAACGGGGGATACCTACCCGAGAAGGATCAGGTCGAGATCCTCGCCGCGACCCTCTCGACCGCCTACGGCCGGGCGAGAGTGGCCGGCAACCTGTACGAGGTCAAGGCCCGGCGGATCTGCGATCTGACGGCCACGCTCGACCCGCGCTGGGAGACGATCGACCCGATCCTGGCCGCGTCGGTCGAGCCCAACGCCCGGCTCCGCGCCAGTTTCCGGCCGATCCACTGGCAGGGTGTCCTGAAGGCCGACTCGACGGCGCGGCTCCTGACGCAGCAGGTGGCCGAGATCGCGCTGGACCTGAGTTCGGCGCAGGCGTTCGGGGTGACGATCGGGCCGGCGCCGGTGGTCCTGCACCTGTCCGGCGGCGGGGCGAGCTTCGACCCGATCCAGACCACGGCCAACGGCGGGCCGGTCACCATCCACGCCAACCTGGCGCTGGACGACGCCGAGGGGGTCTGGCTCCGGCTCCTGCCGGGGACCAGGATCGACGGGGCGGAGATCAACGACGCGGTGTCCAGCTCGGTCCTGGCGTTCGTGGCCCCGGTCCTCTCGGAGGCGACGCACGTCAACGGCAAGGTGTCCGTCGTCCTGAGCCGGGCGATGCTGCCGATCACCGCCAAGGGCTCCGCGGTGATCGACGGGCAGGTGACCTTCCAGGACGTCCAGTTCCTCGCCGGGCCGCTGGGGGCGCAGGTCGCGTCGCTGGTCGGCCAGCCTTCGCCGAAGCTGGTCCTCCACCAGCCGATGCAGCTCCAGGTGGCCGACGGCCGGGTCAAGCAGAGCGGCCTGTCGATCCCGATCCCCGGGGGCGTCAAGGTGGACCTGGACGGCTCGGTCGGCTTCGACAAGACGCTGGACCTCCGGGCCTCGGTTCCGCTCTCGGCCCGGATGCTGGCGCTCGACCCGAAGTTCGAGAGCTTCGTCGGTGGGACCAAGCTGTCGATCCCGATCCGGGGGACGATGGCCCACCCGGCCATCGACGCCCGGGCGATGCAGACCGGACTCCGCGAGGCCGCCAGGACCGCCGGCGAACGCGGGCTGGCCGCCCAGGCGGAGGGGCTGCTCAACCGCGTGGCCGGCCCGAACCCGACCGCCGGCGAGCCCAAGGGCAAGCCCGGCCGGGGCGATGCGCTCGGCGAGCTGGAGGGCCTGGGCCGCGACCTGCTCCAAAGGAAGAAGCCCTGAGCCGGGTCCGGGACCTTGAGGACGCCCCACCGCCCGGCCATGATCGGGGCCGCTTTCACGCCGGGCGGCGTCCCAGAGGCGATCCGGAAACAGTTCCTTGACCAAGCAATGAGTGATGGCCAATGGACGATGGGTGATGGACGATGGGTGAGAAATCCCTGGAGATTTCCCCGGCATCGGCATCGGCATCGTATGCCGTCCCACTTATCGACCATCACTCATTGGCCATCAATCATTTTCTATTCCGGATAGCCTCTCAGGGGGCGCGAGCGGCCGACCCGAGGATGGGACCGGAAAGGATGGCACCCGTGACGCTCCGACGCATCTTGATGTTCGCAATGGTCTCGATGGCGGGCGCGGCCGGGCCAGGCCACGCGGCCGGGCCGCCGCCCCGGGAGATCGCCCACGGCTTCCTGGCGACCGGCGGCGAGACCTATCTCATGGACGGCGGCGGCCGGCTCGCCTGGCGATATCCACACGCCTCGCGCGATGGCTGGGTCTTGCCCGACGGCCATGTCCTGCTGGCCCTGAACAAGGACCCGGCCAATCCCGGCGGCTCGGTGGTCGAGGTCGACCGCGACGGCAGGGTCCTCTTCGAGTTCAAGGGGACGCAGTCCGAGGTCAACACCGTGCAGCCCCTGGCCGGGGGCCGGGTCCTCCTGAGCGAAGCCGGCGACCGGCCCCGGCTCCTGGAAGTCGACCGGCAAGGTCGGATCCTGGTCGACGTGCCGATCCAGGCGCAGACCAGGGACCACCACCTCCAGACCCGGATGGCCCGCAAGCTCGGCAACGGGAATTACCTGGTCCCGCAGCTCCTCGACAAGGTGGTCCGCGAATACACCCCCGGGGGGAAGATCGCCTGGGAGGCGAAGACGCCCGACATGCCGTTCACGGCGATCCGGCTGACCGACGGCAACACCCTGGTCGGCTGCACCGTGGGCAACACCGTGGTCGAGCTCGACCCCAAGGGGGCGATCGCCTGGCGGGTCGGCAACGACGACCTGCCCGGCCGGCCGATCAGCGACGCCTGCGGGGTCCAGCGGCTGGCCAACGGCAACACGGTGATCGCCAGCTATCGCGCCGGGGGCGACGCGATCAAGCTCCTGGAGGTGACGCCGGCCAAGGAGGTCGTCTGGACCCACCGCGACCCGAAGCGCCCGGGGATCCACCACTTCCAGATCCTCGGGCCGGACCTGAAGGCCCCGGAATCGGCCCCGCTCCGCTGAGCGAGATCCGACCACGCCCCGGGGTGAAATCCGTCCGGCGGATTGGACAATCCCTCGAACGTGACCCAATCTTCTCTCAGAGGCAGCGACGCCCGACCTCGGCAAGGAAGGGGCGACGAGACACGGCACGCGGCCGTCACGGAGCCCTCGGGCAATCGACCGGGACCGGCCTCCGAAGATCCAAGCCCGATGCCATCCCAGACGTAGCGGCCGGTCCCCGGCGTCGGCCCGATGTTGGGCCGCCCGGGACGTCGGTCGCGCTGCGGAAGAATCCAGGACTCGAAGGAACCTCACCATGACCAATGTCCTGAAGCGTCTGGTTGACGGCGAAGAGGGCGCCACGATGGTCGAGTATGCCCTGATGGTCGCCCTGATCGGCGCCGCCCTGGTCACCGTCGTCACCGCGCTGGGCACGGCGATCGGTGGCAAGTTCACCTCGGTCTCGACCACGCTCGGCGGGAGCTGACCCTGCCCGACGCCGGAGGGGCCCGCCAGGCCGCCCCCGGGTCGCGAAGGATCCCGCGATGGCTCACTGGCTCGGGCTCGCCCGGAGGCTCCAGGCCGTCGAGGACGCGGCGATGGCCGCCGAATCCGTCCTGATGGCCATGCTGGTGGCGGTGGCCTGCGTGGCCGCCGTCTCCGCCTTCGCCTCCTCGCTCGCCGTCCGGGGCGCGGGCCCGGACCTGGGCTGAGGTCCCTCCCCACGAATCCCGGCCGGCCCGGTCGCCTCCCGGGTCCTCATGTCCTACATTCCGTCAGAGAGCCGGACGGAATCCACTCGCCCGAACCGGCCCCGGCCTCGATCGCGACGGACGTCGCGATCGTGCCCGGGGCCTCGGATTTTCCGGTCCTCCAAGGAGTTGAGCCGGTGTCCCGAACCGACCTGATCCCGCTGGCCGCGGTGGCGCTGGCCACCCTGGCGGCTTCGGCAACCGACCTCTGGAAATTCAAGGTTTACAACGCCCTGACGTTCCCGACCCTGCTGCTGGGGCTGGCCTGCTCGGGCTGGCTGGGCGGGTGGCCGGGCCTGGGTTCGAGCCTGCTGGGGGCCGGGCTCGGGCTAGGGCTGCTGGTGGTCTTCTTCGCGCTGGGCGGAGTCGGGGCCGGTGACGTCAAGCTTCTGATGGCCGTGGGGGCGTGGCTCGGCCCGTTCCTGACGTATCAGGTGTTCGTGGCCTCGGCCTTCGCCGCCGGGCTCTACGCGGCGGCCCTGGTCTGGTCGCGGGGCGGCCCGATGGCGGTGGTCGCCGAGGTCTACCTGCTCGGGATGGCGCTGGCCCGGCCTGGCCGGTCGGCCCGGCCACCGGCGACGATCGAGGCCGAGGTCCGCCGCCCCGACCGCCGGCGCCGGCTGGTCCCGTTCGGGGCGATGACCTGCGTGGGCTTCTTCGCGACCATGGCCTGGTGGGGCGCCCGGATTGACGAGGTCTGGCCGCCCTATGATGACCGACCGTCGGCCGTGGCGACCGCCTCGAACTTCAACCCGGGGGACGCCCGATGAACCGCCGGACGCTCATCGTGGTGGCCCTGGCCGGGGTCTGCGGGATCTCGGCGATGGTCCTGGTCCAGGCGCTCCGGAAGCCGCAGGGCGGGCCGGTCGTGGAGAAGACCGACGTCGTCTTCGCGGCCGACGACGTCAAGCCGGGCGAGTCGATCTCCGAGGCGATGCTCGAAGTCCGGCAAGTCCCGCTCGCCGACCTCCCCGAGGACGCGATCCGCAAGGTCGCCGACGCCGTCGGCCGGGCCGCTCTGGCCTCCCTCGACAAGGGGGACATGCTCCGCGAGAAGAAGCTGGCCCAGAAGGGGGCCGGACGGGGCCTGGCGGCGCTGGTCCGGCCGGGGATGCGGGCCTTCACGATCCAGACGCCGACCCTGTCCTCCTCGATGGCCGGCCACATCCTGCCGGGCTATCGCGTGGACGTGCTCCTGACGACCAACTCGGCGGGCGGCTCCGACGACGAGACGGGCGGGGCCACGACCACCACGCTGCTCCAGAACGCCGAGATTCTGGCCGTCCACACCACGGTCAACACGCCGCAACAGAACAAGATCAACCCGGACGACGCCCGGTCGGTGACCCTCCAGGTCACGCCCTTCGACGCCTCGAAGCTGGACCTGGGCCAGAACAAGGGGACGCTCCACCTCTCGCTCCGGAACCTCACCGACATGGGCGACTCCAAGACCAAGCCGGCGACCCTGGCCGACCTCCAGCTCGTCCCGGCCAGGCCCAAGCCGGTCGCCGTCGTCACCGCGCCCACGCCCGCCCCGGCCCCGGAGCCCGAGCCGCTGGCGGAGCCCGAGGGGGAGAAGCTGACGATCCGGACCCTACGCGGGACCGCCGCCGGGGCCGACGTGCTGACGATCCGCCAACCGCCAGCGGCGCGGAAGGCCCGGTCGATCGCCGGACCCGGCGGGACGCCCACCGCCGAGCCGAGTGAGAAAGAGCGGCAAGAACGGTCGAATTCCCTGACATCGAGGCGACTGATACGCTTTCCGGAATAAATCTGCACCCTCTGTCGGCAACCACGTTGACCTGGCAGGATGAGGCGAACGATGCCTCAGCTCGGGAGTATCCTCCGTGCTCGTTG
>JAABUV010003890.1_pt1 | contig 18519 bp, 24 predicted proteins | sample 5559971 | NCBI WGS metagenome assembly JAABUV01 (sample SAMN10711881, study PRJNA513362) | rock metagenome | isolation source: Antarctica rocks | place: Antarctica: Victoria Land, Knobhead nord | collected 2015-12-19
CTGTGGGCCGCGCGGCGGCGCGCGCCGCCGGCGGAATTGCCGGTCGCGCCGCCGGGCGCGGTGGAGGCGGCACTGCAGGCGGTGCTGGGCGAGCCGCAGCTGGCGGCGCCGGGCGCGCGCGCGGCGCCGCCGCCCGCGCTCGCCGCGCCGCCGCCGCCGCTCGGCGCGCGCTGCGACATGCCTGAGGCGCGCCGCCGCCTGCGCCCGTGCGCCCGCCCGGATCCGCAGCTCACCCCAGTCTGCGCCGCGGCGCAAGACCGTGCGGCCGGCTGCCGCATGCCTGGCGTGCCAAGGTCGGCGGTGCCCCGCCTTTCGGTCGCAGGGCACAGGTCTGTGCACAGCGCAAGCGCTGCATGGCTGCCGCGGCTCAGGCTCCCCCCGGCCAAGCGCGCCCGGGCCGTGCGCGCAGGAGGCCCAAGCCGTGTTTGCCGACGGGCGCCTGCAGCGCCTGCACGCCTCCGCAACGCAGGCGCGGCTGCTTACACCCTGCCGCGCCCCGCATGCCGGCAAGCGCGGCGCCACAAGCCCATGTGTTTGTGTTCACCCGCCCCCTGCCATCTGTCGCCCACAGGCTCTGTGCAGGGCCGCCTGCTCTGCGACCTGCACGGCAGCCTGCAGCGCATAGGCTGTTGGGCATGGCCGCATGCTTGCGCGTGTGGAAATCAGACGTGCGGGCGCGGGCTGCTGCATGCCTGCCCATGCGCGTCAGGGGCACCCGAGCCGGGGCACAGAGCACGCGCGACGCGCAGGCGCTGGGCGCGCTGCTGGCCGACCGGCCCGGCCTGGCGCTGAGCGCGGGCGTCGACTTCGGCCTGCGGCAGCTGGCGCGCCCGCCGCCGCCGCCGCCGCCGCCAGCCGCCGCCGCCGCCGGCCGGCAGGCGCTGGCCGAGGTGGCCGCGCTGGCCGCACCCGGCGGGCTCACTGCGACGCTCGCGCAGCTGTCGTCGCGCGTTCGCGGCGCGGGTGCGCCCGGGTCGCGGCTGGGGCGCGGTGCATGGTCAGCCGCTACGTTCTGTCCGTGCGCTTCGGCCGCTCGCTGCCTCTCGCGGCGCGGGGCTGCGCCTGCGAGCAGCGACGGCGCCGGTGCCGAGGAGCTCGTGATGGCGAGGGCGAGCAGAGCGGCTGGGCACGGGCGCGCGAGCAGGTGCAGGCGCGGCAGCGGCGGGCGCGTGCGTGTGCTTCCGCCACATCACGCTGACCAATTGCGCGCCGCACGACGTGCTCCTGCTGGACGTGCGCGCGCTGCCGGAGCGCCCGCACACGTTCGCGCTATTTGACGATGCGGGCGTGTGCCGCTCTGGCGGCGGCAGCGGCGGTGGCGGCGGCAGCGCTGGGGCGCCGCCGGTCAGCGCCGTGCGCTTGCAGCGCCACGAGCGCTGCACCGTGACGGTCGCCCTGGACTGCTGCGACGGCGCGTACCGCAGGCATGCCACGGCCTCGCGCAGCCGCCGTGCCGGCAGTCATGCCTGCGCTCTGTCCGCAAGTCTGAGCATGAGGCCAAGCCGAGAGCTCAGACCGGCGCCGGCGCCGGTGCAGCGGCACAGCGGCCGGGCAGCAGACCCGCCGCGTCCGGACGCCCCAGTCCTCGCGACCGCGCCCCTGCGCTCCTAAACCGCGCGGCGCGCGCCGCAGCGCGGAGTCGGGCGTGCTGCACACGTGCGTCGTGTTCACGGTGCTGCTTCCGGCCGAGGCGGCGCGCAACCTCGGGCCGGCGCCCCCGCCGCTGAGCTGCCCGCTGCCGAGCGGCGCGTGCGTCGTGGTGCTAGGCGCGCGCGCCCCGCGCCCGCCCCACGCCCAGCGCAACGCATGTCCTCGCCGCGGCTTGACCAAGCGCACCCGAGGAGCTGGCCGTCGCGCTGCCATGAGCGGGCTCCTGCGCATGCTGCCGCGCTGCGCAGCGTGTGCCTGACTGCTCCGAGGCGCACAGGCAGCACGCGCGGGCGCTCGGGCCGCAGAGCACTCTCGCCAGGGGCTGAGGCGCGGCCGTGCGCCGCAGGGCGGCGCGCGTCGGCCGCGCTGGCGCGGCAGGCGGCGCAGGTGACGCGCCTGCTGCGCCTGGATGCGCCGCCCTTCGCGCCTGCGCACCTGCGCGCGCTGTTCGACACGCCGCCGGCCGCCTACTACGGCATTGCACCGCTGCTCGCGCCCATGTTTGCCGCCCGGTGCGCGCGTGCGCCTCGCCGCCCCGGCGCCGCGCATGGCGCCGCCCCCGAGGAGCAGCGCCAGGCGTGTTACATCAGCCCACTGCAGCATGGTTCGAGCTGCGACCGTGCGCCGCGGCGGCAGGGGGCTGCTGGCAGCGCAGTGCTGGTGGCTGCCCGACGCGGGCGAGCAGCAGCCCGGCGACGCGCACGTCCCGGCCGCGCACCAGCAGGCGCGCCCGCCGGCGCGCGCTTTCGCTCCCCTGTCAATGCGCCGCTCGGCGTCGCACGCGGCTCGCCGGCGCGGCCGCTGGCTGCTGCCGACTGGCGGCTGCAGGGCGGCCGCGGGCGCGACCAGCCGCCCACCTGCGCCGCGCGCAGGTGGGCGCCGCGGCGGCGCTGCGCGCGCAGCCGGCCGCGGCCGCGCCAGACGCGGTGCGCCAGCTGCACCGGCTGCTGCTGCTGGAGGAGGCCGCCATGGAGAGTGACATCCGCCGGTGCGCGCGCGCCCCGCGCAGTCCATGCGGGCTGCTCCTCGCTGCCCTGCCCTACCTCTGGCACCCGATTAAGTGCCCCCATGCCGCGCGTCGCATCTAGGGCGCGCCGCGCGCCGACGGTGCATGCGCGCGGGCGGCAGGCACGACATGATCAACGTCAGGGTCGCGTTTGCGGTGTTCGAGGAGGGCGAGCGCGCCGGCCGCTCCTACCAGCTGCACTCGCGCTTCCCGCCCGCGGCCGGCAGCGCGCTCCACGGGCGCCGCTTGTGCGCGCCCCCCCGTAGCTCACCGCTGATGCCTGCGGCGGTTCTATGAAGGCACAAGCAGCCAGGCTCGCCAGCTCCCACCTGCCCTCAGCTCCAGGGTCGATACAGCGCAGGGTCCGCCCTCTCACACATGCTATTGGAGGCAGCTCACATGCTCGGCCCGCAGCCCCCCACGTCCACGCTGCAAGCAGGCTGCATTGACGCCCCCCGGCCATGCTCCCCGCAGCGCATACCGCGGCCCTGCGCTGGGCGCCGCGCTGGCAGGCCTGCGCGCGGGCGGCGGCCCGGCGGGGCCGCTTGCGGCCGCCGGCTCGCACCTGCTGTCGCTGGAGGTGCCCGGTCTGCCCGAGGCGCGCGCCCGCCCGTGGCCCACGCGTTTGGTTCATGGTTAGGGCAGGGTAGGGGACCGATGGACACATGCGCGCTTGGCCGGCTGCGCACAGCGCCGTATGCGAGTCAGGCACTCAACAGAGCAGCTGGTGCGCCGCGAGCGCCAGGAGCTGCTGCGCGCCTTGCAGGCCGGCGGCGGAGCGCATGCATGACCAGGCCCGCGGCCGGCGCCGGTCCGAGGCCGGCAAATGCTCACAGGCCGGAGTTAGGGTCAGGGCCAGGGCTTTCGGCTGTGAGCGAGGACCTCCATTGCGGCAGGGCCGCCCCGCGCTGGTGTACGGCGACGTGGTGTACCTGCGCTTCGCCGACGCGCTGGGCGCAGAGTTCGCCACGGCCGTCGTGGCGACCGAGCAGGCGCGCGCGCGCCGCGCCTGCGGCCGTCGCATGCGCTGTCGCTCCTGTCGTAATACGCCGTGTGGTGCCGCCGCAGCTGCAGGCTGTGCGTGCCCCCGTGCGGGTGGAACCCGCCAAGGGCGGACGCTGCGTGTGGGGGTCATGGGGCCGCTGGCCTGCGACGATGACGCCTGGGCGCGGGTGCACGCCAGGCCACCTGCCTGCTGGCGGCGCCGCCCGCGCTTTGGCAGCGCGTCGCGCTGGCCCCCCCGGCCGGCGGCGGCGACCCAAGCGCCGGGGACGGGCCGGCGGTGCCAGCGGGGCCCGGCGAAGGGGACCCAGGAGCGGCGGGCGGGCGAGGCGCGGGCGGTGGCGCGGGCGTGCTGGCGCACGTGCGCTTCAGCTTCGACCGCGCGCCCCTGCGGCGCATGCACGCGGCGCTGGCGGAGGCCGCGGCGCGCGGCGCGGACGCGCTCCGGCTGCTGCCCGTGCGCTGCCCGCTGGCGCGCGCTGGGGACGGTTGGCACCTCAAAGAGGAGCCGGTGCCTGTTTGGCGGGGCCGGAGCGCCCGCGCTTGCGCGCCCCAGGCCGCCGTCGGCGCACCTGCGGGCGCGCGGCGCCTGACGCGCGGCGGCCCGCGGCGCGGCGCTGAGCGCGCTGTGGCGGCGCCAGGGCCCCGGGCGAGCGAGCGCGGCCGGGCTGCCCACGCAGGAGGACTTCATCAGCGCGGCCACATCGCGCGGGTCGGCGGGCCGCGATGCGGACTGCTCCGAGGCGCGCACGCCCGCGCGTTGCAGGCTCCGTGCCTGGCGGCCGCCCGCACAGCATGTCTGCATGCGATGCCGGCCCCTCTTCGCTCCCTCGCCCGCCGCTCGCGGGCGCGCTCAGCGCGCGCGGTGCGCGCAGGCGCCGAGCCTGGCGGACGTGCAGGCGGCCGCCGACGCGCTGCGCGCGCGCGGCGCGCGCGCGCTCAACGCCGAGCAGCGCCTGGCAGTTGCGGCGCTGCTGCGCGGCGCGGGCGGCGGCGCGCCCTTCGCGCTCTTTGGGCCGCCCGGCACGGGCAAGACGGTCACGCTGGTGGAGTGCGCGCTGCAGGCGCGACCGTGCGCCGGGCCTGCGGCGCCGCTGTGGCCCTACCTTACCCTACTTGAGCCGCGCAGGGCGTGCCCGCTGCCTGGGCGCGCGTGACCAGGGCGCGGTGCAGGGCACTGGCCGCGCGGCCAGTCCTGGCCGCACGGGTATGGGGCACGCATGACAGCCGTGCTTTCTGCGGGGGCGTGCGCCCGCAAGCGAGCGCCGGCGCCGCCGCGGCCGCCGCTGAGCGCCGGCGCGCGCGCGGCAGATGCTGCACGCCGAGCCCGGCGCGCGTGTGCTGCTCGCCGCGCCGGCCAACTTCAGCGCGGACCTGCTGGCGTCCGCGCTGGCGGCCGCGGGCGTGCCGCCGGCCGACCTCCTGCGCCTCCACGACCCGCGGCGGCCCATCAACCAGGTAGCGTGCGACCCCGGGCCACGCACGCGCGCCTGGCCCCCCCTGCCACCGCGCACGCCGCCGGCGCCCTGCGCTCCGCCTGCCCGGCCGGTCCCTGCCCGCCCGGTCCCCGCCCGGCCTGCGCGCGCGCGCCGCGGCCAAGGCGGCCAGGCGGGCGTGGGGCGGTCGCAGGCCGCGGCGACCGCGGCTGCACAGCAGCACGCCGCGGCAATTGCGTAGGGGACACGCTGAGCCGACGCCTGAGCCGGCGCGCGCCGCGGCAGGCCAAGGCGGACGTGCTGCCGGTCAGCTGCGTGGACGCGGAGCTGGGCGCGTTCGTGCTGCCGCCGCCCGAGGCCGTGGCCGGCCGCCGCGCGGTGGTGGCCACCTGCGGCGCGGCCGGGCTGCTGCGCGAGGGCGCGTACGGCGCCGCGCGCATCGCCTTCACACACGTGCTCATCGACGAGGCCGGGCAGGCGCGCGGGCCCTGCGCCGCCCAGCGCCGCCGCCGTGCAGCCCGGCCGCCGCGCCCTGATCGCGCGCGTGGACAGCATTTGCTGCGCCTGCCATGCGCGGGCCTGCCGAGCCGCAGGGTACGGTAGGTTAGGGTAGGGTTAGCGCAGCGACCGGCGCGCCCGGCCGCGCAGGCGCTGCTGCCGGAAGCGCTGGTGCCGCTGGCGCTGCTGGCGCGCCCGCGCGGCGCCGCGCTGCTGTGCGGCGACCCCAAGTGCGCGCGCCCCTGCCGCGCGCCCCCAGGCGTGGCTGGCCTGCCGCTGCTGGCCGGCGGCCTGGGTGCCATCGGGCGCGGCAGTGTGCGGTCCAAGCGCGAGCTCGCTGTCGAAGAGCACCGCACTAGCGGACGCGGGGTTGCGCATTGCATGCAGTCGCTCAGCGTCGGGCGCGCCTGCGGCAGGCAGCTGGGCCCGGTGGTGCACTCGCCGGCCGCCGCCGCGGGCGCGGGCGATGGTGGCGGCCTCGCCGTGTCCCTCCTGGTGCGCGGTCCGGCGCACATGCACGCACGTTCTGGCCCTGCACATGGGGCCCTAGTGTTCTTCCATTCCTTTTGCCAGTTCGCGCGGTCTGCCTCCGCCGTGCCTGGACGCATGCGGTGTCTGACCGGCAGCGACGGGCCGCTGGGCGGGCGGCTCTCGCCCGCCGGCCGCCGCTGCAATAGCAGGCTGTGTACAGCCACGCATGTACCAGCTTGCCCTGCCCAGCTTTGTGCGGCGCGCGCGCAGGAGCGGCTCATGGCGGCGCACCAGCGCGAGGCCGCGGCGCAGGTCGGCGCCGGCGTCGCACCCGCCGTAGGTCCGCGCGGGCGCCGCGCCGCGCGGCCGCGCGCGCCCTGCCTGAGCCGGCTGCTGTCTGCGGGTGTCAGCACAGTCAGCCAGGTGGCATGTCTCGGCCACACTGCGCCACCCCGCCCGCCACACGCCCCGCAACGCTGCCGCGCGCAGGCATGCTCGTGCGCAACTACCGCAGCCACGCCAGCCTGCTGCAGGTGCGCGGCGCGCTCGCGCCCGGGCCCCAGGGGGCCCGCCCGTGCGTCTGTGCGCGATCTTGCACCGCCCAGCACGCTTGCGGCGCCCCCAGGTGCCGAACTTTAAACCCTAACCCTTACCTCAGGTGCCCAACCAGCTGTTCTACGACGGGCGCCTGGAGGCCGCGGCGCCGCAGGACGCGCTGCGCGCGCCGGCCGCCTGGGGCGCGCTGCGCGTGGAGGACGGTGCGACGCGGGGGGCGCCTGCCAGCCTGCGCTCCCGCGCCGCGAGCGCGAGCCTGAGCTGCCATGCATGTTTACAAGCACGCGTAAGCACTGGGCCAGGCATGTGCAAGTGTGCTGTCGCATACAGCGGATAACTCACTGTGGGACAGAGGACAACGCTGCTGGCGCCCCGCAGCGCGCGCCAGCCCGGGCTGCTGTGCACTGGCAGAGCGCGCGCCAGCGCCAGGCCGGGAGGCACACCGCGGCGCCGCCGCGCGCAGGGGACGGCCTGGGAGACGGCGCTGCTGGAACGGGCGGCGAGGCCGGCGGCGGCGCTGCGGACGAGGCCCTGGATGAGGAGGCGCTGCCAAGCACGCTCTTCTTCGGCGTGCGCGGGGAGCAGGCGCGCGCCGGGCTGCGCTCCCACGCCCCGCAGGCTGGGCGCTGAGCGGGCCGCCTGTTCCGCGCGTGCTCGGCCCTCCGCATGCGCTGCCCGCATGCCGCTGCGCGCCCGGCGCACCGTGCGCCTCCGGTGTCGTGAGAGTAACCAGCAGAAGAGCTTGAGGCAGAGGAGCGTCCGACACAGCGGCAGCACTGGCCCCATGCGCTTGTGCATACCCTACATCATACCCTAGGTCATACCCATGCGCTCGCCTCCGCCGCCGGGCAGGCATGCCGCAGCGGTAGCGCGTGAGGCTCTGCGCCGCGTCTGTCCTGGATGCTCCGGGCGGACCGCTCGTCCCAGCAGCGAGCAGGCCATGGCAGCAACCCTGCAAGGCGCGGGGCCCGTTGCACAGGCGCGCTCGCGGGCGGCAGGTCCGCGACGGCGAGGCGCCCGCCTACTTCAACGCGGTGGAGGCCGCCGTGCTGGCGGACCTGGTGTCGGGCCTGCTGGAGCGCGCGTCCGGCGGCGTGGCGGCCAACGACCTCGGCGTCATCGCGACCTACCGCAAGCAGGCCCGCCGCGCCGCTGAGCAGAAAGAGAGGAGGAAGACGCGAGGCTCAGCAGCCTGTGCAGCGAATTTGGCTTGCCTGAAATCTCACAGTGGTGAGGTGTCCATCCAGTGGCTGGTGTGCACCTGGGTCATGCCGGGCGCGGCGAGCGCGCCTGCGCGGCGCCACCGCGCTGCCCCGCCCCGCGCGTGCGTCGGTGCGGGCGCATGAGCGCGCCGGGCGCGCGCGCGCGCAGGTGCAGCGCATCCGGCTGCTGCTGCGCGAGCGCGGCCTGGGCGCCGTGCGCGTGGGCACCGTCGACGACTACCAGGGCCAGGAGGAGCGCGTCATCGTGATCAGCACGGCGCGCGCCGCCCCGGCCGCCCCGGCTGCCTGGCCCGCCCATGGCGCCTGCCGGGCGCTTGCGTGCGCCCGCCTGCAGAGTCCGGCGGCGGGGGCGGCGCCTACGGAGGCATGCTGAATTTTCCATATGCTGAGGTTCACCGCTGTTCATGCCACCGAGCATGCAGCAGAGCAGCAGAGCGGGGACGGGAAAGGACAGGACGGGCAGCCCTACAGCAGACCGGTCAAGGCATTGGTGCTCTCAATACCGATATGCACATTGTGATGCACCCATGCTGAGCCTGAGCGCCAAATGTGTCCAAGGGCCGCCGGCGGCCCGGCCGCAGGTGCTGTCGCGGCCGGAGTCGCTGCCGCGGGCGGCCGCGGCGGGCGCGGGCGGCGCGCCGGCCGACCTGGCCTTCTGGCGCAACCCCAAGCGCTTCAATGTGGCCATCACGCGCGCCAAGGCGCTGCTGGCGCGCGCGCGCCCGCGCCGCCTGGCCGCCTGTCCCGCGGCCGGCGTCGGGGCCGGTCAGCATCGCGCTCAGCAAACAGAGCCCGATTTTGCTGTCCTGACAGACATCACAATAAGCGCACGGTGCTCGGTGTCCCAGGCGCCCGGCCAGCGCCGGGCCAGCTGCTTGGGAAGCTGGCCGGGCATGCATGGGGGACCGCCTGCCATGCCCTACCCTACCCATCGCGGGCCCGCTGACGCCGGGCGGCGCCGCGCAGGTGGTGGTGGGCCACCCGGCCGTCCTGCTGGAGGCGCGCCCCTCTGCGGCCAGACAGGGGCCTGTTCGGCTCGGCGCCCCTGCTGCACCAGCCGCCTGCCAGACTTGCCCCCCCGACCGCGGGTGGCGCACACCAGCTTGGAGCGCGAAGCCGGGCCTGGCCGGGCCATGCGAGTCTGCCGTTTGACCGGCACCGCCCGCCGGGGGCAGGACCCCAACTGGCGCAGCCTGCTGCACTTCTGCGCGAGGCGCGGCGCCTTCCGGGGCGCGGGCGCGGAGCTGGTGGCGGGGCTGCCGCGCGGGGACGAGGACGGTGCGCGGCCCGCCGAGCGCAGCCGTCCGCGCAGCTTCGGGCCCGCCGCCGCCCGGCTGACCCGCTGTGACGCGCGGGGGTCCTAAGAGGATGCATCTCAGAGGATGCATCTCAGTGCATTGGGGCAGGCAGTGCAGGGCGCTGCAAAAGGCATGGGTGCCGGCTGCAGCTGGGACAGCGTTTCGTGCCTCCCAAGCCCTGCGCACCCAGACAAGAGCCAGACACGGGCCGCGCTCGGCCCGGCCCTGCGCATGTGTGACATCATGGGCGCGCCGGGCGCACGTGAGCGTGCGGCCGCGCGCGCGCGCGGCAGCCGACGGCGCGCCCGACGCGGCCGAGGTGGCAGCGGCGGCGGGCCTGGCGGCCGAGCTGGCGCTGCTGGGCGCCGGCGACGCCGACCGCCTCTTCCCCGCCAGCCTGGACGACGCGTACGCCGCGGGCGCCGACGAGGCCGAGTGGCGCGTCATGCTCTGACGCCGCGCAGAGAGAAACAAATAGGTTTGACGCGCCGCGCGCGCGCCGGGCGGCGGCTCCGCGCCGGCCGCCGCCCGCCGGGCAGGCTGCCGCAAGGCGGGTGCCCCACGCTCGACACGGCGGGCACAGGGTGCAGCAGGGCCAACGGCACGCGGCGGGGCTATTTGGTGGCTGTAAGTCGCCGCTGTTTTGGTTCAGAGCATTGTGGGGGAACTGGCAACGCTGTCGTGTTGTGGTACTCAGCTTGTTCTGCACTGTCAGCACAATGACTGTGGTTCCGCAGGCTCGGCTTGTGGTTTGAGCTTGCTCATAGATGACGCCTCTGCACAATGTCTAGGGTGTTGCACTCCGTTGTGCTCAGGAGGGTTGGGGAGCTGGTTTGTGGCGGCCTCGAGAGCGTGGCGAGGGCTTGAACCACCATGCCACGGCCAATTCTGGCACCGTCATGGGCATGCGCGCTTGATAACCAGATGCCTTGGTGCTCGAGCGTGAGTGGCAAGAGTATGCTGGGAGCTGGATATGCCAGCACGGCGACAACAGGCTCGTGTGTGTGCATGCTCTTACAACCCAGGCATGCGGCCTGTTGCCGACGCATATTCAGCACGCAGCATGCAGTGTTGTGGCGCGTGTCTGCTGAAAGCGCAGCAGGAGACCAAACTGTGCCTGCAGCCCCCAGCAACGTTGCACCCTGCAAGACACAGGCGTGCACGGACACACTGGAGTTCTTGAGCCTTGAGCCGGTCAGCCAGCAAAGGTGGCTGGCAGCATCCTGCCACTTGCGCTTCGGTCACTACCTCCCCCATGCGGCGGCCTGTCCAAGCCCACCAGAGGGGCAGCCCGCCCATGCGGTTACCGCCCCAACACCCAGGCTCCAGTGAGGTGGTCGCTCTGACGCTGTCACCGGAGTCGGGCCTATTGCTGAGCCCGCCCGCCCAGGCTCGCGGGCCGTTGCGCGCGCCCGTGCGCGCACGCACCACCCTGCACCTCCCCTTATCGCGCGCAGACGCGTGCGGCCGGGAGGCGCAGGCCGCCACCCCACCCTGGACGGCCGTGACCCGTCCGCACCGCGCGAGCGGCGCGCCCGCCGCCCGCGGCGCAGCGCGCGCCGCCCCGGGCGCCCCGCCGGGCAGGCGCGGCGGCGGGCGCCGAGCGCAGGCGCTCAGAGCTCGTCGTGGGAGTCCAGGTCCTCGTCGTCGGCGCCGCCGGGCGCGCCGCCAGACTTGGCGTAGGCGGCGCTGACGATGGGGTTGCACACGTCCTCCACCTCCTTCAGCTTGTCCTTGTACTCGTCCTCCTCGGCCTCCTGGTTCTCGTCCAGCCACTCGATCGCCTCGGCGACCGCCTCCTTGACCTGCGCCGCGCCGTGACAGTGTTAGGCTTAGCGGCGCGCGCGCGAGCGCCAGGTGCAGGGTTGGGGTGCGCCCTACTGCGGTGTGCGAAGCCCGCGCGCGCGCAGGTAAGGCGGGCCGCGGACGTGCGCGCGCCGCCGCCTCGGAGTATCCCCCGCTCGAGCTTCCGAGGAGCGGTGCGACCGCAGCGCACAGAGTGCCAGCCGGCCGCGGGCCGCATGACCCTAACCCTACACGGCGCCCGCGCGGCCCCAGGAGGGCGCGCGCCTTCTCCTTCTCGGACGGCTCCACCTTGTCGCCCAGCTTGTCCTCGATCGTGGTCTTCATGTTGTAGCAGTAGGTCTCCAGCTGGTTGCGCGCGTCCACGCGGCCCTTGACCTTCTTGTCCTGCTCCGCAAACTCCTCGGCCTCCTCCACCATGCGCTTGATGTCGTCCTGGCTCAGGCGGCCCTTGTCGTTGGTGATCGTGATCTTCTCGCGCTTGCCTGCGCCGCCGCGGCGCGCCGCTCAGCGCCGGTTCCTGGGCGCCGCCGTGGGCCGGGCGCCGCGTCTGCTTGTCGGCAAGCATGCATGCAGAGCTCGCGCCTCGGTGGCTATGGCATGGCCTCCCTACGACCAGGCTATCAACACGTTTGGACCGGGCTGCTCCTTAAGTACACATCACAGGCAGCACCTTGGCAGGGCCCTGGTGCAGCTCGGTTATAAGCGCGCGACTGCGCGGTCCGGCCGCGACGGCCTTTTCATGCAGCAAAGCCCCGCTTCGCGCAAGCCCGCTTGCGCAAAGACGGCGGCCGCGCGCGCGCACCGGTGCCCTTGTCCTCGGCGCCGACGTTGAGGATGCCGTTGGCGTCGATCTCAAAAGTGACCTCGATCTGCGGCACGCCGCGCGGCGCGGGCGGGATGCCGTTCAGGTCGAACTGGCCCAGCTTGTGGTTGTCCTTGGTCATCGCGCGCTCGCCCTCGTACACCTGCGCGCGCGCGCCGCCCTTGCGCCGCTTCCCGCCATACCCCGCACTGCATGCTGGCGAGCCGGGCCGCCCGTCAGGCGGGCGGCGCTGCCGCAACGGGCCCAGCGCTGGCGGGAGCGGGGGGCGCCGGACAGGTGGGATATCCTGGCGGGGCGGGGCGCGCCTGGATGGACACGGTGGACTGCTGGTCCTGGTACGTGGTGAACGTCTGCGACTTCTTGGTCGGGATGACCGTGTTGCGCGGGATGAGCTTGGTCATGACGCCGCCCACGGTCTCAATGCCCATGGACAGCGGGCACACGTCCAGCAGCAGCAGGCCCGAGATCTGCGCGCGCGCATTTCCGCTTCGGCAAGTCCGCACCCTCCGCGCGCGTGCGACGCCGCGGCGGCGGCTGTGGTGTGTTGAGCTCACCACACGATCACGTCGCTCGCCAGAGCCTCGCGCTCCTGTGCCGCGCCGCGCTGCACGGCCAGACAGGCGCCAGCAAATGGCGCGCGGAGCAGGCCGGCCCACAGGGTAGGGGTTGGGGCACTGGGAGGCGGGCCGCGCACGTCGCCCTCCTCGCCGGACAGGATGCCGCCCTGGACGGCGGCGCCATATGCGACGGCCTCGTCGGGGTTGACGCCCTTGTTGGGCTCCTTGCCGTTGAAGTAGTCCTTGATCAGCTGCTGCACCTTGGGGATGCGCGTGCTGCCGCCCACGAGCACCACCTCGTGGATGTCCTCCTGCGCGCCGCGGGCCGCGCGCTCAGCCGCGCCGTCCGTGACACCCAGCCTGTCACAATCTCGGCGTGCAGCCAGCACAGCACCTCCGCTCAGACAATGCGGCAACGAGCGGGCAGCCGGCAGCTCAGGGACGCGCGCCGCCCGCGAGCCCGCGCCGGCGCCCGCACATGACAGGCTGTCCTGGCTCACAGATGGACGCCGCGCTGGAGGGCTCAGGTTTAGGGTTGGGCCGGCGCGGCGCGCGCCTTCTTCAGATCGGCGTCCTCCATGGCCTTGCGCACGGGGCCCATCGTCTTCTTGAACAGGTCGTTGTTGAGCTCCTCGAAGCGCGCGCGCGTCAGCGGCTCGCTCAGGTCCACGCCCTCCGCCAGCGACTCGATCTCCACGCGCACCTGCGGCGCGCCCGCGTGCGGCGCGTCAGGCTCGGCCCGGAGCGCTTTTGGCAGGCGCCGGACACGGCGCTGCAGGCTGCGCATGATATAACGGTGCTGCTCGCGCCAGCGGCGACACAAGCAGCGCGGCGAGGGCGCGAAGTGACTGACCGGCTGCGCCCGCTAAGCGCGGAGCAGCACCGCGCGTTGCCTCTCACCCGAGGACCAAAGCGTGGCGCTGCCACAGGTGCACAGACACGAACACGCGGGGGGCCGGGCGAGGGCGGGCGCGCCGCGGGCGCGCCTGGTGCTGGCTGGACAGCGCGCGCTTGGCGCGCTCGGCCTCGCGGCGCAGCTTCTGCAGCGCGCGGCTGTCCTTGCTGACGTCCGCCTTGTACTTCTTCTTGATCAGCTTGATGAAGTAGTCCATGACGCGGTGGTCAAAGTCCTCGCCGCCCAGGTGCGTGTCGCCGCTGGTGGAGATGACCTGCGCGACGCCAGCCCGTGCGTGGGCCCCAGCGCCGAGCGGGGCTTGCAACCTGGGCGCCCATACAGCGAGCGCGCGCCCTGCGGTGGAGACCGGGAGCCACGGAACATGCACGAGCAGCGGCCGTGCTGCTGCCGCTGCAGAGCTGGATCCGCTCTGTCGTGCATCCAGGTCGTGACTTCATGTCAGCTGTCCGGCCTGGCGCGCGTACACCGCCGCCAGGCGGGCCGTGAGGGCTGGGTGGCGTATGGTATCCTAGTGCGGGCCGCGGGGGCGGGCCCCACCTCGAACACGCCGTTGTCGATGGTGAGGATGGACACATCGAACGTGCCGCCGCCCAGGTCGAAGACCAGGATGTTGTGCTCGCCGTTCTTCTTGTCCAGGCCGTACGCGATGGCGGCCGCGGTGGGCTCGTTGATGATGCGCACCACGTTCAGGCCGGCGATCACGCCTGCGAGCGCGGCGCCGCGTTAGGCGCGGCCCGCGCGCGGCTCTTCCCCCACAAACAACCGCACGGTGATCGCTTGCCATGCCTCTGCGCGCAGCCTGGAGAGCTGGCGGGCAGCCTGCAAGCGAGGGGCCTCAAGGAACCGGCCTGCCTTGCGTGTCCTGCAGTGCGTGAGCCAACCCGGCGGACAGGCGCGGCGGCCGCGGGCGCGGGGGGCGCGCACCGGCGTCCTTGGTAGCCTGGCGCTGCGCGTCGTTGAAGTAGGCGGGCACCGTGACGACCGCGTTCTTGATCGGCTTGCCCAGGTACGCCTCGGCGGTCTCCTTCATCTTGACCAGGATCATCGCGCTGATCTCCTCCGGCGAGAACGTCTGCGCGCCGCGCGCGCGCGCGCTGAGCGGCCGGGTGCTGGCTCGCGGGACAGCAGCGGCGCCGGGTGGCGGCGGCGCGGGACAGGAGCGGCGCGGGCGGTTGGCGAGACCATGAATCTGCGCACCTTCTTGTCGCCGGCCACCTCCACCTCGATGTAGGGCTTGGTGTCCTTGTCGACGACCTTGTAGGACACCATCTTGGCGTCGCGCTGCACCTCCTTGTCCTTGAAGCTGCGCGCGCGGATCGCCCGCTCAGCCCGGTTCTGGGGCCTTCTACACGCGCCCGCCTGATTACTGCCGGCCGGCAGCGGGCTGGGCGCGCGCACTTGCGGCCGATCAGGCGCTTGACGTCGTAGATCGTCCGCGCCGGGTTGGTGGTGGCCTGGTTCTTGGCGGCGTCGCCGATCAGGCGCTCGCCTGCGCCGGCGTGATCGCCCAGATCAGGGGCCCGCCTGCGGCCTCCTGGCGCCCGGGCGGGCCGGGCAGGGCCGCGCCGTAGCGCACCCTCTGTGAAGGCCACGTAGGAGGGCGTGATCCGGTTGCCCTGGTCGTTCGCGATGATCTCCACGCGCCCGTTCTTGTAGACGCCCACGCACGAGTACGTGGTGCCCAGGTCGATGCCGATCACGGTGCCCAGGTTCTCGGCCGGCTTGGCCTCATCGCCGCGCACCGAGCAGCAGGCGAGCAGGCAGGCCGCCACGGCTGCGCGCGCCACACAGCGCGGCCGTCAGTCGGGGCACGCCTGCGGGGCCTGCAGCGCTCAGCCTGCGCTTGATCTGCCGCGCACCCAGCAAGCCGCAGGCCTGCGCTGTCCTGGTCCTCATGCTGGGCTCCCTAACAGCCTCCCACCTCCTGTTTCGAACACTTTGTGTGTACCGTCTCTAGCGTGCGGCTGGGTGCGCTCGTTTTGCCTTCTGAAGCAGCGCGGCTGTGCCCTGGCATACGACTGGGGGGGAGTGAGGGTTTTGGAGTGGGTCCTGCGCTCTGATTGGCTGGTTTCTCAGGCCAGCGCACAGAAGGCTGGAGGCGCCCGGCAGCCGCACACACAGCGGGTCATCATGGACAGGAGAGTGCTGCTTGTCGCTGCCGTGGCGATCGCGCTGCTGGCGCTCCCGGGTGCGTAGTGATCAAGATGTGTAGCCATGCCTGCTCAGGAGGCGCTTTTCTATTGGTTAACAGATGAAGCGATCGCTGCCTGCGTCCACCGGTCTGTTTCTGCGGGGCGTGAGAAACTTCCAGAGCGCTAACGTGCGGCTGCGGCTGCGGTGCAGGCATCAGCCGGGGGGTGTATGCGGATGAGGCGAGCACCGCGGCAACAGCCACCACAGAGCCAACGACCGGCGGGTGCGAAGCCGCTGGGCCAGATCATGGATGCGTGTGATCTGGGCTCTGGCAATATGTGAGTCTGCAAACCGACCTTGCACCGGCTCGCACTGCACGCGCAGCGGGCCGTGTAGCGCTTTACGGCTTGCCTATATGCTGCTCCACCGCAACGGCGGCGCCACTGCAACCGCCGCTTCATGGCTCCCCGCGACGTGCGCTGCCTGTCGCGCAGGGCGCCCCTTGGCGCAAAGGCGCAAGCGCCCGAGCCGCGCAAGGGCGCCCAGAAGTTCTCCTTCCAGGCGGAGGTGACGCGGCTGATGGACATCATCATCCACTCGCTGTACTCCAACAAGGCGCGGGGAGCGCCGGCCCCTGACCCACCGGCCCGGCGCCGACAAGCTCACAAACCGCGGGCGGCCGCGAGCGGCCGGCTGGCGTTGCCGCACTGTGAGGCTCCGCGAGCCGGGAACGCGTCTGCTGCCGGCTGCCTTGCTTGGGGAGCGCATGCTGCTGTGTTGTGTGGGGACACGTGATGGTGCTGTGACACCGGCGCACGCTCGGCTGGCACCGCCGGGCGCGGCGCCCACGGCGGGCGCCGCGCGCGCAGGACATCTTCCTGCGCGAGCTCATCTCCAACGCGAGCGACGCGCTGGACAAGCTGCGCTTCCTCGCGCTCACCGACAAGAGCCAGCTCGGCGACACGCCCGACCTGGAGATCCGCATCAAGGTGCCCCGCAGCCGCGCCGCGTGCGCGCGGCCCCTCCCGAACCCAACCCATCTCCACGACCTGGTGCACTGCGCTCGCCTGGCAGTCGTGAAGAGGCCGGAGGCCGGGCTGGGTGTTGGGACGGATGGTCTGCGAGCGGCGCGAGCGGCGCGCGGCGCCGCGCGCGCAGGTGGACAAGGAGAAGCGGACGCTGGAGATCCGGGACACGGGCGTCGGCATGACCAAGGACGACCTGGTCAAGAACCTGGGCACCATCGCCAAGTCCGGCACGTCGGGTGCGCCGCGCGCCCGGCGCGCCCCCCGGCGAAGGCAGGACCGCGCGCGGCGCCCGCCCCTGCCAGGCGTCACGCTCAGCGCGATGGGGGGGTCGCGTGTGACCGCTCTCACAGTGACCTACAGACCATACGCACCAAGACATGGCGTAACAGCCTCACTGTGCCCTCCACCACTCTTCGACTACCTTGCCAAGAGTGACCGGCGCGCGGCGGCCGCGCAGCGTTCCTGGAGCAGATGCAGAAGGGCGGCGACATGAACCTGATCGGCCAGTTTGGCGTCGGCTTCTACTCCGTCTACCTAGTGTCAGACTACGTCGAGGCGCGCCCCTGGTAGAATTAGGGTAGGGTAGGGCGCCCGCACACAGCTCGCGCGCGCTCGGGCGCTGCTGTCGCTTGCAGCGACGCCAGAACCGCGCGTTGCAGCCGTCGGCGACCGGCCCTGCATGGGAGGGAACGTGCGGAGCAGGGCCCCGGGGGGCCTGGGCCAAGAGGAGCGGGACCCCGGGGCGGCCTGGGCCGGGCGGGCTGCTCATGCGGCGCGCCGCGCGGCGCAGGTCATGAGCAAGCACAATGACGACAAGCAGTACATCTGGGAGTCGGCCGCGGACGGCAACTTTGCGGTCAGCGAGGACACCGAGAACGCGCCGCTGGGCCGCGGCACCCTCGTCCGCATGCACCTCAAGGCGCGCACGCGGCGCGCGCCGCCGCCCGCGCGGCCAAACTGCCGCCCGGCGGCGTCGCGCCCTCATGCAGGGCAGCGGCTCATATTCATGCCTGCTCCAGCGCTGCACGCCAGCCCGGGCTTCGGGCCGAACAAGCGATGCAGCGACGCGGTTGCGCACCACTACAGCGATACATGCAGTGCCGGCGCCGCAGCGTCGGGCCAACCGGCCTGCCGCGGCGGCCACGCAGGAGGACACGCAGGAGTACCTGGAGGACGCCAAGCTGCGGGAGCTGGTCGGCAAGTACTCCGAGTTCATCAATTTCCCGATCCACCTGTACGCCAGCAAGCAGGTCGACCGCGAGGTGCCCGCCGACGAGGACGCGGACGACGCCGACGCCGACGCCGACAAGGATGATGACAAGGACGCCGAGGACGATGTGGAGGACGCCGGCGCGCGCCCCGCTTGCCGGTACCCTACCCTATGCGCGCCCCTGGGCGCCGCCGCGGCAGGTCGGTCGGGCCGCGCTGCCGGCGTGCGCCGAGCGGGCAGTGCGCCGCGCCGCATCTTGCGTTGTGGCAGGCCGGCGCGGCCGGCGGCGGCCGCCGCCGCCTGAATCTGGCGCCCTCAGGCTGCTCATTCAGCCTGCCCTGCGCACCTGCGCGTGGCTGCTCGCGAGCAGCCGGAGCCGGGCAGCGCCTGGGGCTCGACGAGGCCGTGACCCGGGCGCGCGGCCGGCGCGCGCAGACGAGGAGGACGACAAGGCCAAGACCAAGACTGTGAAGGAGACCGTCTGGGGCTGGGACCTGCTGAACGACAACAAGGCGCTCTGGCTGCGCAGCCCGGCCGACGTGTCCGAGGCCGAGTACACCAAGTTCTACCAGGCGGTGGCCAAGGCGCGCGCCCTAACCCTACCGCCCCCACGGCGGCGCGCCAGCGGCACGTGCGCCCCTCGTAGCAGAACGCCCCAGGTGCGACCGCGGCCGCGGCCAGGCATGCAGCGCGCGCCGTCGCATGTGCCAGGGTGGCAGTGCAGCTCCTCGCGCCGCATGCGGGAGCGCCGCGGCCCGGGCCTGTCGAGAGCGCGGGGCGCGCCCGGTCCGCGCGCGGCTCTGCAGAGCCGCCCTACCCTACCCTCCCCTGGCATGCCGCCTGAGCAGCCGCCGCGCGCGCGCGCAGAGCGAGTATGAGGAGCCGATGTCGCACGTGCACTTCAAGG
>JAABUV010003892.1_pt1 | contig 18514 bp, 22 predicted proteins | sample 5559971 | NCBI WGS metagenome assembly JAABUV01 (sample SAMN10711881, study PRJNA513362) | rock metagenome | isolation source: Antarctica rocks | place: Antarctica: Victoria Land, Knobhead nord | collected 2015-12-19
TCGAAGCATGATTCTTTCTTGCTTTATTTTCATCTTTTGATAATCATATTGAATTGATTATCAGCTTCAATTCAGGATTGTACTTCTCTAGCTCGATTCTCAGATATTTCATTTCGATCTTCATGTTGAAGATTTCGATTTTCAGACTGTGTATGACTATTTTGTGTCATTTCTCATCTTTTTTAATTCTTTTAACATCAAAAACATGCTTTCATATTGCTCTTTGTGCTAGTAAGACGTCTGCGATGTATTTTTTCAAGATCATCAAAGCAATGTTGTTTTTCTTTAGCGTTTTGACTATCGTGATGACTATTAGATCGATTTTCGCCTTTTTCAATGTGTTATTCATCGAATCTCGCATTTTCATTGTCTTCAACGTTCAGTTCTCATTTTTGAAATTGACAATGAGTCTTCTTTCATGATACAATATTTCTTGTAATTTTGACGAGAATTTCTTGATAATCAGATTTCATTCATCTGCATTTGCATTTGCATTTGCATCTGTGACTTGAGCTGCTTTTTGCACATATGTAAGTTTCTGCGTTGATTTTTGCGAATTTTGCATAACTTGCAACGTTTGCGAAATCGTCATTATCTGCAGTTGACTGATTTGTTTTCTTTGAACTTAAAGAACGAGAATTTTATCTCTTGTACATTGCACGTTTGCATCTTGAACAATGGAAAAATGAATCAGACTGAGCAAATTGAATACGAGATAGTCATACGACACAAGAATTCATTGCTGTGCATCATCTTGCAGCTTGCTTTTTATCTCTTCTATCGTTGAAACATTGTACGAGAGCAGATTTCATATTTTCAAAGACGGCAGCAATGATACAATCTTCATCTGCTTTGAGAAAGCAAGTCAACTTCGTCTATGTCATATGAAGTTCAACTAGAATGAATCAACAAGATGTTTGATGTTGTCAGCATTTTCAGTCTCAAGAAGACTCATGATCGTGATGCAGAAGCATGAGCAGACAAGTTGAGTGACACATTGAAATCTCAAATACATCGTGTCGAATAATGAAATACAAATGCTTTGTTCACAAGTTATTTGACTCATCTTCTTCTGAAGTTCATATGAGTAATGACAAACTTCAAATTGATTTCTGAAGATTTTTTTTTGCCTCAAGTTAAAGTTGAGTCTTCGTTGTCTTTCATATGAGCACTCTGATCATAAATTGATCATTGACTGACGTGATTCAGCGATTTCTCAAGCAATGCTTCATACGAGAATGATAAATCTTTGCTTGATGAATCGTTGCTTGATACTGTCGAAAAAGATTGATTTAACATGACTGCGCAAGATTTTCTGCGTTTGTTAAAGAAGCTTTGCATAGTGATCTTGCAGAATTCAATTATTTATCATTGAGAATTTTCTGCTCATTTCTTATGAAAAGATTCTCTCTTCATACGAGATGATTATCTGATGTTTGCAAACGAAGTAGAGCTTTCTTTGCTCAATGTCAAGAAGTTGAACGAGCTTCATATACAAAGCGTTGTATCAGATATTGTCAATTGAATCAGTATGACTTCAGAGAACATCGTACAAAGTATACAGCATCATGATTCTCATAATCATCAGATACTAGAGTCATTGCATGATCATATGAAGAACTTCTTTGCAGAAAAGTTTTTCGTTATTCTGCACAACTCTGCTGCTTTCTCAAGCGACATCATCACTCTCTCTCAGCTCATGCTACAATCTTCGTACGAGAACAACTTCAACTTCAACGTCGCTTCTTCTTAGCTGTCATCACAGTCTTCGTACGAAGTCGACTCGAGTCTGAATGATCTTCAGAGATTAAAAGCTGCTTCGTACGAAGACATTTCTGATGCTCAAGCTTCTTAAGCTTTGTTATCGCTGAATTCTGATGTCATGTCTTCTGAGCATCACATGTGTTGAACTGTGAGCATGATTTCAGATCTTTTTTGAGAGTGAATGCTTGACTAAGACTTTGTCTCTGTCATTCAAGCTTTGAAGACGACGTATGAAGCTAAATGACAACTTTCTCAACAGAAAAGAGTCTTCTTCAATCGAAGAAAAGTCATTATTGACGAGATACATCAATAAACACAATTGAATCAATTCTCTGATGCTGTCGTGAAAGAATTGAAGCTCATACGAAGAAAATTAAAAGTCAGTTTGCATGAGCTGTGAAGCTGACTCAACAAGAAGAGTTAATTGAGTGCTGTCTGTTAACTCTACTTCGTACAACAAGATCTAGACTAATGTTATGTACAAAGTGTAAATAAGAGACAGTCTGTCTTCGCTTTTCTCATATGAGCAGTCATGACAGCTTTCTTCTTCGTACGAAGTACTAATCTTGAGCTGTTTCTCACTTTTTTCTGACTTACTGAATAGTTATCTTGATTTCATTTGCATCGTACGAAAAAGATCAATAGTCAGTTTGCATGAGCTGTGACAACAAGAAGAGTTGATTGAGTGCTGTCTGTTAACTCTACTTCGTACAACAAGATTCAGACTAACGTTATGTACAAAGTGTAGATAAAAGAGTCTGTCTTCGCTTTTCTCGTACTAGAAAGCAGTCATGATAGCTTCTCTCTTCGTACGAAGTACTAATCTTGAGCATCGCGTAGAAATGCAGACTGCTGACTCAAGATACATGACTGTGCTTCAAGACGTGCTGAAAAAACAAACACTCACAAACAGAAAAAGAAACGCGTCTCATACATATCATTAATTCAGCACAATGAGATTGAAGATATCTTTCGCTCTCAACAGTCTTCGCTTTTTCAGCTTGAGTTCTCTCAATCTTCTTCGCTTCGTACGATCATCTTCTCTTTCAAGTGAGCGAGAACGATGATCTTTGTTTCATTTGTTCTCACTTTCGTCATCTTCAGTCTCAAGAAAATTGCATCATGTTGCATGATCTTGTCATTTGCAATTGACGCAGACTCTTTCAAAGTGCTTTGAGACAAAGCAACACTTCGAGAAAGATTGAAGATCATTTGATCATGCACACTGTGTACAAGTCATGAAAGCAACTTGTTCACGAGACTGAATCAGAACAGCGTTGATGTACAAAGATCTGTGCATTCTCATTTGATTCGAAGAAATCATTTCTTGTATGAAATCAACGTCTCGTTCAGAACGAGCGAGAAGTGCATGTTCAGATCTTGTATGAACGAAGATAGTAAGTTGTAGTTGTCTCACAAGAAGACAGAGAAAGATGTTGATTGAAGTAGAAGCAATGAGAGTGAGAGTGTTGATGATGACGATAATCGCGACGAGATTTCAAAGAACAAGAGCTCTTTGTACAACATGTAAATCACATAGCTCATAGACAGAATAGAATTCAACTCACATCATTACTGTTGCTCTTTGTACAAAGCATCATCAGTTCATACATTTAGTATTCACTGCAGCTGTCAAACTTACGTTGTTGTTGTTGTTGTTCTACGTCATACAATGCATTGTTAGTCTGTATACTTTGTACTGTAGATTATTCTAAGCTGTTACACTTACGTTGCTGATGATAATAATGATGATGAGATGATGATTGATGAAAGAAGAAAGAAAGCGTTGTATGATGTTTGTGATAACTTTGTGTGAAGTAATTTTCATGTGCTAATTTATTTAAACATAGAGAAGTTGTACAACTCTCATTGCATATCTGAGAGCTTGACAATAACTGTTTAATAATTCTGATTATAATCATGTCTGCTTCTTTCTCATATATGCATTACATATCACAGCTATTCAAGTCAGTTAAGCTCAATACTTGACTTAGCATTTGCATCAAAAAATATGTGCAATCACATAAAGAATTGATATATAGATGAGAATGCAGACACAGAATTCAATCATGAAGTAATTTTATTTACAATAGTTACAAAAAAGATAAAGTTGATCAAAAATTTATTAAATGCGTCATACAATCTGCAAAAAGTCAACTGAAAAGACTTTGATGAACATTTGTAAAAGATGAAAGACAAAATGATTATCAAGATGCAAAAAATCACAAGTTTAAAAGCAAAAGTTGTTTACTTGATGAAATGCATCAAGAATACAGTGAAATTATTTGTATTTAAACAGCGAATATGCGCAAAATCAAAACTCTGATGAAATAATGAATTCATCGAAATGCAAAAGACGCTGTTGTCAAAAAAGTGAATCTGAAAAAGATGCAGAAATGATGATGCATAAGCAAAGATAGTGCAAATATGAAATTTGTATCATGATGTAATAAAGCTAATCAAAAATCAATTCTGAATCAATTTTTTGAACAACGTTGAAGAAAAAAAAGTGTTTCAGACATACAAGTTCACTAAATCACATTTAATCAAAAAGTTATTCTTGATACAAAACTTGCAAAAAGAATTGAAAACTGAATTCAATGAAAAGTGCAAGACATTTCTGAAAGCAATGTATTCATCATCTTTGAAAATTCAAATCAATGAAGAATTACTATTGAATGAAAGTATACAGTGATCAAGAGTTATTGAAGAGAAAATCAAGCATGCGATTAACTTCTCAGCATTCAGAAAAGCATTCGAATCAAATGATATGTCATTCGCAATCATACAGCGAGCGTACAAAAGCATATTGAAAATCTTCAATTTAGTGTATTCAGATTTGATTGAAAACGACTATCATTCAAAGATATGACGTGAAGACACAAAAATTATTCTGAAAAAATTAAACAAATCAAATTATTCAATTTTGAAAACATACAAAATTATTACGCTGCTAAACTGTTTAAACAAAGTAGCAGAAAAAATAATAGCAGTGCAACTGTCTTACATAGCTGAAATTAACAACAAGCTGCTAAATTTTGATCAAATGAGAGACAGAAAACAAAGATCAGTTATAGATGTGATACTAAATCTAGTACATGATGTGCAAATGATGAAAATAGACTGATCACGTCAAGTTAAGTCATCGAGATCGAGTCGAGTTCTTGACTCGTCAAGACTCGATTCAAGTCAGAATTCTTGATTCAAGTATTCAAGTCAAGTTGAGATGTTCAACTTAAGTAATTGAGTCGAGTTAAAGAGTTGAAATTGAGTATCGACTCAAAATTCTCGACTCGACTCGTCAAAACATGAAGATAGATAGATAGATATTCTATTATGACTTTCTATTATGACTTTCTATTATGACTTTCTATTATGACTTTCTATTATGACTTTCTATCAAATAGTCTTCATGTTTCTCTATCATAGCTTTTCTTCATAGCTCTCTATCATGTTTTTCTATCATAGCTTCTCTTCATAACTTCTCTTCATGACTTTCTATCAAACAGTCTTCATAGTTTCTCATCATGACTTTCTATCATAGCTTCTCTTCATAGCTTTCTATCATGTTTCTCTATCATAGCTTTTCTTCATGACTTTTCTTCATGACTTTCTATCAAACAGTCTTTATAGTTTCTCACTATGACTCTCTATCATAACTTTCTATCATAGCTCTCTATCAAAGCTCTCTATCAAACAATCTTCATGTTTTTCTTCATGTTTCTCTTCATGTTTTTCTTTATGACTTTCTATCAAAAAGATAATGCAAAAAGGTAATGCAAAGGCGAAAAACCGGAAAAATTTCTATATTTAGCTTTCTTGACGTCATATTCGATTGCTTGACGAGTCGAGTCGAAAACTCAAATCAAACTCTGACTTGAAATTGATATCAAATTGAATCAGAAGATTCAACTTAAGTAATTGAATCAAGTCAGAAGATTCAACTCAAGTAATTGAGTTAAGTCAGAATGTAGATATGAAAACTCAACTTGATGATCAGCCTAAATGAAAAGTCGAGAAAACATGCTTATCTATTTACTTCTAGATGTCAAAGAAGTCTTTGATCATGTTGTGTTAAAACAGCTGATCAAAATATTGATTAAATTGAAAATATTAATTAATTTAATCAATTGAGTAAAATGTTTCTTATAACATCAAATTATTGACTTAGCATTTGATGATGAACGTCAGAAATCAAAGAAAATAAGTACAGAAATATCACAAGACTCATTTATCTCGCTCATTTTATTTCTAATTTATATTTGATACTTGTTTTTAAAGATTCGCGCAAAGTTTGAAAATTTACAGTCATTCAGCTATATTGACAACGTGATGCTATACATTGAGGAAAGAAATATTGACAAGAATGTGAAAATGCTGAAAAACGCAGCAAAAATCGCTTTCACATGAGCTGAGAACAACGCAGTGCAATTCAATGACTTGAAATCTGAATTAATACACTTTGAAAGTCATAAAACAACATTCAATCAAATGATTATTCTACTCAATAACATGATCATAAAATCAAAGACATGCGTATGATGATTAGAAGTCTGACTGAATCGAAAGCTCAACTTCAAAGTTCATGTGCAATTTTTTTTTATTTCTTCATTAAGTGCATGCAGTCTATGACTATGACACTATCTAAACGCTGTATGTACTCTAAATTACATGTAATCTAGCTATAATCGCTGCTGTATATCTTCTCATTGATCAATCACATTGATAGTTTGCACATACAAGCGCATGAACTGTTTATATGATCAAGTGATCACATAAACAACTCAAAATTGTGAAAGCTGATCACTTCGACGTGAGCTTTCAACTTGTCTGTATGATCATCAAGTTAAGCGAGCTAGATGAGCTTTGATCTATGTAGATGAATGCTGATCACTTCAACATAAGCTTTTGAGTTCGCTGTGTGATCACTCAGCTGAACGAACTAAATCAGCTTTGTTTTATGTATTTGTGATGCATGTAAATCGATCAGAAAATCGAAAAATCGATCGATTTACTGCATCACATGAGCGTGTAGATGCGCAAAAGCTGAATCATGTCTTTGCAGTATGTATGTATGTAACGTATATTAGTTGCAACGCATGCGCAAAGACGTTGCTGTCGTTTTGTATATATGAGCAAAGACTGTGTCGTGTCTTCGTCGTGTATGTATTTGTGACGCATGTAAATCGATCAGAAAATCGAAAAATCGATCGATTTACTGCGTCACGTCAATGTGTATGTGTGCAAAAGCTGAATCGTGCTTTCGCAGTATATATGTGTATATTCTATATGAGTTCAACATATGAATAACATGCTGTTACTGCTCTGTATGTGATTGCGCTGCGTGTAAATCGGTCTGAAAAAGCGAAAAATCAATCGATTTACTGCATCACATCTGTCTGTATGTGCGCAAAAGCTGAGTCATGTCTTCGCAGTATATGTGTGTATATCATATATGAATTCAACATGTGAATAAAGCGCTGTTACTGCTCTGTGTGTGATTACGCTGCTTGTAAATCGGTCTGAAAATGCGAAAAATCGATCGATTTACTGCATCACGTCTTAACAAAGCTTATGATGATTGCTTTCATGTTGTTGATAACTGATACTTCTTGAGCAGCAATTTTGATCAATTGATCTGCTTTTTCATTCTCAATAATGCTCTTGCGACTCGATATTTACTGTATGCGAATTTGACACTGATTCTGACGTAAATTGATCAAGTTTTGTCGTATGTCATTGAATAATCTTGCGTTGACGTTGCTCTTTGCATTTAGTCTTTGCAAAGTCATTTAGCTGTTTTTGAGTGCTTTTTCGTTGCACATTGCGATTGCATCGCTAATAGCTTGCAGTTTCGCTTTCGTTATGATGATTTTGCCTGAAACTCTTGTTGCTTTGCTGCATCTGACAAATTCATGCGTGAATATCACTGTTGTTTCAATTTCTGTTTCGACTTTTGCTATCTTTTTTCGAATTTGCGATGCATCTGTGTACATCACTATGTTTTTTGTCTTTTTGATAATTCTTTCTAATTCTCTATAGTTTATATTGATCGTATTGCAAGTTTCGTCTTTTTCAAATTCGATTTGAAGTTCTGCTAAATGCTCAATTTCTTGCTCTCACGATTTCTTGAAGTGAGAAATTTCAATTTCTTTTATTGAATTCAGTGTTTTTTGCACTTTGTTCAATATTCGATATATCTGCGTGAGTCTGTCTTTGCACTTCTTAGCTTTTTAAGATACATTCGTCTTCATCTCATTTCAGTTCAGATATTTCGATGCGTTCAGATCTAAGTTCAATTCAATAGAGTATTGAGATGAGTATGTAATAGACGTTCTTTTTCTGATAGAGTGTTTTTTCTGTAACTCAACTATTCAAATTGCATAGTTCTTGCACTTTTGATTTAATTGCATCTTCATCGACGAGATTTCGACTTCTATTTGCATAGCATCTATCGATGATGTTCAAAATGCACTCAGAATTTTTCGTAATGCAGCGTTTTGCAGTTTGCGAAATTTGTTTAAGTAGCTTTTTTTATTATTTCATCATATTTCAACGTCATAATTGCTAATAGATGTGACGCATGTCAGATATAACTGCTTTTCTGATTTGACATTTAGTTCTCACTCGCTATTCATTAATTTAAACAACGAGTGTAGCATTCTTGTGACTGTCACGATTTTCGTTTGCACATGAACTTTGAAGTTGAGCTTTCGATTCAGTCAGACTTCTAGTCATTGAACGCATGTTTTGAATTTTATGATCATGTTATTGAGTAAAATAATCATTTGATTGAGTGTTGTCTTGTGACTTTCAAAGTGTATCAATTTCGATTTTGAGTCATTGAACTGCATTGCGTTTTTCTTTGCTCATGTAAAAGTGATTTTTGCTGCATTTTTCAGCGTTTTTACATTCTTATCAATATTTTTTCTCTTCACGTATAGTGCTACGTCGTCAATGTAGCTGAGTGACTGTAGATTTTTGATCTTTGCGCGAATCTTCGAAAATAAATATTGAATATAAATTAGAAATAAAATGAGCGAAATAGATGAATCTTGCAATATTTCTATGATTATTTTCTTTGATTTCTGACGTTTGTCATCAAAAGCTAAGTCAATAACTCGATTTTGTAAGAAGCATTTTACTCAGTTAATTAAATTGATCAATATTTTCAATTTAATCAATACTTTAATCAGCTGTTTCAATGCAACATGGTCAAAAGCTTCTTTGACATCTAGAAGTAGACAGATAAGCGTGTTTTCGCGACTTTTTATCATTTGCACATCATGTACTAGATTTAGTACTGCATTTATAGCTGATCTTTGTTTTCTGTCTCTCATTTGATCAAAATTCAGCAGCTTGTCGTTAATTTCAACTGTGTAAGACAGTCACACTGCTATTATTTTTTCTGCTACTTTGTTTAAACAGTTTAGCAGCGTAATAATTCTGTATGTCTTCAAAATTGAATAATTCAACTTGTTTGATTTTTTCAGAATAATTCTCGTGCCTTCACGTCATATTTTCAAATGATGGTTGTTTTTAATCAAATCTGAGTACATTAAATTGAAGATTTTCAATATGCTTTTGTATGCTCGCTGTATGATTACGAATGATATATCATCTGATTTGAATGCTTTTCTGAGTGCTGAAAAGTTAATAGCGTGCTTGATTTTCTCTTTGATAATTCTTGATCACTGTATACTTTCATTCAATAGTAATTCTTCGATTGACAACAAGATTTACCTGTATGAGATGCTGACTACGAATCTTCTGCAAGCTATACTTGTCAGAAGAGCTGAACAATCTCATTAACATCAACAGAGCAGTAACAGCGCTTTACTCACACGTTGAGCTCACACACAGTTGAAGAGCGAGACAATAACAACGCGATCATCGACGCATTAAAGCTTGCACATACACAGAAGAACAGCAACGTCTTTGCATACATGCTGCAACTCATATACAACATATATACATATATTGTGAAGGCACGATTCAACTTTTGCGCACATACAGACAGATGTGATGCAGTAAATCGATCGATTTTTCGCATTATCAGATCGATTTACATGCATTGCAAGCACATACATTGCAAAGACACGACACAGTCTTTGCTCATATACACAGAACAACAGTAACGTCTTTGCGCATATGCTGCAACTCATATACATCACACACATATACATTGCAAAGGCACGATTCAGCTTTTGCACATCTACACGCTCATGTGATGCAGTAAATCGATCGATTTTTCGCTTTATCAGATTGATTTATATGCATCGCAATTATATACACTGCAAAAACATGACACAGTCTTTGCTCATATACACAGAACGACAGCAACGTCTTTGCGCATGCGTTGCAACTTATATACATCACATACATACATACTGCGAAGGCACGATTCAGCTTTTGTGCATCTACACGCTTGCATGATGCAGTAAATCGATCGATTTTTCGCTTTATCAGATTGATTTATATGCATCGCAATCACATACACTGCAAAGACATGATACAATCTTTGCTTATATACACAGAACAACAGCAACGTCTTTGCGCATGCGTTGCAACTCATATACATCATACACACATACACTGCGAAGACACGACTCAGCTTTTGCACATCTACACGTTTGTATGATGCAGTAAATCAATCGATTTTTTGCTTTATTGAATCAATTTATATGCATCACAATTACATACATTGCAAAGACATTGTTGCAAGCGTGCACTTCGAGTTAGTCTAACATAAATCATGTCAGACTATCATAAACTAGTATAGAGCTGATGTTGACACGCTAGCGACCTAGCGTGTCTTCGTGAGTAAAATTCACGACGTGTTGCATTTTCTTTCTTCTTCATCTTTGAACTTCTAGTTAGAATACACTTATATGATTCGCTTTATGCAGACTCATAACATTAGTTCAAAGATCATTAATCTTGCTATTGACGTGTAAATGATATAAAAACAAGCTACACAATTCAAATTAGAAGTTGAACTCAGAAATTTCAACATCAGAATCAGAACTTGAGCTTAGAAAGCTCAATAGAAACCAGAAATTTCTAAAGAAGAATCTTAATTTCAAATCAGAAAGTTCGATAAAGTAACATCAGAATCTCGATCAGCAATTTTTTACTCATACAATGACTAGAAGCTCAGAATCAGCGAGCATTGCTTGCTACAAACTTCAAAATATCAGAAGAAAATCACTTCTATCACAGAATTGAACAGCATCAGAAGAAGAAGACACGAATGCGTCATTGAATACAGAAGAAAAAAACACAAACGCGTTGCTTTTTGATCACAAAATGATCAAGATCAGCATCAGCACTGAACTGAATGCTTAAATAAGCATTCATGAAGCAGATGACATCATTATCTTTATCAAGTACATGTATTAACAGCACGACATTGAAATCAAGACTCATAATGACATGATTCAGATGTTAGAAGATGTCAACGAGATAAACATCACATTGAAGATTACACAGACGCGTCTGCAGAAAGAGAATAGAGACAAGAATGTGATTATACATCATCTAAAAGCTGCATTAAGTCAACAAAGCACTTCGACTTCTGAAGATTGATTCTCGAAGTTGATCAAGTTATCAAATTCTTTACTGTTTAAAGATTCGTCACAGAATGTAAACAATTGACTGTCTTGAATGTGAAACAAGCTGAAGACAAACAAGAATCATTTTTCTATTAAAGAGTTGAAGATTGCATACATCGAAAGTTGAGTCAGTGAAGCTGCGATCAAACATATTGCACTTCGAATGAGAAACACATCTCTGAACTTGTTTCTAGAAGTTGAAGAAGTACTGTTAATCATAAATAAGATGTACAATGATCTCAATCATCATCACACGACTTAACGACAGTACTTGAAGCTGTATCAGAACAAGATCTTCTTTCATGAATTTTGAATGAAATTTCAGAGATTTAGCGCAGAACTAGAATACAATAATGAGACTTTACTAAATGATCTTCAGCATAAAATCAGCTCAGATCTTCAGCGAGCAATGCTCAATGAATGAATCACGAATTTGAATGAGTTTATCAACATCTGCATGCAAGTTGATGTTAGATTAACTGAATTGAACGTTCAATCAGTCGTCAAAGCATCAGCGATTCAAGCTGCTCGCTCTGTCTCTAACACATTGACTGCTTGACTCACGTCATCAGTTTCTTCATAAAAGAAGCTCAGAAGATCAAATCTTGATTTTATTCAGAAAGAGTTGTTTAAGAAAGAACTCTGCTTCAAATGCAAGAAGTCAAAACATAGAACATATGACTGCTTCAAGACAACTCAAGTGCATGAGATTGCTGCGAGTTCAAAAAATGATCTGTTCTCGTCAAAGTAGTGATTGAAAGCAATATACTCATATTTTGTTTCATTAGCATGTTTGACAATTTATTTGATTTCAAGTCGTTCACTGTTGACATCATCTTAAGTAGTCTAGAAAAGATATTCAGATTTCTCACTCTGATAAATACTAAAGTCACTGACATGACTTTCATTGATGAATCTTTGATATCAGAGCTATGTAAACACTTTGATATTCAGTTAATATCGCTGTCAAAATCAAAGTTGATTCAATCATATGATGAAATCTCTGATTGAAAGTCAATTACATACGCTCTGTATACATCAATCATGATTCAAGAATACAAGAATGAAATGATGCTTCTATTAATAACTTGTCTAGATTAATACAAGATAATCTTTGAAAATCTCTGATTGAAAAGAAATCAAATTTTGATAAATTCTGCAAACAATTGATTAATATCATCATTGAAGATTTGAACATCAAAATCTGTTGTTTTGAAAGCAAGCAGTCAATCAGCATTTCACAGATCTGAGTCAAGCGAGATCTGTAAAATAAAATGAAAGAACTTAAGCTTAATTGTTATGTCAATGATCATCTTGAAGCGACTCATGAATCAGAAATCAGTGCATAGATTCATTGAATCTGCTCTCATAGCAAAGCAAAGCATTCAAGTTGATCTTGATCAACTTCAACTCTTTCAGTCAACTGAAGTAAAGAAGATTGTCAATATCATCATGATTAAAGTTGCTGCATATCAAACTTTAGTCAAGAATAAGAAGATCAAAATTTTCTTCTTAATCATTAGTGAAATCAACAAAGCGCTTAGCTCAGGTGAAGATTTCGCGAAACTGAATGAAATAATCTTTGTCATGTCATTAAATGAACTGAAGAAGAAGTTTTTGATAGTTTATCACGACTTTCTGAATGTTTTTGATAGAGAAAAGACAACGCAGTTGTCTTTGCATCAATCATATGATCATAAGATTGAATTAAAAGATGAGAATCAATTTTCTTGAAGTTGATTGTATCTCATGTCAAGCTACAAGCTGCAAAAGATCAAAGAGTATTTAGAAGAGAATTTGAAGAAGAAGTTCATCATACTCAGCAAAGCTTCTTTTGCTTCATCAATACTATTTGTCGAAAAGAAAGATGACAGTCTTCGCTTTTGCATAAACTATTGAAAACTGAATGCTCTGATCAAAAGAGATCATTATTCAATATTCTTGATAGACGAAGTATTAGCTTGAATTCAAGACAGTAAGTATCTGACTTGACTTGACATTATCATCACGTTCAATAAACTGCGCATGAGTTCAGAAAGCAAAGATTTAACTACTTTTGTTACTTTCTTCAACGTTTACAAGTATAAAGTAATGCTCTTTAAATTGATCAATGAATCTGCGTTCTTTCAGCATTATATTAACAATGTATTGTTCAACTATCTGCATAAGTTCTGTCAGACATACTTGAATGATATTCTCATCTACAGTAAGACATTGAAAGAACATAGAACTCACATGAAAGAAGTGCTAAACAAGCTTCGTGAAGCTGATCTACAAATGAACATTGACAAGTATGAATTCAAGATTCAGAAAATCTCGTTTCTAAAACTATTGATATTCATCAATAATTTGCGAATGAATTCTTGAAAAGTAGATGTGATTCGAAGCTGAGAAGTGTTGCAATCATTGACTCATGTGCAGATCTTCATTGACTTCTGCAATTTCTATTGATGATTCATAAAGAACTTCTCAAAGATCATTCAACTTATGATAAAGCTGACTCGAAAAAATCATTTCTTTGAATAAACAGAGATCTGTCAGATGATCTTTGAAGAATTAAAGTAACAGATGATGACAGTTTTCGTTCTGAAGCATTTTGACTCAATCAGAAAAGCTATTCTGAAAACAAACTTCTTGAACTATGTGAATGACGAAGTATTGTCTCAATATGACGATGAAGACATTCTACATTCAGTGATCTTCTATAACAAGAACATAATTCTTGCAGAATGCAACTACGAGATTTATGACAAAGAACTGCTGATCATTATTCACTGTTTGAAACATTAACATCTCAAATTAAAATGTACGAATATTTCAATCAAGATCTTCATCAATCACCTGAATTTGAAGTACTTCATGATCATCAAAGAACTGATCAGATGACAAGCTAAATGAGCTGAAAAGTTATCTGAATATAACTTCAAGATCATATATCAGTCGAAAAAACAGAATCTGAAAGTTGACGTGCTGATCAGAATGTCAGACATCAAGTCAGTTGAAGCAAATGATGATCAAAAGCTATATCAGCATCAGATGCTATTGTCAGAAGACAAATTTAAACTGCAATCAATGAAAGCTGATCAAGAAGATGATCAGAAAGCTGATCAAGATTTAACTCAGATCTTACTCAGATCTGACTCAAAATCTGACTCAGAATCTGACTCAGATTCGAAATTCAAATCAAAAGCTAATCAAAATTCAATCGAAAAGATGATTTCTATTTAGAATCAGATTATAGTTCAAAATCAAATGAATCAGCTGTGCTTCGATATTTGAATAGTCATGAAACAGAACAGAAGAACTTGTCAAGATATTGATCTAGACAATTGCAAAGTACTCGATGAAGTACTCTGAAAAGATGATAGATTATGAGTTTCTCAGTCAATAATCACTTGATTGATAAGAAAAGCACATGATCTTTCAATCAGTGATCACTTTGACATGAATCAAACGTTGAATCTGCTAAGATGATCATATTGCTGATTGAAAATGAGAACGACGATCAAGCGTTACATTTGAAACTGTTACGTTTGTTGTAGGTCAAAAGCATCGAGAGATCAAATCAATGAACTGCTGAAGTCATTGCTTATACTCAAGCAGTGATGACAGAACATATCATTAAACTTCATTATCAATCTATCAGAAAGTGATGAAAACAACGCGATTCTGACAGTCATAAATTGATTGTCTAAGAAACAACATTATATATCATGTTGATCAGATGACGAAGAAACCTTCGTAGAATAAACAGTCAAACTACTGTTGATATGAGTCTTCAGAATTCATGAACTATCAAGATTAATAGTGTTCGATCGTGATTTACAATTCATATCGATTGTTTGAAAGCCTCTATGCTTGAGACTTGACATCAAGGTGAAACTATTCACAGACTATTATTTGCAGATCAATGATCAAATAGAAAGAGCGAATCAGAATGTGAAATAATATCTACGAAGCTATTGCTCATACATGCAAGATGATTGATTTATCTGATTATTTATGACTGAGTTCATCAATAACAATGCTATTTCGTCGTCAATTGAACAGTCAGCGTTCTTTCTGAATAAAGACTTTTACTCTCGTATGAGCTTCGATTCGAATTCAACTGAATATGAGATCACTCAAGCTAAAATCGAAGCGAGCAAAGCGAAGAATATATTCAAACACATGAAATGATCACTAGCATTGATCAAGCAAGCATTAGCAAGAGTCAGAGTCACAATGAAGAAACAGACTGATAAGCATCGAAAAGAAATGATTTATAAGATAGATGACATGATGTTTTTGAACTCAAGAAACATCATGATCTCAAGATCATCAAAGAAACTAAACGATAAGATGCTAGAACTCTTCAAGATTCTGATCAAGATTGAACATGCATATTGACTGAAACTGTTGTTGACTATGAAGATTCATTTGAAGTTTGCGTCAAATCTGCTGCAACTAGATTTGAAAAACACTTTAGAAGAACAATGAAATAAGTTGTCTAATTCTATAGTGATTGAAGATGAAGATGAATGAAAAGTGAAGAACATACTGAACTTCAGACATTATGAACGAGATAAACAACTACAATATCATGTCAATTGAAAAGAATACGACGTTGATTTACATTGATACAACGTCGATGAAAGTGAATTCGAAGAATGCTTGAAAATTATAAATGACTTTCATGAATGATATTCAAACAAGTTAAGATAGAAATCAACTTAAGAAATGTCAATTAAACTGTAGCAATGAGAACATTGCTAGATGAAGAAGAAAAATAATGTTGCAAGTGTGCACTTCAAGTTAGTCTAACATAGATCATGTCAGACTATCATAGACTAGTATAGAGCTGATGTTGACACGCTAGCGATTTAGCGTGCCTTCGTGAGTAAAACTCACGACGTGTTGCATCTTCTTTCTTCTTCATCTTTGAACTTCTACTTAGAATACACTCATATGATTCGCTTTATGCAGACTCATAACAGACATGACACAGTCTTTGCTCATATACACAGAAAAACAGCAACGTCTTTGCGCACACGCTGCAACTAATATACGACATTCACACAGTTATTGCGAAGGCACGACTCAGCTTTTGCGCACATACACATTTGTGCAACGCAGTAAATTAATCAATTTCGATTTTCTGATCGATTTACATGCATCACAAATACACAGATCAAAGCTCATCTAGTTTGTTCAGTTAAGTGATCATACAGCGAACTTGAAAGCTCACATTGAAGTGATCAGCTTTCACAATTTTGAGTTGTCTATGTGATCACTTGATCATATAGACAGTTCACGCGCTTGTATGCGCAAACTATCGATGTGATTGATTAATGAGAAAATATACAGCAGTGATTATGACTAGATTACATGTAATTTAGAATACACACAGCGTTTAAATAGTGTCATAGTCATAGACTGCATGCACTTAATGAAGAAATAAAAAAATAAAAAAAATTATTGCTTGTAAGATTCAGTTCTCATTTTTTGAAGTGACTATCAATCTTCTTTCATGATATGATATCTCTCGTGACTTTGACGAGGGTTTTTTGATAATCAGATTTCATTCATCTGCATTTGCATTTGCATTTGCATTTGTATTTGCATTTGCATTTGCGCTTGTCACTTGAGCTGCTTTTTGCACATATGTGAGCTTCTGCGTAGATTTTTGCGAATTTTGCATGACTTGCAACGTTTGCAAAATCTGCATCTTCTGCGAGATTTGCACATTCTTTGTCATTTGCTTTGTGTTGATTCTCTTTTTGATGTTTTCAGCATTTTGTTGAATCAATTATAGAATGATCTTCAGTTTGTTGTTTATTTAACTTTGAAGTTGATCAATTTGCTTCTGAATCGAGTTTTCTATGCTTTCATTGCATGCTCTTTGAATGTAGATTGAGCTATGATTTATAGTTTCTTTCTGTTCTGATATTGCTTGTCTTAGCTGATTGACTGCAAACTCAATTCTTTCGCGCAGTCTCTTTATCTGCATCTTTTTAAAGATGACATTGTAGCACTTGCTAGTATCAACTTTGATGCTGACTTCTTTTTGCAAACTTTTCATCGCTTTTCGCTTTTTCATTTCTTTGAATTTCACAATCGCTCATGTTTGCTCTTTTTGCTGCGAATTTGCATTTTGCAAATTGATTGTATTCTTGTTTGTTATGTGCATTTGCATGTGAATTTAGCATCAATGCATTAAGTGAACTAAACATGTATTGTGTTTTTCTATTTGCTGATGTGAGTGATTTTTGTTGACTGCAAAATAAATTGACAATGTTGTTCTGCAGTTGTTTGCTTGTTGATGAACTCATGCTAAGTTCATCTCATAGATTTATTTCAATCTTTAACGTTGACTTTTTAATTTCTATCGTTGACGTTTTGAGTTCTGACGCTGAGCTATTTTTTTTTTATTTCTTCATTAAGTGCATGCAGTCTATGACTATGACACTGTCTACATGCTGTGTGTATGCTAAGTTACATGTAATCTGATCAAAGTCGCTGCTTTATATCTTTTCGTTGATCAATCACATCGATAGTTTGCACATACAAGCGCTTTCGCTCAAACTTTCGCAATCATACTCTCGTTTTTCTTCGTCTCTTCGCATTCTTCGCGTTCTACTCTTTCGTTTCTAATAGTCATTTTCTCGTTGCAATTCAAGTATTTTTCAAATACTTTAATGTTGCAATTCTTTCGATTTTGATGATGAACAGCGTTAATATGATGTCTGTGTTTTTGAGCTGAGTCTTTTTCTTAAGCTTTATCTGCTCTGATCTATAATACTTGCAATTTAGTAGTAAATGCTCTGACGTTTGACTCGCATTGCATATTTCATAGCATTTGTTCGAATTATTCTCTGATACTCGATGCAAATAGCTCTTGAAATACTCATGTCTCATTTTCAACTGAATAAAGATTGAAAACGTTAGTCTGTCGATTTTCCTGAGCTCTTTTAGTGATTTCTGACTTAGATTCACGTTCGATATGTGCTTTCGATACTGATTTTCCTTCTTGATGCTGCTTTTTCAGACATTTAACCATTGTAATTTCGTCTCTTTGCAAATTTGTTTTTTGACGAAGCTTATGATGATTGCTTTCATGTTGTCGATAACTGATAATTCTTGAGCAGCGCTTTTGA
>JAABUV010003894.1_pt1 | contig 18501 bp, 12 predicted proteins | sample 5559971 | NCBI WGS metagenome assembly JAABUV01 (sample SAMN10711881, study PRJNA513362) | rock metagenome | isolation source: Antarctica rocks | place: Antarctica: Victoria Land, Knobhead nord | collected 2015-12-19
TCGGTGCCACGAAGGCCTGACGAAACAGTAGCGAAGGATCGCCGCTTTCTGGTCTAGACAATGGGGTCCACCTCACCTGTCGTTGACCGAGACTGAGCTGACGGATTCCTCGGTCGAGACGCTGGCGGGGTTGCAGTCCCTCAAAAGCCTCAACCTCGACCGGTCGGGGATCAGCGCGGAGGGTATCGAGCGACTGCAACAGGCCCTTCCGAAAGCTCGGATCTCGTCGGCCAGGATATCCGAGTGATCGACTGACGGTCGGCAGCAGGGCCAACTCGCCCGGCATGGTGGGTCGCCGCGTCCGCGCCCACCGGAGCAACCAAGTTATACTGTGGCCAAGTAGGGATCACTTCACCGAATCCTCATTTCGGTGTGCGGGGCGTGTCCGCTGCAACGCCTGGATCGGCTCAGCGCATATAGGTCGCTATCGCTTCCCTAATACTATTCGTGGCCAGTGTCCCGTTATTGCGGGGAGCTATGGTCAACGCACGCAAGCTTGCTTCCCAGCGTAATCGGTTACGTGCCCTTGCCATGAGTAGAATCCATCAATCACTATACGTGCAGAGAAACGGCACGAATCCCGCCTTCCAAGTTTTGGTTCGCCGAACTAAAACCCTGATAAAACATCGAAAAACATGGGAAATTTTGAGAATCGCTGGAAAACACAACCAGCCGAGCGACACGACGTAACTGCTTTATCTTCAGGGATCTTAAGAATAGGTGACTCGCATTTTCGCGCCTGCTTTACACGCAGGATGTCGGGGGTTCGAGCCCCTCATCGCCCACTCTGAACGGGTTACAATGCCAGGGTTCAGGTACTGGTCAGTTCCATGACGATAACTCGGACGTATCAGACTTTCGATCAGTCGAATAAGTATGTCATTACAGATCACATTTTTTTCGTCATTGCATCCGTTGATCCGGTGCCTGGGACAAGCTGACGAGTCCCATCGAACCGGCTTCGAGAGGCCGGCAAGGCCGCGTCAGGCGTCCCGGCGGACGACCTGATGGGTGAGCGCCCGGAGCGTGGCCTTGCTCGGGGATTCGGGGAGGTGGTCGAGGGCGGAGGCGGCCCGGGCGGCGAACCGCTCGGCCTGCTCCCAGGCGTAGCTGAGGGCGTCGGACCGGCCGAGCCGGTCGCGGAGCTGGCGGCGATGGTCGGGGCCGGGGTCGGCCAGGAACCGGCGGATCGACTCGGCGGCGGGGGACTCGGCGGTGGCGAGCAGGCGGATCAGCGGGAGCGTCAGCTTCTGCTTCTCCAAGTCGGTCCCCAGGCTCTTGCCGGTGGCCCGCTCCTCGCCCCAGATGTCGAGCACGTCGTCGGCGATCTGGAAGGCCACCCCCAGGTCACGCCCGTAGTCGTCCAGGGCGCGGACGGTCGCCTCGGGGGCCCCGGCGTAGTGGGCCCCGAGCCGGCAGGAGACGGCGGTCAGCTCGGCGGTCTTGCCCCGGATGATCGCGAAGTAGTCGGCCTCGTCGAGGTCGAAGTTCCCCCGGTTGTGGACCTGCTGCATCTCCCCCTCGCAGACCAGGTTCGTCGCGTGGCCGATCCAGCGGCAGGCCAGCGTGGTTTCCAGCGAGGCGGCCAGGTGGAAAGCATGAGTGAACATATAATCACCCATCAAAACAGCCGTCTCGTTGCCCCACTCGGCGTTGACCGTCGCGGCGTGGCGGCGGATCATCGACTCGTCCAGGATGTCGTCGTGGACCAGCGTCGCGGTATGGATCATCTCCACCACGGCGGCCAGGACCGGGTGATCGCCCCGGAGCCCGCCGCAGGCCCGGCCGGTCAGCAGGACCAGGGCCGGGCGGAGCCGCTTGCCCCGGAAGTCGGCGCAGTGCTCGACCAGATGCTGCACGAACGGGTGGCGGCTCCCCAGCTCGGCGGCGAAGATCCGCTCGGCCTCGGCCAACTCGGCGGCGATCGGCGCGTAGAGCGCCGCGAGCTTGCGGCCGGACTCCTCGGACTTCCGCGGCGCTGCTGTCGACATCCGAACCTCCCCCGGACCAGGACCACCCGCTCGGCTCCGGACTAGTCGGCCGCCCGGCGATAGTCGCCGCTCCGGCCGCCCGACTTCGCCTCCAGGCGGACCCGGTCGATCTCCATCTCGCGGTCGACCGCCTTGCACATGTCGTAGATCGTCAGGGCCGCCACCGAGACGGCCGTCAGCGCCTCCATCTCCACGCCCGTCCTGCCCCGGACCGTCACCGTGGCCCGGATCTTAACCGTCGACTCGTCGATCGCCTCGAAATCGACCGAGACGCCGTCGATCCCCAGCGGGTGGCAGAGCGGGATCAGGTCGCCGGCCCGCTTGGCCCCCATGATCCCGGCCAGCCGGGCCACCTCGAAGACGTCCCCCTTGGCCACCCGCCGATCCCGGATCATCGCCAGCGTCGCCGGACGCATCCGGACCAGGCCGCTGGCCGTGGCCGATCGCGCGGTCACGTCCTTTGACGAGACGTCCACCATTCGGCTGGCACCCTCGGCGTCAAAATGCGTCAGGTCGGCCATGAATCCGTGGTCCCGGTTTCAATTCGTTCTGAAACTATTATAGAAAGATCCTCTCGACAGGCTAGGGGGAATTGGATTTTCGAGGACCCACGAGCCGGGAGAGCCAGACTCCCTGGCGACTCCGGGCCAAGGCGACGGGCCCGCGGGCCAGGCGGTCGCGGACCTCGGGCGACCAGTAGGCTGACCGCCGCGAGACGATCAGCCAGTCGGCCCGGGCCGCCTCGTCCTGATCCCCGATCACGACCGGGATCCGGGCCAGGCGGCGGGTGGTGACCACCTTGCCCTGCTCGGGCGCGAGCGTCGGGGCCAGGGCGGCGGCCTCTCCGGGGTGGATCTCCGAGGCCAGCCGGTCGAGGATCGGGCCGTCGACTGCGTCGCCCCAATAGGTCAGCTCCAGGCCCAGCCGCTCGGCCCCGGGCAGGCCGCCGACGAGGGCGTTGTAATAGCTCAGCCCGAACGGGTGGAACGCCACCACCCCGTACCCCTGGGCCATCAGGAGGACGACCAGGGCCGCCCGACCGCGACGGCCCGCCCAAACCCAGACCTCCGAGAACCCCAGGCCGACCAGGATCGCCAGGAGCGGGAACGCGACCAGGAACAGCCGCTCTCCGTCGTAGACCGGAACCCTCGTGCTGAAGACGGCCAGGAACATCCCGATCGACCCGGCCAGGAGGAGCGGGAACGGGTCGGCCCTCCGGACCCGCCAGCCCCGGGCCAGCCCCCAGGCCCCGAAGACCAGGAGTCCCACCGGGACCGTGGCCGCCAGGTAGAACCAGGGGTAATGCCAGGGGACCTCCCGGTCGGCGTAGACCCGCCCGAAGTAAAGCACCCGGATCGGGACCCGCTCGGACCCCGTCCCCAGATACGCCCGGAGCCGCCCCAGGGTGTCGAACCAGAGCCACGGCCACCCCGCGAAGAAGACCGCGAACCCCGACGCCGCCCACGCCGCCCAGGCCCCGACCGCCCGGGCCGGCGGGAGCCGAATCCAGCACCAGGCCAGGACCACCGGCGGCAGGAACCACGCATGGATCTTGGTCAGGAGCGCCAGCCCCAGCGCCAGCCCCGCGACCGCCATCATCGCCACCGGCCGCCGCCCCTCGACCGCCCTCACCGCCGCCAGCAGCGCCAGCGTCCAGAAGAAGGCGATGAACGTATCCAGCGCCCCCAGATGCCCATGCGCCCAGGCCCGGGGCATCATCGCCAGCGAGGCCCCCGCCACCACCCCCGCCCCTCGGCCGTACCTCCGCCCCGCCGATCCCGCGACCAGCCCCACCAGGGCCCCGAACGTCAGAGCTGGGGCCAGCCGCCCCGCCACCACGTAAAGCCCGACCGGGTCACGCCCCCCGCGCCAGAGGATCTCATAGGGCTCCACCAGTGTCGAGGCGATCCCCAGGAGCCACCGGCCCAGCGGCGGATGCTCCGCGTTGTCGCGGAAAACCGCATCGACGGTCGCCCGCTCGAAGAACCGGAGCCCCCGGGCCCGGAGGGTCGCGACATACGTCCGCCCCGGCCGGACGTCCAGTGGCTCGTCAATCGTGATCCCCGGGTCGCCGATCGTCAGGACCACCGCCAGCCCGACGACCGTCCCCAGCGCCCACGCCATCCGACCGACCCACCGACGTCCGGCGGGCCCGAGTCCGCCACTCGATGATCCCGGCAGACGCTCGCCCATCCCCGTCCCATCGCGATGAGTATCGACCGGCCCGAGCCGCCCCGGTCCAATTATGACCGAAGGCCCCGCCAGTTGCGAGTCCGGGGCGAGCCGCCGCGCACGACGTTCACAACACATGTACACATCAAATGTATTACGACGTCTGGTAGTGACGATAAAGAGATCACGGGGAAGAAAGGATTCGCCAAGGGAAAGACGACCGCGTAATCAAAGATTTCCGCCGCCCTCTCCACGATAATCGCGACTCCCGCCGAAAACCCCGGCCGGCACGCCAGCTCTCGGTGGGTCGCTCGGTATCGGGTCAGGTTCAGCAAGAGGATTGCCAGGGTCGACGACAGAGCCACCGACACCGCGCCATCCGCCATGGCATCAATGGGGGAAAAGATGCCCGGCCGATACCCCGGCTGAAACGACGGTGACACCGCCCGAGTCCGGGCCATCCCCGCCGTGGTGGCACCCACGAGGACGATGGCATCGATCAGGTTGAACCATCGCGCCGCCTGGTCGTTCCTATGCGTGTGCGTCCTGATCGGTTCAATCGGCCGGGCGGCAGGGGTTCGCTGTCGAACCCTGCCACCCGGAAGCGGCCAGCTTCCCGCGGTAGTATGCTAAGAATCCGCGCCGGTCACGATGGTATGGGGGACCGATCTACCTCCGAACATCCACCCGGCGAGGTCCCCCCATGCCCGCGAGCGAAGCCCGGATCCGCGCGAATATCGAGAACTCGAAGCGATCGACCGGCCCACGGACGCAGGAGGGGAAGGAGCGATCGCGGCGGAACAGCCTGAAGCATGGGATGACAGGGGGGGGGATCGTGCTCGTCGAGGAGGACGAGGCCGAGGTCGCCCGCAGGATCGAGGAGTTCGAGGAGGATTTGCAGCCCCGGGGCAGGGTCGCCCGGTATCTCACCCGACGCGCGGCGGTCCTCTCGGTCCGGGTCGAGCGGTGTGAGCAGCAGGAAGCCGCCGCGCTGAGCGAGAAAGCCCGGAATGCCGGGGTTGCCTTCGACGACGCCCGGATGTCCGAGGTCGAGAAGCTTTATGACTGGATCGCGGCCAGCCCGGCCACCAACGCCCGGCGGCTCCGGCAGTCGCCCGAGGGGGTCGACCTCCTGATCCGGGTGTTCCTCGAATTGATGCTCGACCTGGTCCACCCGACCCACCATCGCTGGAGCTACAGCCACTGTCAGCGGGTGGACAACATGATGGGACGGCGACCGGAGGACTTCCCGATCTCGCGGGTCGGGGTGTTCTCCAAGGTGCTCTGGGACGACCTCTCGTACCTCGAACCGGGCGAGGCCGAAGGGATGACCGAGGCCGACCGCCGGTCCTGGGCCGCCGAGGGGATTGCCGCGATCATCGAGGCCGAGGTCGAGGCGCTCCGGACCCTCCGCGACGGGTTCGACTCCGAGGCCGTCGATCTCGACCGCGCCGGGGCGGGTACCCGGGCGCTGTTCGACCCGTCCAAGGAAGCCATCCTGGCCCGTCGCTACGAGGCGGCGGCCGAACGAGGGTTTTATCGGGCGCTCCGCGAGTTCCGCGAGTTCCAGGCGGCGGCCGTGGATTCGCCCCGGGCCGAGCCCGCGCGGAACGAACCGGGTACCCGGGGTTCGTTGGCTTCGTGTTTCCGATCCGGGTCGGACCCGGTCGGGGACGACGAGTCGGCGGGCTCGTCGCTGCCGGCCGGGCGGTTTTCGGTCAATTCGGGGGGCCTGGCGGGCTCGGGACCAGCCCCGATCGGTCGGCGCGGGCGGTCGGTGCCGGTGTCCGGCCCCTGAAAGGCTATCCGGAACCATTTCCTTGACCTAACAATGAGTTATGACCAATGGACGATGGGTGATGGGTGATGGGTGAGAAAACCCCGAAGATTTCCCCGGAATCGGCATCGTGCGCCGTCCCGATGATCGGCCATAACTCATTGACCATCCATCATTTTCGATTACGGATAGCCTCTGAGATCGATCGGATCGTTACTGCTTGGGGTCTGCCGGGTTCGACGGCCCTGGGCCCGCGCCCAGGGAACGCCGACGGGCCCGAGTCAGCCCCCCCGGTTGGGGGGGACAGGCTCGGGCCCGCCGCGGACCTCGACTCGATCCAGGTTCAGATCAAGGTTCGTTGGCTTTCTTTTGCGAGATCAAGCGGCGGACCCGCTCGGCGAGCAGGGCGCCATCAAAGGGCTTTTTGAAGGCGTCGTTGAAGCCGAGGTTGTAGATGTCTTCGTTGGGCTCGTCGCTGGTCAGGGCGACGAGGATGGTGGTCAAATGATCCTGGCTCTTGCGGAGGTTCTGGGCGATCTGACCGGCCTCGATCCGGCCGACGGCCAGGTCGATGACGATGCAATCCGGGTGGAAGCTCTCGGCGCGGATCCCGGCCTCGAAGCCCGAGGCGGCGGTCTCGATCCGGAAGTCGTCCCCCTCGCGGAGGTGCTCACGGAGCGAGGTCAGCATCGGGGCGTCGGCGCCGACGACGAGGATCTTGTGATAGACCTCCGCCTCCAGGTCGCCCAGGGGCATCCCGTGCTCTTTCAGGAACCGGAGCAAATGCTCGCGGGGAATCCGGCGGTCTTGCGACCCCGGGATCCTGTATCCTCGCAAGCGGCCCGAATCGAACCACTTGCTCACCGTCCGGGGCGCGACCTTGCAGATCTTCGCGACCTGGCCGGTTGTAAAGACTTTCTTCATATCGAGGACTCCACTCCCTGGAATGGTGAGAGGCCTCGGAGGTTTCCTCACCCCTCCGGTAGGACCCAAGTCGGCGCGGCGGCATGCCCTGGCCAGGACCGATCGGGACCAAAGCTCCCGATCGGACCGGGTTCGGTTCGCCCTTGCGGGCGGACGCTCCTCCGCCGCTCTCGCACCCGTCCCGATGTCGACCCTCCGGGGCGTCCGCCCCGAAAAGCCGGCGAGGTCGCGGGCGGTCGCCGGGCCGAAGCCTGGCGGCCGATCACCGTGCGCGAGAGGCCCTCCCCTGCGTCGCGGGAAGGCTTGACCGGTCCGGGGCCACTCAAGGGGTCGCTGCTGCCTCCTTGCCGTAGCGAACCTGACCGTCAAGACTAATTTTCGTGTTTCGCCGCCCGTTTCTTGAGGATGGGTTGCGACTGCTCCCAACGAAGCTGGGGGATCATGGGGATGGGAGAATGGGGAGGGATGGGGGAGGGGATTCGGGGCGGGAGTGGTCCCGCCCCGGGGGGGTCCGATGATCTCAGCGGTTGAACAGGCCCTTGATCCTCTGGCGGATCGAGGTCCGCTTCTCGTTGATGCCGGTTTTCTTGACGGCGGCGTCCTTCTTGGACGTCTCGCCAGCGAGCTGGGCGGCGTCGTATGCCTGGCTCGGGGCGGGGATCGCGTCGATCACGAAGGGGCCAGGGAGGTTCTTCTGGGCCGAGGCCGCCCCGAGGACCGTGGCCACGTCGGGGTAGGAGGCCCCGAGGTTGGCCATCCCTCGGATGACCTCGGGAAGCTCCAGCGAGCAGTTGACCTTGGTCTCGGGGGCGTCGAGGGTCTTGGAGGTGATCTTGCAGAGCTGGACCTTGTCGTCGCCGTCGGAGGCGTTGAGCAGGAGCGGCCCGCCGGACCCCAGGACGACCGGCGTGAGGAGCTTCTGGCCCCGCCCGAAGACCACGATCTCGCAGCGGAGGTTACGCGAGACGTGGACCATCGGCGGCCCCTCGCAATCGACCACGTAGAGCGAGAACGGCTCCTCGGCGTGGGCCTTGGGCTTCCTGGCCGGGCGGGAGGTCGTCTTGTAGGCCATATCGTCGGCGGGCTCGGGCTCGGGCGCCGCTTCGAGAACCCGGACCTTGCCCAGGAACGGGTCGGTTGGATCGAGAGTCCGGAGGGCGTCGAAGGCCCCGTAGCGCAATTCATAGTCCGGCTCGGCCATCAACTTCCGGAGCTGGATCAGCGAGGCCGACTGGTCCATCGCGGCCATCGCCTTGAGCGCGAAGGCCCGGAACTCGGGCTTGGTCCGGGCCGACTCGGCCAGGGTCGCCGCGCTGTCGCCGTCGTTGAGGTAGGCCAGCGCCTCGGCCGCGAAGAATCGAGAGTTCTCCTCGGGCGAGCCCAGGGCCTTCTTGAGGGTGGGGATCCCGTTGACCCCCATCCCCTCCAGCCGGAGCGCCGCCAAACCGGCCTTCTTGGGGTCGAGCAGGTCCTTGCCCCACTGGTCGAGCCGCTGCTCGCGGAGCCCCGGGTTGTCGACCAGGGCGAGGTACTTGATGACCTGGTGGTAGCGGTCCTGGTTGTGGTGGTAGGTCCGGGGGACCTTCAGGACCAGCGCCGAGTCGGTCTTGGCGTTGGCGACCTTCTTGTTGTCGCCGCCCTCGGTCTGATGGAACCGCTGATTGATCACGTTCTCCAGGAGCTGCGAGGTCTTCCCGCTCCGCCGAGCTTCCTTGATCGAGAGGAGGTAGGGCGAATCCTCCTTGCCCCGGCCGCCGCCGAGGACCCGGCCGAACTTGGGGTCGTTGGGCTTGAGGTCGTTGCCGACCATGATCGGCCCGGCGCCCTCGGCGATCACCTTGTCGTCCTTCTCCCCCTCCTTGGTCATGGCCCGCTGGGCAAGCTGAGTGGCGACCAGCCAGCCGCCGGCCAGGCTGGAGGTAGCGCTGGCCGGGGGGAGCTCGACCTCGACGTCGAACTTGTCCTTGGTGTTCAGGCCCGCCGGGATACTGGCCCGGACGATGACCAGCGAGGCGTTGCTCGACTTGAAGAGCCGCTCGGGGTGCTCGACGCCCGACTTCCGCATCTCGTCCAGGAGCTTGGTGGCCTGCCAGGATGGGGCGGGCTCGGAGCCGGTCCCCTCCAGGCCGACGACCAGCCCGACGCCCTCGACCTTGAGGTCCGAGCCGAAGATGGTGGCCACGTCGCCGACGGTCTCGTCGACCTTCGGCGGCGGCGCCTCCTTCAGGGGCTTTTTCTTGTTGTCGGCACCGGTCAGGAACAGGGCCGCGCCCGCCACCAGGGCCCCGAGGACCCTGGCGCGACTGGAGAATGTCCGCCGCATCGACCTGCCTCCTTGCATCGACCCGAGCCCGGACCGGGGGGAACCCCCGCCGCCGGACCCCCGAGAACCGGGGGGCGGTCCGACCGGCCGCGCGGCCCCTTCCCTGGGGCCGTGGGCCACCGATCGGCCCGCCGAGGTCGACGGGCCGGATGGCGGCGGCGGGACTTTAGCTTTTCGCCCGGGACCGGTCAAGTCCGGTCGACCGGCCCCGAGCCCGGCCGCCCTCAAGCGACCGCCCCGGTCGTCTTCCGCCCGGGTCCGTCGGGCCGAGGCCACGGCCGCGATCCTCGCCCGGGCGGCGAATCGCGCCCGGGCCGGTTTCGACGGGGGCTGATGGCCCCTCCCCAGGCTCACCCCGTCGGCGGGCCGGACGACGCCCGTCCGTCCTCGAACGCGAGGGGCGATCGCGAAAGAAAGACCCGCCACCCCTTGCATCTCATCAGCGTTTGCTATGACATGGAACGGGCGAGCCGCGTCGGACCGGATCCGGGACGCCTCCGATCTCCCTATCAGGACTTCCGCACATCACCGATCATACTCAGGAAAATGAGAGAATCCGATCATGAGAACTCTGCTGCGGATCGACCGATGGGCCCTCGCTTGCCTCGCGATCGCCGCGACCGGCATCGGTTGCGAAGACCAGACGAAAACGTCCGAGACCTCGACCGGGGTCGCGAGGTCAGTCTCGGCGCCCGCGAGCCCGCCCGCCGAGTTCGACAAGGGCCGAGCCGAGCCCGGCGAGGCGACCACGCCGAAGGCCGCGACGGCCGGGCGGAAGATCATCTACAACGCCCAGGTCCAGCTCGTCACCGAGGACCTCAACGCCCTGGAGGGAGCCTTGAACCGGCTCGTTTCGGCCGGCAAGGCGTATGTGGCCGACTCCGACCGGTCCGGGGCCGCCGGCACGACCCGCCACGGGAACTGGAAGATCCGGGTTCCGGTGGACGGCTACGACGCCTTTCTGAAAGGCGCTGTGGCGCTGGGCGAGCTGGTCAGCGTGAAGGCCGACTCGCAGGACGTGAGCGAGGAATTTTTCGACCTCGAAGCCCGCGAGACGGCCAAGAAGGTCGAGGAGGCCCGGCTCCTCAAGCACCTCACCGACTCGACGGGCAAGCTGGAGGAGATCCTCGCGGTGGAGCGGGAATTGACCCGGGTCCGGAGCGAGATCGAGCGGATGCAGGGGCGACTCCGGGCCCTGGCGAACCTGACCTCGCTGGCCACCGTCACCATCACCGCCACCGAGATCAAGGGGTATGCACCGCCCCAGGCCCCGACCCTGTCCACCCGGGTCGGCCGGACCTTCTTCGCCTCGCTCGGAACCCTCCGGCAGTTCGGGGAGGCGGCCCTCCTCGCCGCCGCGGCGGTCGCGCCGTGGCTCCCCCTGATCCTCGTGGGCCTGGCAATCGCCTTCTGGGCCAACCGGAGATTCGCCGGAGCCTCTGGTCGGCCGCAACCCTGAGTTGGAGCTCGATGGTCGCCCCGTTCCGGGCCGCCGGCCGATACCGGAGCCGTCGATCGGATCGAAGCCCCACGAGCGGGCCGGCCGGAACCACCCGATCGTGGTCGCCCGCTCCGGTCGCGGATCGCGGGAGGCACCTGGGGCAAGGCCCGCCTGGCGGGGACGGAAGGAGGAGAGCCTTGGCCCGGCCCGATGCCCTCAACCTCGAATTCACTCCCAATGTGACGTGGCTTTCCATTTCGGCTAGGATGAGGGCTTCGGCCCGCGCGAGGAAAACCTCCGACAGGGGTCGCCCGCCGCCCAGGTCCGACCGCTCGGGCGATGCCAGCGCGGATTCTCAGGAGCAGGCCTTTTTCATGGACGGACGGCCGATGACAGACCGGGCGGCGAGGGAGGGCGAGCTGTTCCGCCTGCTCGCCGAGAACGTCCAGGACTACGCCATCTTCGTGATTGACCCCGAGGGGCGGGTCCGGAGCTGGAGCCAAGGGGCGATGCGGCTGCTCGGCTACCGGGAGGACGAGATTCTCGGTCAGCCGTCGAGCCTCTTCTTCACCCCCGAGGACAACCGGATCGGCGCACCCCAGGAAGTGATGCGGGAGGCGCTCGGGACGGGTCGCGGGGAGGATGACCGCTGGCACATCCGCAAGGACGGGACCCGATTCTGGTGCAGCGGCGTCATGACCCCGCTCCGGGACGAGGGGGACAAGCACCTGGGCTTCGCCAAGATCATACGCGACCGGACGGACTGGTGGCACGCCGTCCAGGACCGGCGGGAGGGCGAGGCCCGCAATGCGGCGATTTTGGAGGCGGCACTCGACTGCATCATCAACATCGACCACCAGGGGAATGTCGTCGAGTTCAACCCGGCGGCGGAGCGGACCTTCGGCTACGCCCGGTCGGAGGCCCTGGGCCGGGAGATGACCGAACTCATCATCCCGCCGTCGTTCCGCGATGAGCACCGCAGGGGCATGGCCCGATTTCAGGCGACCGGGATCGGCCGGGTCCTGGGCAGCCGGATCGAGGTCACGGCGATGAGGGCCGACGGGACGGAGTTGCTCGTCGAGGTGGCGATCACGCGGACCTCGACGGGCGGTTCGCCGTCGTTCACGGCCTTCCTCCGGGACATCACGGAGCGGAGGCGGCAGGAGCTCGAGATCGCCGAACGGAGGCGGCTCGCCGAGTTCGGCAAGGATGTCGCCCTCGCCCTCACCGGGGGCGGCTCCCTGGGCGAGATGCTCGCCCGGACCGCCGAGGCGACGGTCCGGCACCTCGACGGGGCGTTCGCCCGGATCTGGACGGCCGACGAGGCGGGGGACCTGCTGGAATTCCAGGCTGGCGCCGGGATCGACACGCCCCCCGACGGGCCGCACGCCCGGATCTCGGTCGGGCAGGGCGAGATCGGACGGATCGCCCTGGAGCGACGCCCCCTCATCACCTCGGTCGTCGAGGGCCCACCGGTGCCCGCCCCGGACCGGGCCGGACGTGAGGGGCCGGTCGCCTTCGCCGGCTACCCGCTGGTCGTCGAGGACCGCCTGGTCGGCGTCTGGGCGCTGTCCGCCCGCCACGCCCTCTCCAAGGCCGCCCTGGAGGCCATGGCGTCGGTCGCCGACGGGATCGCCGGCGGGATCGAGCGGAAGCAGGCCGAGGGCCGGCTCCGGCAACAGCGGGAGTGGCTCCAGGTCACGCTGGCCAGCATCGGCGATGCCGTCATCTTCACCGACGACGAGGGTCGGGTGAGGTCCCTCAACCCGGTCGCCGAGGGCCTCACCGGATGGTCGCAGGGCGAGGCGGCCGGCAAACCCATCCAGCAAGTGTTCCGGATCCTCGACAAGTCCACCCGCGGGCCCGCGGAGAACCCGGTCGATCGGGTGCTCAGGGAACGCGGCGTCGTCGGGCTGGCCAACCACACGGTCCTCGTCGCCAGGGACGGGACCGAGACGGCCATCAAGGATAGCGCGGCCCCGATCAAGGATGCGCTCGGCAAAGCCGTCGGCGTCGTGATCGTCTTCCAGGACGCCACCGAGCGGCGTCGGCATGAGTCGGATCTGGAGGCGTCCCGGCGATTCCTCGCCTCCTCGCTCGACGCCCTGACCTCCCACATCGCGGTGCTCGATGAGGACGGCACAATCCTGATGGTCAACGAGGCCTGGCGTCGGTTCGCGGCGGGCAACGCCTACCCTCATGACGATGGCGGCGTGGGGAAAAATTACCTCGTTGCCTGCGGTGGCGGCGGCGGCGGCCATGGCGAGGGTGGCATCGCCGCCAGGGGGATCGAGGGCGTCTTGAGCGGGCGGGCTCCGCTCTTCGAGCTGGAATATCCCTGCCATGGACCCGACGAACGCCGCTGGTTCCTGATGCGGGCGACCCGGTTCGAGTCGGCGGGTTCGGCCAGAGCCGTGATCGCCCACGAGAACCTCACCGAACGGAAGCGGGCCGAGGAGCAGCTCCGGGCGGCCAAGGAAGAGGCCGAGCACGCCAACCGGGCGAAGGACCAGTTCCTCGCCGTGCTCAGCCACGAGTTGCGGACGCCGCTCAACCCGATCCTGCTGGCGGCCACGGCGATGTTGGAGAGGCCGCCCGCCCCGGACGAGATGCGCCCGGCGCTGGAGATGATCCGCCAGAACGTGAACCTGCAAGCCCGGCTGATCGACGACCTGCTCGACGTGATGCGGATCGTCCGGGGCAAGATGCCGTTGCACTGGGAGGTCGCCGACGCCCATGCCCTGATCCGGCAGGCCGTGATGGTCTGCCAGAGCGAGGTCTTCGGCAAGGGACTTCGCCTGATCATGGACCTGGGGGCCAAGGAGCACCACCTCAACGCCGACCCGGCGCGGTTCCAGCAGGTGATCTGGAACCTCGTCAAGAACGCCGTGAAGTTTACCCCCGGCGGCGGGGCGATCACGATCCGGACCCGCAACGTCGATGGCGTCGGAGGTCTGGTCGTCGAGGTCGCCGACACCGGGATCGGGATCGAGTCGGAGGTCCTCCCCCTGATCTACGACCCCTTCCAGCAGGGCGAGACCCGGATCACCCGCAAGTTCGGCGGCCTGGGCCTGGGGCTGGCGATCTGCCGGGGAATCGTCGAGTCGCACGGCGGGATGCTGACCGCCCAGAGCGAGGGTCAGGATCGGGGGACCACCTTCCGGGTTGCCCTGAAGACGATCCCGAGCCCGGCGGTGACCGGCGGCGAGCCGGCCGATGACTCGCCGCGTTCGCCCCCGGCGGCACCCCAGCCCCTGGCTATCCTCATGGTCGAGGACGAACCGGCGACCCGCCGGCTCATGGCCAGGCTCTTGGGGGGCCTGGGGCACCGGGTCACGGCATCGGGCACGATCTTCTCGGCATTGGAAGCGCTGGAGGCGGGCGAGTTCGACCTGATCGTCAGCGACATCGGCCTGCCCGACGGGAGCGGGCTGGACCTCATGCGCCAGGTCGTCGCCCGCCGGGGTCCGGTCCCGGCGATCGCCCTGACCGGCTACGGCATGGAAGAGGACATCCTCCGGAGCCGCGAGGCCGGCTTCACGGCGCACATGACCAAGCCGATCGACTTCGCCAAGCTGGAGGCGATGATCCGGCAGGTCATCCATTGAGCCCAGCCTCCGTCCCCTCCCGCCCACTCATCCCGCTGATACGGATTTCGTAATCTAGCCGCACGATTTCAGAGATCGAGTCTCAGATCTTAAAGCCTTTCATGGTATGAAGCTGCCCCGACTCTCGGTCATCTCAGTTTTAGCCGCCGTGGCCGTGATCGCCATCGACTGCATGGTTGTGCGGGCGGTACGCAGCCGCCCGCATCTCTTGACCGGCGAACTCGACCTCATCGCCTTTGGCTCGCTGCCGATGGCGACCATCCTGACGGTCGGCCTCGTGCTCATGTTCCAGGGGAGGTGTAGGAGCAGCCCCTTCTTGCGAGGGTTCAGGTCCGGGCCGGGAAGAATCGGCACGAGCCCGGCGGGGCGAGGTCCCCACAGAGGTCAGGGTCGATCGCGGCGGCGGCGATCCGGAGGCTCGCTTCCAGCCGGGGGCCGGGCCGGGAGAAGTAGGCCGAGCCGTCGGTGACGGCGACCCGGCCGTCCCGGACGGCGCGGAGGTCTTGCCAGGATCGTGAGCCAGCCACGGCCTCGAGCTCGGCCTCGGCCCGATCGAGCGTGAAGCCGCAGGCGGCAACCAGGATCAGCTCGGGGTCGGCCGCCGCGACCTCGCCCCAGGTGATCCGCCGCGATCGCTCGCCGGCCCGGCCGATCACCTCCCGACCTCCGGCCAACGCGATGATCTCCGGGTTCCAGTGCCCCGACGAGAACGGCGGGCCGACCCATTCCAGGATCAGGACCCGGGGGACCAGCCGACCCTCGGACCGGCGGGCGATCTCGTCGGAGGTCGCGCGGAACCGGGCGATGAGGGCCTCGGCCGCGCCACGGGCTTCCAGAAGCTCACCGACCCGGCGGAACAGGGCGAAGATGCCTTCGAGGTCGGTCGGGTTGACGCTCTCGACCGCCGGGTTCCTCGGCAGGCCCGCCGCCGCCCGGCGGACTGTGGCCTCGTTCACGGCGCAGACGTCGCACTGCTCCTGCGTGAGGATCAGGTCGGGCCGGAGATCCGCCAGGGCCGCGTCGTCGAGGTCGTAGAGGCTCCCCCCCTGCTCGGCCACCATCGCGTCGATCGCGGCGCTGGAAGCCTCGGCCGGGATCCGGCTCCGGGTCAGGTGCGGGAGGAACTCGACGCCCGGCGGGAAGTCGCACTCGTGGGTCACGCCCACCAGCTCGTCGCCCCGCCCGAGGGCGCAGACCAGCTCGGTTAACGAGGGCAAAAGGCTGACGATCCGCATGGGGAAGTCCCTTCGAGGCGGTCAATCGGGGAAGATCCGCGCGACGGGCAGGACGGTCTCGGGGAAGGCCACGAGCCGGAACTCCTGACCGGAGTGGTACGTCGTCAGGCTCCGGAAGGTCAAGCTCTCCGGGTCGCGATAGACGTCGACGCTGCGACGCCGGACGTCGACAATCCAGTACTCCCGGATCTTCGCCTCGGCATAAAGCTCCAGCTTCGGACCGCGTTCCTTGGCGAGCGAGGTATCGGAAACCTCGATCAAGAGAAAAACGTCGTCGGGCGTCGGATGCTGCTTCGAATAATCCTTGCGGACGAGCCAGGCGAGGTCCGGCAAGGGGATGCTGTCGAGAGCTGCGATCTCGATCGAGCCTTCGATCCGGATCCGGACGGCTTGCCTCGGCGCGACCTCGTAGCTCCATTCGCCCAGGACGTCGACGGCGAAAGCATGGGGCGGGTTCATCGGCGTCCTCGGGTCGTCCGAGTATCGGGGGACGATCTCGCCCCGGATCAGCTCGACGTGATGCTCCTCGCGCGGCTCGAAATCGCCTCGGGCCGTCATCGCCTGGAATTGCTCGACGGTAATTTTGACGGACGTGCTCATTAATTCATCTTTACTTTCAGTCGGGGAAGATCCGCTCGACAGGCAGGACGATCTCACGGAAGGCCAGGGGGCGGATCTCCTGGCCGGGGTGGTAGACCCTGATGTCCTGATATTTGGAATCCCGCGGGTCTCTCCTGACCTCGATGCAACGCCCCGAGATGTTGACGATCCAGTAGTCGCGAATCCCGGCCTTCGCGTAGAGCCGCGATTTCACCCCGCGATCCTTGGCGAGCGTCGTGTCCGAGACTTCGATCAGGAGGAGGACTTTCTCCGGCCCCGGCCTGCGCTGCGAGTCGTCATCCCGGGCCAGCCAAACGACGTCCGGCTCGGGCTGGCTCCGGAGGCCGGGGACGCCGATCGAACTCTGGATCCGGAGCCTGACCGCCCCTCGATCGGCGACCTCGCCACTTCATTCGGTCAGATCGTCCACCGAATCTTCGTGCGGCGGGTTGATCGGGCTCATCGGGTCGCTCCCATACTTGGGGACGATCCGCCCGAAGATCAATTCCACCCGGTGATCTTCCGGCGGGTTGAACAGGCCGATCCGGATCATTTCTTGATATTCATCATAGCTAAATTTTACGGATGTGCTCATCCTCTCGCTTCCTCTCGCTTCCCCGGCCCGACGTCGGTGGTCGGCCCGACCGAGACGACGGACATGGGCAAGAGCGGCCAGGCGGCCAGGACCCGGCGGATGTCGGCGGCGGTGACGCGGCCGAAGAGGTCGAGCTCCTTCTCGACGGGCATGTACTCGCGGCGGTAGGTCCAGTGGAAGCCGAGCGAGGCGAGCCGGCCCATCGGGCGTTCGGAGCGGAGGACGGTCCGGGCCAGAACCTTGTTCTGGGCCTGGGTCAGCTCCTCGGCGGTCGGGCCCTCGGCCATCATCCGGCCGTAGGCGTCGACGACCCGGCCGAGGTTGGCCCGGGTCTCGCCGGGCTCGCAGCTCAGGAAGGTGTAGAAGGCCCCGGCCCGGTTGTAGTCCTGGTAGGACACCTCGGCGCCGTCGGCGTGGCCGGGGTCCACCAGCTCCCAGTAGAGGCGGGAGCCGGTGTGATCGCCCAGGACGGTGGCCAGGAGCTGCGCGGCGAACCGGTCGTCGTCCTCCAGGGCCGGGGCGTCGGCGACCCCGATCACGGTCTGCTGGTTGTCCTCGGCGCGGAGGAGGGCCTCGAACGCGCCGGTCCCCTTGGGCGGGACGGCCTGGCGCGCGGTGGCCGGGCCATCCCAACCGGCGCAATGGTCGCGGGCCAGGCCGAGAAGGTCGTCCCAGTCGGCCTTGCCGGCGAAGGCCAGGACGATGTTGGCCGGGCTGTACTTGGCGGCGAAATACGCACGCATCCGGTCGACCTTCATCCCGGTGATCGAGTCGACGGTGCCGATGATGCTCCGGCCCAGCGGGTGGGCGCCGAAGTGGGCGGCCTTTGCAGCGTCGTAGGCGACCGACATCGGGTTATCCAGATACATCAAGATTTCCTCGATGATCACCTTCTTCTCGGTCTCGAAGTCGTCTTCGCGGAGGCTGGGTCGGAGGATGTCCGAGAGCACCTCGAAGGCCCGGGGGAGGTACTCGGGCAGGCAGGTGACGTGGTAGAAGGTGTCCTCCTCGGAGGTCTGCGCGTTGTGCTTGGCCCCGACCCGGTCGAAGTCGCGGTTGACCGCCAGGGCGTCGCGATTGGGGGTCCCCTTGAAGATCATGTGCTCCAGGAAGTGCGAGACCCCGGCCAGGTCGGCCGACTCGTCGCGGCTGCCCGCCTTGACGAAGAACCCCGAGGCGACCGATCGCGCCTGGTCGTTCAGCTCGGCGATGATCTGGAGGCCGTTGTCGAGGACGGTCTGGTGGAAGCGCACGGGCCGGGACTCCGGAGAAGAGTTTGAACCGCCAAGACGCCAAGGACGCCGAGGTCGGAAAGTGAGGAAGAGAAGAAGAGAGGGGAGGAGAGCGAGATGGAGAGAAATCATGATCATTCTCTTCTCTCTCTTCTCTCTTTCCTGCCTCGGCGTCCTTGGGTGCGTCAGTAAGCCTGGTTGATCTTGTCAGTTGAAAGGTACTGACCATGGGAATTGCTCGTTCACCATGAAGCCAACTCAGCGGCCGCACGAGCAATCGTGTTGTCGAAGCCTGAGACGGCGCAGACATCAGCCGTAATGCGAAAGCGTGAACCCGGTTCGGCCTCGTTACGCACATGAGAGTGGCCATCCTTCCCAAGATGGTGAAGCCTGACATCGGTCGTCAAGCAACGAGCAAACGCAGCGATCGGACTCTCCGGGGTGGAAGGGGACGGCGGGTGTCGAAAGATCAACCAGGAACCTGAGAGACCCGTTGGGGTGAGGCTCGGTCGGGCATGATCGGGACTCAACGGCGGGGGGGAATACATAACCTCCCACCGTCCCCAACGGGAGTCGGAGGGGGACATAGTAGCGTCGAAGCGG
>JAABUV010003896.1_pt1 | contig 18482 bp, 19 predicted proteins | sample 5559971 | NCBI WGS metagenome assembly JAABUV01 (sample SAMN10711881, study PRJNA513362) | rock metagenome | isolation source: Antarctica rocks | place: Antarctica: Victoria Land, Knobhead nord | collected 2015-12-19
TATGTTGATGACTATGTTGATGACTATTCTGAGAGCTATCGTCGATCGCTCGTCGCTAGAGCATAGACTTGTTTCGAAGTCAACTCTATTCAGAGTTAGCTTATGTTCTTCTGAGTCATATAGATAGCCAACCCTTCTCTTCTAGATACTTTTCTTTCTTAGCATTTATATACTCGTTACATTACACTCATATGACTCGCTCTATGCTGACTTCTAACAGTTTTCAGCTATTGCTGACTCAGAACTTATTGATTATTACGATTGTATAATAGATTAATTACTAATTAATTTGACTAACTAAATAATAGCTATTTACACAATTTAATATATGCGCTGAGAAAGTCAATGAAGAAGTCAATGAAGAAGTTAATGAAGAAGTTAATGAATAAAATAATGAGATAGAAAGTCATGAAGAAAGTCATGAAAGAAATCATGAAGACTGTTCAATAGAAAGTCATGTAGAATGTTTAATAAAAAATCATGTAAAATGTATGATAAAACTCATATTTGATGCTCAATAAAGATTAAATTTGATTCTTGATTGCAAAGTAATTTGAAGCTTGATAGAAAGTTATGTAGAAAGTCATATAAAGAATCATGTAGAAAGTCATGTAGAGAATTATGTAGAAATCATAAAGACTGTTTGATAAAGTCATATTTGATGCTTAATAGAGAACAAATTTGATTCTTGAATGATGAGTAGAATGATGAGTAAAGTGATGAATAAAATGATAAGTAAAGTGATGAGTAAAATGATGAGTAGAATGATCAGTAGAATGATCAGTCAAAAGATCGATAGAAAGATCAGTAAATAACTCAGTAGAAAGCTTGATCAAAAAATCAGTAGAAAGATCAATAAAAAGATCAGTAGAAAGATCAGTAAAAAAATCAGTAGAAAGAACAGTAGAAAAATCAGTAAATAACTCAGTAGAAAGCTCAGTAAAAAGTTCAGTCAATAACTCAGTCAATAACTTAAGTAAAAAGTTTAGTTTGATAGAAAGTTTAATAAAGTGTTTAATAAAGCATTTGATAGAAAGTTTAATAAAGCAATTGATAGAAAGTTTGATAAAATGTTTAATAAAGAGTTTGATAGAATGTTTGATAAAAAATTTAAGTAAGCGAGTAAATAATGAGTAAATGAGTGAGTAAATGATGAACATGTAAAATGATGAGTAAAATGATGAGTAAAATGATGAGTAAAATGATGAGCATGTAGAATGATGAGTATGTAAAGTGATGAGTAGAATGATAAGTAAAGTGATGAGTAGAATGATGAGTAAAATGATGAGTAAAGTGATGAGTAAAATAATCAGTAGAATGATCAGTTGAAAGATCAATCGAAAGATCAGTAGAAAGCTCAGTAGAAAGTTCAGTTGAAAGATCAGTGAAAAGCTCAATGAGAAGTTCAATGAAAAGCTCAGTAGAAAGCTCAGTCAATAGCTCAGTAAAAAGCTCAGTAGAAAGCTCAGTTGAAAGCTTGATGAGAAGTTCAGTAGAAAGCTCAGTCGATAGCTCAGTAGAAAGCTCAGTAGAAAGCTCAGTTGAAAGCTCGATGAAAAGCTCAGTAGAAAGTTCAGTAGTAGAAAGTTCGATCAAAAGATCAGTAGAAAGATCAATAGAAAGCTTAATCAAAAAATCAGTGAAAAGCTCAATTGAAAAATCACATTTGCAGTTTGTAAAGTGAACTAAATTTTAAAGTTTAATGAAAGAAACATTTGTTGCTTAAAGCTGAATAAAATTGAGATTTAAGCTGAACTCATCTGACTGAGTTCTGCTTTTGTTGATAAAATCTGCGTTCATTCATATGTTTCTGAACTGCATCTCAATATAATCTGCGTTTGTTCATATGCACTGAAATGAATCTCGCTTTCGTCGCTTATGTCGCATATGTCGATTCTTCTATCTATGTATATTATATATATCTACAGAGACTTATTTATAGACAAATTATAGTATGAAGCTTTGCTACAATGAATGTCATCGTTGTACTCACTCTAAATTTTCAACGATGACTCATTCTTTCATTCTTCGACATTATATCAACAACAGCTCAAACTCTTCTTCTATTGATTTCATCATTCTCATCGCTACTTTTGACTTCTTACAGCCTTCACAAAGCTCGAATTATTCGCTATGAATGCATCATAATGACTGATTAGACTCAACGTGTTAGCATTCTTTGCAATATTTTGAATCAATTTCACATTATCTGATCTGATTTAAGTTGTTGCATTTTCAATGATCTTATTTTCAGTAGATTGATCGCGACAAGTCGAGTACTTGAGTTCAAGTCGAGTACTCGACTTGAAAAGTGTTGAGTCGAGTTGAAATTTTTTTGAAAAAGTGTTGAGTTGAGTTGAGAAGTTGAACTCAAGCACTTAAGTCGAATTGAAAAGCTTGATTCGACAATTCGACTCGAAAACTCGACTCAATTCAACAAGATATTAGGTAAATGTAAATAGCTTGATCGAACAGTCTACATGATTTCTCTTCATGACTTTCTATCATGTTTTCCCGTCATGACTTTCTATCAAAGTCAAACGATCTTCATGTTTTCTCGTCATGTTTTTCTTTATATTTCTCTTTATGTTTCTCATCATGATTCTCTATCAAATGATCTTCATGTTCTTCTTCATGTTTCTCTTCATGTTTCTCTTCATGTTTCTCTTCATTTTTCTCTTCATGTTTCTCTTCATGTTTCTCTTCATGTTTTTCTTCATGTTTCTCGTCATGTTTCTCTTCATGTTTCTCGTCATGACTCTCTATTAAATGATCTTCATGTTTTTCTTCATGACTCTTTATCAAAAGATAATGCAAAAAGATAATTCAAAAGTCAAAAACCGAAAAATTTTCTATATTTAACTTTTTTGACATCAAGCTTGAGTTTTTGACGAGTCGAGTTGAATTGACTCAATTCTCAGTCGAGTCGAGTTGCATTGAGTTGAAAATATGCTCAACTCGACTCAAGTTAAATTGAAAATGTGAGCAATTTGACTTTGAATCAAGTTGAATTCAAAATGTCAACTCAAAACTCGACTCGATGATCAGTTTAATTCTTAGTCATAGTGTGCAAGATTTCAAGTAATCACATATCTGTCATCTGCAGCAGATTCAAGAATTCATCTAGCTTTTTCGCGATTTTATCATTATTTTCAAAATCATGAATCTGAGATCAGTTGACTATATCAATGTAAGCAAAATCAATCATTTGTGAACGTGTCGTGAATATCATCTGTTTGACTTATGTTTTTGCTTGATGTGCAAGTAGATGACTTCACTCATCTGAGAACTGAGCTTTGCAGTAGTCTGACACAGCTGCTAGAAAGATTCTGTGAGCTGACATTTCATGATTTTCGATCTCGAGTTAAATCAACTGCGTGTGCTTGACTGATCTCAAAGCAGATACGCTGCTACTTTTTGAGTACATTGACAAAATATCAAAGACTGACTCGATTGATTAGATTGTCATCATACTCAAATCATAAAGACACATTGAACGTAATCTTTGAAATTGAGAATCTTTGTTGACTCGTAAGATCGAAGATCAAGAAACACTCAGTATATATGAAAAGATTGTGAGCATCGCATTTTGCAGTGAAGAAAACGAGTCGTGTGCTCTATATGAAAAGCAGATAGAAAGATCTCGCTTTCATGATCATATAATGTCATTGTCTTGCAAATTTTCTCTTTTTGTTCAATGCAATCACTGTTAAGAATTTGATATTGCAATTTGCAAGTTCTTAAACAAATGCAGTGTATTCAATGATAGAAAGTTTTCTTCATGTTCATGAATTGATGATGTTGAGCATGATGTCAAAGTTTATTAATCAGCATGACATGAACATTCAAGATCTTCAATCATATCGAGTATTTATTTGCTATCTTTGAAGAGACAAGAATATTCAGACTTTCTACAATTCATGACAAAAGTAGCTTCATGATCTTGCAGAAGATGATTTCTTTCACAGATAAATACTTTGCAGCTTTGTTAGAATGTGATAATTCTGACTTGCATATTTCATTTCATACGAAAAATATGAAGAAAACATTCTCGCAAGATTTAGACATATGCAATCATGAAGATATTGAGAGACGCGATCAGAATGAACTCATTGAGTCAATTCATCACATTAGTGAACTTAATGCATGATTGATGACAAAGCGTAAGATCAATCGATAAGACTCTCTGTTAACGATGAGCAGAGCAAGACAGCTACTCAGATACAAGTGATAACATCTCATATATCTTGATGAGCTGTATATAATCATGATTCTAGCTATATATATAATAATAAACAAAGAAAGCATTTCATCTTTTGACGTGCAACTTTGATGATTGAGTTCAAGTCATAGCTTTGAATGAGATGAGGTTTAAGAGTCAATCTGTCGTTTTCGCGAGTTTGACTGATGTATGATTCATTGAACTGCAAAACAGGTTAATTAAACTGCGAGACAGATTCATTGAACTGATGATGTCTGCTCTGATGTCATGAAACATGTAATCTTCAAGATGTATCAAAGTCATCAAGTTTAGCACTCTCGATCATATCTAATATCTTAATGATAATCGCTTGAAGATCATAAAACTCGACTATTGTGATTACGACGATGCGAAGTGCATCTATGTATCATTCAATCAAGCAACTGCATCGTTGATCTTGTTGATAATCAGCTGCAATGATTGTAATCAGTACACTCTTCAAGTCAGAATCTTTGCAAATGACTTTCATGAGTTTAAATCTTGCAGATTGTAACTTTTGCATTTGCGATGATGAGTTTTTAATGAGTTGTTGTCACAGAACATAAATTATTTGTGTCGATGCAAATTCGCAAATGAGCGAGCTGATAATCAAGTTTCAAACATTAGAAGTCAAGTCAACGTTTGAGTCAAAGAATGATATAAATGAAGTATTACACATTCTTTGCATGCATCAATGATGCTTCTTTTCTTTTCTGAGAAAATATTCTTACATTCTTGTACTTCAGATCTTCATTGATTGCATTCATGTTTGCATCATCTGCAGTGTGTGAACATCTGATAAGTATGAAAAGACTTTTTGAGTGTCAATTTTCATGTAAATGACTTGAACTTCAATGCTCATGATTTTTAAAAAGAACGCACTTTTCTTACTTGTAGTCTTTCATCTATCTCTTTTCATGATTGATAGTAGTGATGTGATAGAAGCAAGATGAATGTTGTTTACTCATTCAGAGCATCATGATTTTGAATTGTGAGATCGCTGACGTTTGACAGACATTCTCATTACATTGATGAGTGAATTTTTCTATATTCTGCTGCGTTTCATAGATGCAGAATGATCGTAGCTGAGATCAGTACTGATGAACATTGTTGTCAATCTATGAAATGATATTACGTTTGCTTTTTCAAATCTTTGTCAGTCTGCACACATTCAGACACAATGTTGATTAGATAGTCATGATTTCTTTAATGAGCTATTCGATTGAATCTATTCAAGAGATTGAAAATGAGAATCTGTAATTATGCTTAAGCAATGTTGCATGTGTCATTAAAGATTTATTGCATCATTGAAGCAGTGTCTGCAACATCATTAAGAATCACAGAACTTAATGTTGATTCTATAAATTTTTTCATGATCTCAATAAGTTTTGATGAATATATCAATAAATGTCAAAGAAGAAAGAATGAGTACAACTATTTATAATACAGACTGATAAACTAGTAACACACTGTGCATTTTTAATGCACATGTATGAGACTGTGTGATTTAAACGCAGTTGTCATCTTTCATCTTGTTATCAACTTCAATGTCGTTCACTTCATCATCATCATTATCTTCAACATCTCTGATTACATCATCATCTTCAAAGATTTTGAGCTTCAATGTCAACTTCATTATACACATTCAACAATTCTGTCTATCATATATCAGCATCTCGATTCTTGAATCTACACAGCATAAGTCATAAATGATAGTTTTCTCATGTTGTTCAAGATGATTGACTTTCTTCTTGATTTGTGCTTGATTTCTCTTCATTCATTCTGAATTAATCTGAACTAGTCTTTTGATCTTGTGTAGATTGTAATCAACATTGATTAATTTGATAGTGTCAATGATAAAGCATGATGACTTTTCATTTGAATACTTCTGCAGTTTTTTTGAATCTTCTTGAAACAATCAAACTATGTTCATCACTTTAAATTTGATCAATTTTGAAGTTATCAAAGTCACAAAGACTTTAAGCACAAGTCAGAAGTATTACATAATTAAATGTTAGCAATCATGTTGAACATGTTTTCTCTCACTATACATGTGATAACTTTCAAGAATGACATTAACAGAAAGTAAAGACTTTGTCACTTACTCAGTAAAGAATAAGTGCATTCATAAAATTTATGATACAGAATACAGTCTTCTTATTCTTGTTTCAGACATCATTGATAAGCATGTTGATTACTTTGATCTTGCTACAGTTCACTTCGAAAATAATGTTGAGAATGTGCTTCTCATAAAGAGACTCGACTTTCTTCAAGTTGTAAAAATGATTTGTTTCAAAGCAAATATATTTTTTATTTCAGTCTTCTACTTCAAAGAATGCAAGTGACTATGTCTCTGAAAGTTGTTCAAAACGTAAGAATGTGCTAAGTACTTTAAGTCAACGAACTTTCATCATTCAATTGTTGATGTTAAGTTGAGACTCAATTTTAATGCAATGATTGTCAATTCAGTCTTGCTTTTTCTTATTCATCTTCTTTTAAAGTTGATCAATGATTGTCATTATTAAGAAATTAACAAGTTTGTTGAATCTTGATGAAAGACTGCAATCAATATCTTGATGCTTATTCAATTTTACATCTGTAAGAAAAGAGTTGAAAAACATCGATTGATTAACATCACGTTGTAATCATAGTGTGTCACACACAGTCTTTAGCTGTTTGATGTACTTCTGAATGACTTGAGAATTTGTCTTTTGAATCTCAACGATTTTCGTATGTATTTTGTTCATGTCTTTCAAATTTTGATATGTACAGTATTTCAAATTGACTCGATGAGCTTCTTTTTCTTTTCATACTCATTCATGTTGATTCACTATCAAGTCTATCATCAGCATGTTCACTCATGTCATCATTTGAAAAAGAGATCATTTGAAGAATGTATTTGTAACAAATTACTTACAAGATTTTTTATTCATGATCTTAAACAGATTGATGATTTTGAATGTCTAAATCATCTCTTTATGCATCTCATTCATGATCAATCAATCTCATCTCATATTTCAAAGCTTTCATATTGACTGTGATTGTCTTGCTTTAGAACTTACTTTTTAAGAATAATGTAAACTTCTCATCAATTCTGCAACGCGAATCTTGTACATGTCTATCATGATCACACATATGAAACTAGAATTAGCTTACTTTTCTTCTGATAAAAAATATATATCTGTTTATCTTAATCTGATGATCAGCGCGTTCATCTTAACATCACAATATGCATGATGAATCTGTCAACGTAATAAATCATTGTTCTTGTTGAAATGAATTTAAATCTTCTTTAGTCAGTTGATGATTAAGACTGACGAAATGATAACTAGATTGACAAATTTTGATGATATGAGATGTGCAGATGAGCTTGCGTTCACACATGAACACTCAATTTTCAATCTGTTATCAGAAGAGCACTTTGCATCTTTAGATTGAGAAGTATCGAGAGTGTCTTCTTTCAGATGTTCATTGAACTTCTTCTTGTGATGAGCATCTTTGATCTCATCGTATACTATGTGCAATAAACGATTCAGACAATTCAATTCAAGCATCTTTATTGTCTTATCAATAAATTAGCATGCTTCATTCTTAATTTTGCTGACATTCATGTTTATCTTTTCAAGACTTATATCATCAACATTGTATTCTTTTCTCATAAACATTTTCATTTTAAACATCATAAAAATCTCAAAAGTCTGATATAAAAAGAGTGACGTGATCATTCTCTGCAAATGTATGCGTGACTGAGATTCAACATGATTAAAGTCATGCAGAAACAGTTGAGCATAATTTCATCATCTGTCTTCTTCATGAAGATGCTTTGTAACAGTCAATGATATCTTCATCATGAGTCTGTTCAATCTTGTTAGTCAAGAAACAAGATCAACTTCGATATCTCAATCATTTCGCGTAATGCTTCTTCAAAGTTTTCTCACTATCTTCAACATTATTAAGATTCACATGTGATCATGCATATTCTGACTTTTTCGCGATATCTTCTTTAAATGAAGTGTTGAAAATCATCATGTTCTGTTGAGATTTCATCTGCTGAGATGAAGATTGTACAGTTACTTCATATTATTCAACTTGACTTATTGAATCTTGATGTGAGTTGATGATATTGTTTTCATTCAATTCAAAACTATCATTCTTTGATTCAAAACTTGATACTGTTATTGAATTATCAAAAGTTGAAGCTGAGATGTAAGATTTATTTGAAGTTGACGTTGACATGTCATTTTCTTGAGTTTGCATCTTGTCATTCGACTTTCATCGCTTTAAATGCAATGATTCAGAACTTTCATCATTCTTTGTAAAGATCACTTGTCATTAGTCTGTCATTCATACACATACTTCAGTGACTTACTATAATGCAATGTTTGATCAGCTAATGTGATGCTTATTATATCTTTCTTTGAATGATTGAATCTTGATTGCTTTCAAGAAAAATATAAGAGCGTGTGAATTTTGTTTGTGAGATTTTCACTCTTGTCAGTTCGCTGTGAATGTATACTCTTCACAAATTTATCAGATTTCGTTGCATTGTCTGCTGAGTTAACATTATTCTTCGTTGTATTCAGAACAGTTGTGTTATTTGCATCACTCTCTTTCATGTTAACGACTGCTGACTGCTTCTGAACATGAGTAAACGCTGCATTGTCTGCTGAGTTGATGTTATTCTTCGTTGTATTCAGAACAGCTGTGTCATTCACATCACTCTCTTTCATGTTAATAATTGTTGACTGCTTCTGAACATGAGTAGACGCTGCGTTGTCTGCTGAGTTAACATTATTCTTCGTTGTACTCAGAACAGCTGTGTCATTTGCATCGCTCTCTTTCATGTTAATGACTGCTGACTGCTTCTGAACATGAGTAAACGTTGCATTATCAGTCAAGTCAACATTATTCTTCGTTGTAAACAGAACAGCTGTGTCATTCGCAACGCTTTCTTTCATGTCAACGACTGCTGACTGCTTCTAAATATGAGTAAAGTCTATTCAATTCTGCTCTATGAAATTTAAAGTTCTTGTCAATCTTTATTGATATACATGATCTATTAAATTATCAATTGTCGTTTCATGATTGATTGATAATGTGTTGATTTCATTTCTTCAAGTGGTCACTTTGTTAATCTTTTCACTTTCATTAACATCAATGAATTTCATGTGCTCTTGATGAGAAGCTGAGATTAATAAAGCATTGTCTGTGAGTTCTGCACTGATCATTAGTTCGCTGTTTACATACATGTATTTCTGATCTATCAGAATATGATGTAGCGTGAGTCACATTAAAGCGAGTAACATGATTAGATCGATTCAAAACATCGTGTAAAACAGCTTGAAAAGTTCTGTTTGAATTTATTTTCAAGATTTTATCATTTGTGATGTAGATGATAGTGTTCATCTCAATGTAGCTCATGTCATCTTTAAGAATTTCAATTCACATCTGAAACAAAACATTATAAAATCGATCTTTGTCATCATGTAAATCATGATCAAGTACATCTTTGATCAAAGTTAAGCTCATTTTCAAGATCTCTTTCAAAGTGATCAGATTCAAGTATGAACTCATCATTGCATGAAGTTCAACGTTTTCAAGTGTTCTGTCAGAAACTGAGCTAGACTAAAGATACTATTAATATAAAAGACTGATATTATTATTACTTTGATAAAATCTAGATACAAGACAATACATCAAATAATGTATAAAATGAAAGACAAAGAGTGAAAGAAAAGAATGAAAGCTCAACTTTTATATACATGAATTGAGCAGAATCAAGACTAAACAGTAGTTTTATAACTTAAGATTGCAAAGATTCATGCATACAACTGAGATGATTGAAACAGAATTGTTGAGATTAAATTAAGATGATGATGATTAAATTAATGACTTGATTTATTGAATTGCAAAACAGATTCAATGAATTGAAATTATTTAAAACATCAACAATTTATATTCTAAATTGAGTTGATTATCTGACATCATGACAGTAACTTCTCTCTTCAAGACTGAGCTTCTGCAAGATGATGAAAAGAAACAAGATGAGATGAGAAAGAATTAAAGATGAAGATTGAAATGAGACAAGAATTGATGTGAACGCATTTTAATGTGATGAAGTACAGATGAAACTAGAATAAATCTGAGTCACATCTGAGTCAGATCTGAGCAAAATATTTGAAGAGTAAGATGGGATGAAACGCATTTTAACGTGATGATGTACAAAAAATTAAAATAAATCTGAATCACATCTGAATCAGATTTAAACGAGATGTCTGAGTCAGATTTAAACAAGATTTGAGTCAGATCTGAACAAGAAAGAGATGAAATGCAATTTAATATGATGATGCACAGATGAGATTAAAATACATCTGAATCACATCTGAATCAGATTTAAACAAAATGTTTGAGTCAGATTTAAATAAAATCTGAGTCAAATCGAGACTGAATTAAGATGATGAAGATTAAACTTAAAGTTCTTGACATTGACATTGAGACATCACACATGACAGTACATGTGATTCTTCAGCGACAGAATTGACGAGATGATATTTATCGAGCGCTTGCTCACAATTATTCAGAAGATGAAAAGACTTTCAAGTAAAGAAGTAATTTTCTCAATTGATGTAATACTTGAGCAAAGATGAGTTATAACATTTATCATGCTTAAAGTTTAATATGCTGTTTACATATCAGAATCTTTCATCATTCTTGATGATAATGAGTTCTTGAAGTTTCTGATGTTGACTTGAAAGAAGATCACTTGCAATATAATTCAAAAGAATGACATGAAAGATTGAATGAATCTTCATGAATGTTGAAAGATTTAACTCAATGATCAGAGAATTATTCTTAAAGACACGCTTGATTTTGAAGAAATCAACATTATGATCATTTAACTTAACAACAAGATGAGCGATGCTGAGATTGCAAGCATTCAGTTAAACTTCATCTTCGATGAAGTATTTAAAACAAGAATGATGAGAGAGATTAACATTGAATTCATAAATCATCTGAGCTATAAACATTTTATCATGTAAATGCTCAGTTAATTTCTTCATCTTCTTGATGAACTCTTCAACATTGATTAACTTGTTTCAAGCTTGAAACGTAAGATTTTTGAACAAAGACTCAGAAAATTCAAAGTTTAAACATAAGTTCTGACTCAAATTAATCAAGAAGAATGATGTTAAAGTGATTAATAATGATGCATTATTGACAATGAATTCAACTTCAGAAAGTCACTTAGTTCAGTCATTCTGCATGTAGTTGATGAAGACTCAAAGATAATGCTTCATGATAGCATTAACTTTCATGATTTGATCATCGATTTCAAAGTGATACGTTGTTGATAACTTAACGTTTATCTTCAGCATTTTACACATATGCTTTCAGACATTGAAGATGAATTGTATATCTCGATCAGACATGAAGAACTCAAGTAAATCATGATGTTTTCAAACATGAGCATAGAAGCAGTTGATAACTTTTTCAACTTTCATAAAAGTGATGAGAACTAAATGTTTCATTTTGATAAAATGATCAACGAAGACTAGAACATATTTATATGTGATATTTATGAAGATATTGAGCAATAAAAAATCTACATAATTCATGAAGATATCACATCAACGACGTTCAAGAATTGAAAGAAAACATAATCATTCTTGAGTTTATTGTTTAAAGAGTTTGAAACATGTGCATACATGACAGTTTCATATGAAGTGTTGAACATACTTATAAATGTTTGATCATCAATAAACTTAATTGATCAGTTCATAGCTTTTTGCTCTTTCTGAATGATTATCAATGATACTATCATGAGCGAGCTGAATGATACGAAGACGTAGTTTATCTGAGTTGAGCACATACTTTCTTTCTTGAAAGTACAGATGATTCTCGTGTTCTTCACACTCAACTAGAGAAATCTTGTTGTGATGTTGTGCTTCATTGCAAAGCACTTCAATTATTTGAGCTGCGAATTTGTCATTGATTTCAACTTACTTTCACAATGTCTGAGTGAAAGTATCAGCAAAATCTTCATCAAGATTCAGAATGTCTTGATTTAGCTGAGACTTAATGTTTTCAACGTCGAATTCTTTGATTTCTAGATTCATGAGAACTAAAATTTGCAAGAGTGCTGAGATAATTGAGAACAAATGTAACTGAACTGAATCTAAAGTGATGATTTGTGACTGAAGCTTCATGACTTTGATGTTGAAAACATCGAAAATGAGATTCTCAACAATATTGAGATCTAAAACATGAGTTTTCAGAATTGTCTGATGTTGATATTGATGTCGAGAATCAAATGTATCTCTCTTTTTAAAAAAATCTTCTGAGTGATGTGTTAAAGCATTTAACTTATCATCAATCTTGTTGAAATGATAAGCGATGCAATAGTTGAATTTAGACAGAAACTCACTTCAACGAGCTTGATGACAACTTAACTGCTTAATTGACATGAAATACTCAAGATTTTTATGATTCATGATCATCTTGACAGAGTAAACAAAGTCTTTGAACTCTGATCATCATTTCTTGAAAGCGTAAACAATGATCATGAGTTCTTTATCATAAATCTCGTAGTTATACTTGATTGAATTATGCTTCTTCAAAAAGTAAGTGATTGAATGAAGAATTTCATTCTCATTGTACTGAAAAAGAATGTTTTTGAACACATAGTTTGAAACATCGATTTCTATCACAATCTTGTGATCTGAATTATAGTGACGAAGAATAATTTTGAAAGTGAAGACTTTCTTAAGAATGTTGAATGCAATCTGACATTTCTGAAATCAGACAAAAAGTACATCTTTTCTGATGAGACGAGTGAGCGAAATAACTATTCTACTATAGTCATAGATGAATCTTTTATAGAAGTTTGCAAAATCTAGAAAACTTTGAATGTCTTTAACGTTGATCAAGATGAGTCAATTGACAATGATATTTATCTTAGAAGAATTCATCTTAATTTCTTCAATGATGATTATCAATTCTAAATATAAGACTTAAGTGATGTAAAACTTGCATTTGATTATATTCATCTGAAGATCTGCTTCTTGCAGCTTTCACAGAATGAGCTTGACATGAATCTTATGCTCAAGTTTATTGTCAAAATAAATCAAGATGTCATTCAAATAAGCTGTATAAAACTTATTTAAATGTTTGCAAAGAGTATTGTTGATATACTTCTGAAATGAGACAGATTCATTACATAGATTGAAAAGCATGACTAAATACTTGAATAATTCAAATTGAGTGCAAAAGATGATGAAAGCTTCATTTTCTTCTTTGATTCAAAGTTGATTGAACGCAGAGATAATATTCAGCTTGATAAAGATTTTAGCTCAACTTAAACAATTCAGCGTTTCTGAGATCAGAGACAGAGAATATTGATTCTTGACTGTGATAACATTCAGATCTCAATAGTTCACGCAAAAGCGAAGTTCTTCTTCGAATTTATTGACGAAGAGAACAGAAATGATCATCTGAGAGTGATTGACTTGAATGAAATCTTTGCTCAGATTTTCATTCAGATAACGACGAAGTTCTAGAATTTTATCACGACTCATGTCATACAAAGCAAAGACTGAGAATTGAGCATCTTCTTTAAGATGTATGACATGATCATGAGCTCGATGCAAAGACAAGATATCAACGTTCTTCTTGAAGAAGATGTTTATGAACTCAAAATATCTGAATGATAGAATTATGACTGAATCGACGTTCTTACTTTGTTGATAAACTTTAAGATCTTCTTGTGTCATGAATGCAGTCAAATGAAATTTCTTTTTCATTTAATGAAGATTCAGATGATGATTCTTATCATATGTATTGTCTTGAAAATGAAATGAGAACTGAGTAAGAGTTGAACTGTTCTTTGAATGAACAGTCAATGTCGTGTGACGCGATTTTGACTTATCAGAATTTAAACTAGAAGACGAGATTGATTCAAGATTTAAGAAAACATCGATTTTCTTTAAAGTGACGCTAAACACTTCAATGTCTTTGACATGAGCAGCATGATCAAAGCTTCAAGCTTTTAACTCAACTATGTTAAGTTATATAAAAGATTGATCGAATTGATTTGCTTGAAGAACAATAAAAGTTCTAAAGAGAAAAGAATTTTGATACTTGATTTTTGATGAGTATTCTTTTTGAATGATTTAAAAAATATGACTAGAAGTTTCTTGTTTCAGATGAGAGACAAGACTGAATGAGATTTGTTTCTTGTGAATAAGCTGAGTATTAATTAACTTTTCATGAGCGAACGAAAGATTATATTGCTTCTTGTGAGCAAATGAAAAACTGAGTTACTTCTTGCAAGTGAATTGAAAACTGAATTACTTTTTGTGAGTGAACTGAAAACTGAGTTGCTTCTTTTAAATGAATGAGAAACTAAATTACTTCTTGCAAGCAAACTGAAAACTGAGTTGCTTCTTTTGAATGAATAAGAAACTAGATTGCTTTTTGCAAGTGAACTGAGTGCTGAATTGCTTCTTGTAAGCAATCTGTAGATTGAATTGCTTCTTGTGAGCAATCTGTAGACTGAATTGCTTCTTGTGAGTGATTCATGAACTGAGTTGCTTCTTGTGAGTGAATTGAGAGTAAGACTGAGAAGAAGCTACTTTGTTAACTTTGAGCGAGAAATTTTCTTCTTGTTGATTAAAATCATAAATCTTGATGAGAAATTGACAATAATGATTAAGACAGAAGAAGAAAGATAAAATGAAAATATTATGTTCAAAATTGACATCAATGACGTGATGATGAAGTCATGATAAACTCATGATGATGAGATATTGACTTAACTCAGTGACATAAAAGAATAGTCTTTCAATGTGTTCATTGAGAATCATTGTGATTTCAACAACATAAATAATATCATTGATTAAAGCGACTTGATCATCAAATTCTTGAAGTCTGCAAGAATGAGTTAATTGATGCAAGAGAAGATGATGTTGTTGCGCGAAGAATTTATTCATAAAGACATAAGCAGAGACTTCACTATCAATCAAAGCAAGAACGAGAACTCTAGATTGAGCTTAATGTAAAATACAAAATACTATCATGTGATTATCTTTGAATGTTGAATTCAATTCAAAGAGTTTCAAGACAGATTTAGCAGAAAACTTTTTATATTGTTGAAGTGAGAATGAAAAGATTGAAACTAGTAAACAAGATGATATGTATACAGATCTCTGAGCGCGACTTAGCTTAAAGACTAAACTTTTCTCGCAGATAGTGAAACTTCTTCATTTATATTGATGATGTCACTGTCGTAAACATTCATGATATGCAGAGTAAAGAGCTTCTTGTTTGAGCATTCTTTAACAATTTTGTTCGAATGTTGTAACTTGCAGTAGTAGCACAGCTTTCACTTGTTGCAGATTTTCTTGATCTCAGAAACGATCAGAGTCTTATCTTGAATGATGATAATGATAAAGCTTAAATTCATTGACTCATCAAGAAATGAGAAAGAAAGAAATGAAGATACTGTTGAAATAACAGTCACAGAAATGATGATCTTTGAACTTAAAGAATTACTAGTTGATGCAAAGATGTTCTTGACTTTGATGAATGAAACAATGACAAAGACAAAGCAAGATTGATGATGCTTAAGCTGCTGAAACTCTTCATCAATGTTAAAAAATGCTTGAACTCATTAATGAAAGATGAATGATTGAATTTCATCAAGATTTCATCAGAAGAAAACGATGATTTAAGTGAAATAATTGACATTGTGCTTTAAACAGTCAATCAATGAAAAATCTTTCATCAAAGAATGTTCTTTCTTTTGATAGAAGAGATTGTAGTAATCAACAAAGCTATTCATGTCTTGCTTCAAAGTTTCACGAAAATATAAATGAGCATCTTCTGTCTTGAAAAAGTTGTTGCAGCAATGACATAACTTGTGTCATCAATCTGCAAAGATGAAAATGATACAAAGATTATTGACTCAATATTGACTTATTAAATTGTAAGTCTTCTTATTTATGATAAGTCATGACTTGACATAAATGATCTTGACTCGATGAAAGAAATAATGATCATCATTCATGTTCATGCGTTGTATCAGACTCTGCTTTCATGCATTCAATCAATCTTTGTTCTTCTCATACTCAAATATGTTGAAAAGCTTCTTGAATTTAGAAGCAATGAAGACAGCGACAAAGTTCGCAGAAGAGTGAATGACAAGAGAAGATTGATTGTTCAAGATTTGTGCAATGATCTGAATTATCATTGCAAGAGACTGAGAATTCAATTTTATATAAACTGAAAAACTGAAAACAATGAATAAGAATGAAATGATGACATCATGTTGTTGAACTTGATTTTGAAGCTCTTGCATTACGCGAAAGATCTCAACTGAATTTTTGATCACACTTTGAGCAAACTGTTTGACAGCATGCTCATCATTGATTGAGAAATTATGAAATAACTTCATTTGAGTGAAAGAGTAACTAGACGAGATTTCAACATATGAAAACGTTGCAGAAAGTGTAGATCTTTCGTAATGTCAAAGACTGAGCTAAATTAAAGATATTATCAATATAAAAGATTGATATTATTATTACTTTGATAGAATTTAAATACAAGACAATACATCAGATAATGTATAAGATGAAAGACAAAGAGTGAAAGAAAAGAATGAAAACTCAACTTCTATATACATGAATCGAGCAGAATCAAGACTAAACAGTAGTTCTATTGACTTAAGATTGCAGAAGTTCATGCATATGACTGAAATGATTGAAACAAAATTGCTGAGACTAAATTAAGATGATGATGACTAAATTGATGACTTGATTCATTAAATTGCAAAACAGATTCAATGAATCAAAATTATCTAAAATATCAACAATTTATGTTCTAAATTAAGTTGATGATCTGACATTATGACAGTAACTTCTTTCTTCAAGACTGAGCTTCTGTAAGATGATGAGAAGAAACAAGATGAAATGAGAAAGAATCGAAGATGAAGACTGAAACAAGATGAGAATTGATGTGAACGCATTTTAATGTGATGAAGCACAAATGAAACTAGAATAAATCTGAGTCACATTTGAGTCAGATCTGAGCAAGATGTCTGAAAAGCAAGATGAGATGAAATGCATTTTAATGTGATGATGCACAGATGAAATTAAAATACATCTGAGTCACATCTGAGTCAGATTTAAACGAGATGTCTGAGTCAAATCTAAACAAGATCTGAGTCAGATCTGAGTAAGAGAAAGATGAAATGCAGTTTAATATGATGATGCATGATGAGACGAGACACATTTTAACATGATGATGCACGACAAGATGAGATGCATTTTAACATGATGATGCATGAGTGAAACTAAAATACATCTGAGTCACATTTGAGTCAGATTTTAAACAAAATATCTGAGATAAATTTAGATAAAATCTGAGTCAGATTTGAGCTGAGTCGAGACGATGAAGATTGAACTTAAAGTTCTTGACATTAACATTGAAATATCACACATGATAATACATGTGATTCTTCAACGACAGAATTGACGAGATGATATTCATTGAGCATTTGCTCACAATTATTCAGAAGATTGAAAAACTCTCAAGTAAAGAAATAATCTTTTCAATCGACGTAATACTTGAGCAGAGATGAATTATAACATCTATCATGCTTGAAGTTTAGTATGCTGTTTACATATCAGAATCTTTTGTCATTCTTGATGATAATAAGTTTTTGAGATTTTTAACGTTGATTCAAAAGAGAATCACTTGCGATATGACTCAGAAGAATGACATGAAAGATTGAATGAATTTTCATAAATGCTGAAAGATTTAACTCAATGATCAGAGAATTATTCTTGAAGATACGCTTGATCTTAAAGAGATCAATGTTATGATCATTTAACTTGACAGCGAGATGAACGATGCTGAGATTGCAAGCATTCAATCAAACTTCATCTTCGACGAAGTATCTAGAACAAGAACGATGAAAGAGATTAACATTGAATTCATAAATGATCTGAGCTATAAGCATCTCATTATGTAGATGCTCAAATAATTTCTTCATCTTCTTGATGAACTCTTCAACATTGATTAACTTGTTTCAAGCTTGAAACGTAAGATTCTTAAGCAAAGACTCAGAAGACTTGAAGTCTAAACATGAGTTCTGATTCAAATTGATCAAGAAGAATGATGCTAAAGTGATTAATGATGATGCATTATTGACGATGAATTTAACTTCAGAAAGTCACTTAGCTCA
>JAABUV010003898.1_pt1 | contig 18474 bp, 20 predicted proteins | sample 5559971 | NCBI WGS metagenome assembly JAABUV01 (sample SAMN10711881, study PRJNA513362) | rock metagenome | isolation source: Antarctica rocks | place: Antarctica: Victoria Land, Knobhead nord | collected 2015-12-19
ACCGTACCGAAACCCTCCGACAAGACGTGAACGGGCCGCCGGTGTCGGCCCGCCTTTCGGTCCGCACCTGCTCGGCGTGTCGTGCTGGTCGACCAGCGGGCCGCAGACGATCCTGCTGACCCAACTGCCGTAGTTACCCAACAGGGCTAACGGTTCTAACGAGCCCGGTCGTCCCACTGACGATCGACATGCGACACGCTCGGCCCCTTGCTGCCGGCGTCTGTCGGCTTGGTGCGCGAGGCTTGACGGGTGCTGGGTGTCCAAATGATCGAGCGTGACCTGATCGCGGGACGGTCCCGCGCCGGCGTCGCGGCCGCTCGCGGCCGTGTGCCCGGACGCCCACCGGTACCGACCGGCGAGAAACTCGACGCCGCCGGGAAGATGCGGGAATCCGGCCGGCACTCGATGGGCGCGGTCGCCCGCTCGCTCGGGGTCGGCCGCGCCACACTTTACCGCTGGATCAACCGAGACCACCCTGAGTGCCCGGCATGAGCAGCGCGGCCGTGGGCGGCGTCGATCGCACGGACTATCAGCGCTGCCTTCAAGCATTCAAATGGACTGTGGAGCGGTGGACTGGTGCCGTCGGCGTCGCCCAGCACAGAGGCTTCAACCTGGCCACCTACCAGTTCGCCGTCGTCGGCGAGGCGTTGTTCTGGGCAGCGGCACTCGATGACGCTGTGCACCCGCCGCGCGCTGACCCGGATACCCAGCAACTACTCGACGGTCTGCGGTACGCCCGAAACCGAGTCACCCACAGCTTGGTCCGCGCGACGGACAAGGGACCCGGCATGACATTCCCGGTCACGTTCCCCATGACGTTCCATCACTGGGTCTGGCGAGACGCCGCCGACATTCCAGCGCCGGTGTCCGGTTTCGGCAAGAGCGACGTCAAGACCCGACTGCCCGCTTATGAAGTTCGTTGGCAGCGGCGAGAAGTCGGCGCCACGCTTCGCGCGCTCGATGACTGCCTGACGGCAGCTGCGCCCTAGTACTACAGTTGGGCGTGTCTCCTAAGTGCGTAGCCAGAGCAGTGCTGCGGCGATGAGCAGGCCGCCGCGGTAGATGGTGGCGTGCTTGTCGTAGCGGGTGGCGATGGCCCGCCAGTTCTTGAAGCGGTTGAACGCGCGCTCGATGACGTTGCGGCCGCGGGAGGCGTTGCGGTCGTAGCTGACGGGCCGTCCGCCGGCGCTGCCGCGGCGCTTGCGGTTGGCGACCTGGTCGGTGCGCTCGGGGATCACGGCGGTGACGCCTCTGGCCCGCAGGTGCTCGCGGTGCGCCCGGGCGGAGTACGCCTTGTCGCCCAGCAGTGCGGTCGGGGTGGTGCGCGGCCGGCCGGGCCCCAGCCGCGGTACGCGCAGGCTGGCTCGCTCGCCAACTGGGGCCCGGCACGGTCGACGCGTCGCGGTTCCGGCCTAACCTTCTCGTCGATGCGCCGCGGACCCGGAGCCCGGCGAGGAGCTGCAGATCGGGGACGTCGTCCTGCGGGTCGTGCTGCCCACCCGCGATGCGTTGTTCCCCGGCTCGCGCCCGACGCGAGCTTTCCGGTCGACCAGCAGCTGCTGAGCGTCCTGGCCCGGCAGCATCGGGTCTCAGTGGCCGACCTCGGCCGAGCCGCTTGCTTTGGGGTCTACGCCGAGGTCCTGAACCCCGGGCGCCTCGAGGTCGGCCAGGACGTCCGTTAGCCGATGGTCCGGGACGCCGGTCAGCTCGTAGCCTGCCGCGAGTGAACGTGCCGTTCCCGGAGCCGACTGGCCCGACCGCACCCCGCGCCGAGGTCCTCCTGGGCTACCTCGACTACTTCCGCTCCTTGGTGGTGAGCAAAGGTCCAGGGGCTCTCGGACGCCCAACTCCGGGTCAGTCTGCTGCCGTCGGGCTGGACGGTCCTCGAGTTGGTGAAGCACCTGACGGACGTCGAGCAGCGTTGGCTCGGGCTCGGGTCGACGTCAGTCGAGGCGCCGGTCGGTGGTGAGCCCGCTCGGGGTGCCTCCGGTGTTGACGGTCGCGCTCGGTTCGATGAGGACGACGGTCCGCGCCCTCGACTGACGCCAGCCCTGGTGGTGCAGGCTGTTGCCGCTCTGGTCTAGGAAACCTTCACCAACTGTTGCAGGTGGTAGAGCACGTCCGGTAGTTGCGGCTGCGCCTGCATCGCCTGACCGAGCGCGGTTGCTCGGTGGTGGTACGCCTGGTCGTGCAGCACCCGGAGCAGGGCTTGCCTGAGCTGATCCGGTGCGCGCCCAGAGACGAGCCCTGCCCCGGCCTGTGCGATGAGCCGGCCGTTCGCCGGTTGGTCGGCGAACAGCGGCACGACGACGAGCGGCACCCCCACCTCCAGCGCGCCGAACGTCGTGCCGGAGCCGCCGTGGCACAGCACGACCGCCGCCTGGGCGAGGACGTCGCGCTGCGGCACCCACTTCTCCGCGTGCACGTTGCACGGCAAGGTCCCGAGCGAGGCTGCGTCGCCGTCGCGTCCAAGGGTCACCAGTACCCGCACCGCGAGCCCGTCCACAGCGGCCAGGGCCGCCCGGTAGAGCTCTGTCGCCTCCGGGAGCGAGCCGGCAACGGTGCCCAGCGTCAGGTACACCAGCGGGTCGGTGCTGCCGGCCCACCAGTCCGGGAGCGTACTCGCACGGCTCGCGCACCACCAGGTCTGGCCGGAACCACGCGAACGCGCCCTCCAGGGTCGGGAGCATCGCGGTCGTGCACAGCCGGGCGAACAACTCCCGATTGGCCAGCACCGCCTGCTCGTCCGGGTCCGCGACGGCGAACCGCTCCCACAGCGGCCCGAGCTCGGCCTGCGGCGGGTCTTGTCCGAGCACGTACGGCTGGCCGGTCCCGCCAGCGGTCCCGGCCAACGCAGGCGGCACGACCAGCAGCACCTCGTCGCCCCGCCGCACCAGCGCCGACAGGACGGGCAGCAGCGGTCCTACGTGCCCGGAGCCGCCAGTTGAAGCCAAGAGCACCCGCACTCGACCCACGCTACGGGCCCCTCGCCCCTGCGACGGGTGCTACGTCCGCAAGCCGATCGGCGACTGGGACAGTCCCTCGTGCCGGATAGGCGGCGTTACCCTCGGGGCGTGAACGATGCCGAGGAACTCGCCCCACAGCCTTTCGCCGCCGCCCCCGACGAGGTCGAGGCCCTCCTTGGAGCACTGCACCGCAACCGGCGCACGTTCGCCTGGAAGACCGGCGGGCTGGATGCCGAAGCGATGCGGCGCACCCTGGGACCGTCCACGATGACCCTCGCCGGTCTGGTCAAGCACTTGGCACTGGTGGAGGACCACTACTTCACCCACCAGTTGCTGGGCCGTGAGTACCCGGAAGTGTGGGGGCCAATGACGGGTGACGATGGGTGGGACTGGACGTCTGCCTCGGCTGACTCTCCAGAGTATCTACGCTTGTTGTGGCTGCAGGCCGTTGCGCGCTCGCAGACGGCTGTCACCGAGGTGCTGGCCGACGATGGCCTGGATCGTCCTTTAGCGACCTCGGATTGGTCCGAGACGCCCAACCTGCGTCGGGTGGTGGTCGACATGATCGAGGAGTACGCGCGTCATACCGGCCATGCGGACCTGATCCGCGAGTCGATCGACGGTTTGGTGGGCGAAGACGCGCCGCGCTAGCCCGGTCACCGACAGCCTCGCCTGCGTGGACATGGTCAAGGTTGGCACCGTTCCGACGCAGGCATAGGTGCCTACCTGTTGACTCGACAGCAGCCGCGGACCTGGCCAAGGTTCCGGTTAGGTGGTCGGCGAGTCGCTCTCTAAGTGCCTGCCCGCCTCGTGCGTGGCTCTCTAACGGGATGCGTCCTCGCCGACCACTGCTCCGGCGCTGGTCGTGGCTCAAGAGGGGTCTGCTTCGCTCGAGGTAGGACTGCCCGACCGCGCCACTTCTTCGAGGTGGAGGCGACAGATGACAGCAGTGATGATCGGCGTCGACCCGGCCAAGCGTTCACACGCGATGGCGGTGCTCGACGGGAACGAGAACGAGCAGGCGATGTTGCAGGTCAGGAACGACAACGACGGCTATCGAGAGATGCTGCGCTTGGCCAAGCGCTGGAAGCAACGGACCTGGGCCGTCGAAGGTGCCGGCGGGGTTGGGGTACAGCTCGCTCAACGGCTCGTCGCCGACGGAGAGACGGTCGTGGATGTGCCACCGAAGCTGGCGACCCGCGCCCCTATCTTCGACACCGGGCGCGGCCGTAAGAACGACCCGGGCGATGCCAGGACCGTGGCGGTGGTGGCGGTGCGGACCAAGGGCCTGCGCCAGGTCGTGCTCGATGACGAACGCCTCGCGCTGCGGCTGATGTCTGAACGCCGACGGGAGCTTGTGCAGTCCCGGACGAAGACCGTGAACCACTTGCACCAGCTGCTGATGGAGCTGCTTCCCGCTGGTGCAGACCAAAAGTTGACCGCCACCAAAACCAAGGCACTGCTCGCGACCGTGCGCCCCAGGCACGCCGCCGGCAAAGCCCGACGCCAGCTGGCCGTCGACTTCCTGGACGACCTGGTCATTCTCGACCGCAAGATCAAGGACATCAACGGCCGGATCAAGACCGCCGTTGAAGCGACCGGCACGACCCTGACCGACATCAAGGGTGTCGGCATCACTACCGCCGCGGTCGTGCTCGGTGAGGTCGGCGATGTCCGCCGATTCCCAAGCAAGCATCACTTCGCCAGCTACACCGGCACGGCCCCGATCGAAGTGTCCTCGGGCGAGGTGGAACGCCACCGACTCTCACGGGCAGGGAACCGCAAGCTCAACAGCGCCCTGCACCACGCCGCGATGAGCCACAAGCACACCGACCCGGCGGGCATCGCCTACTACGGCCGCAAGCTTGCCGATGGCAAGGGCAAGAAGGGCGCCTTGCGATGCATGAAGCGACGGCTCTCCGACGCCGTCTTCCGAGCGCTCGTCCAAGACCAAGCCAAAACTGAGGCGGCGGGCCGGGAAGGACACTCGGGGGCGACTTTTCAGTCCAGCGCGTCTGACCCAACCCCGATGGTCAGCCCTTCGGACAAGTCACTAACCCGACCCGCCGCAGCCGACGCTACGCCCTCACGAACGAGGGTCAAGAGGGCTTCTTGACACAGAGGGGAGCCGTTAGCCGATCGTCAGACGGGACGCCGAGGAGATTTGCTCGGCACCTGACCGGTCCGCGCAGTGACGAAGAGCCAGGGCTCTACGCGCCCTTTAACATGCTCGAGCGAGAGGACCTGCCAGCCGCTGTTCAGCAGTGCGGCGCGGACCGCCGGCTCACGCCAGTAGGTGAAGTGCCGCGGGCGTCCGAGCTTGGCCTCCGTCCATGCCTCGCCGTCCCCCGCCTTGAGCGTGATGGCAAGAACGCCCCCGTTGGTCACCGCCTGTCGTGCCCGCTGCAGGACGTCGACGAACTGCTCTCTGGGCACGTGCAGTAGCACTGCGTCGGCCAGCACCGCGTCGTACGGTCCGCCGAAGTCGTCCGTACGGACGTCGAGCAGCCGTGCCTGGTGACCGGCCGCCCACAGCATCTGGACGAACGCCAGGGCTCCGTCGGTGCGCAGGACCCGGGGGCCTCGGCTCTCGAGGTAACGCGCGTCCCATCCGGGACCGCTACCGAGCTCGAGCACGGTGCCGTCGCCGACGAGCCCGGCTACCGCGTCGAGGTAGGCCATAACGGCTGGCCCGGGGGGCGCCGACTGCTCCAGGTACACGTTCGCAGTCGCGTCGTAGGAGTCCAGCGTGACGTCCCTGGATGCGCCGGAGGGCGACGAGCTGATGGTCACGGGCTCACCGTAGGGCGAGCGGCGGTGTGGTGTCCGCTCGTCGATCCTGGTCTGGGACGCCGGTCAGCTCGTAGCCTGCCTTGAGTGAACATGCCGTTCCCGGAGCCGACTGGCCCGCCCGCACCCCGCGCCGAGGTCCTCCTGGGCTACCTCGACTACTTCCGCTCCCTGGTGGTGAGCAAGGTCCAGGGGCTGTCGGACGCTCAACTCCGGGTCAGTCTGCTGCCGTCGGGCTGGACGGTCCTCGAGTTGGTGAAGCACCTGACGTACGTCGAGCAGCGTTGGCTCGTGTGGGGGTTCGAAGGTCAGCCGGTCGCGCGGCCCTGGGGAGATTCACAGGACTCACAGGACGGTCGCTGGTACGTCTCCGACACGGAGGACGGGCCGGACCTGGTGCGTGCCCTGCAGGCGCAGGGAGCCGTCACCTCGTCTGTCGTGCGGGCGCACGAGCTGTCCGACATCGGGCGGCCAGGAGAGCGTTGGGAAGGCGCTGCCCCGCCCACTCTCGAGCGGGTCTTGTTCCATCTCCTGCAGGAGTACGCGCGGCACGTCGGACACCTCGACGTCGTCCGCGAACTCATGGACGGCAAGGTCGGCGAGTAGCGCGCGGGGGTCCCGGTTGCCGATCCGCTTGCGAGACGACGTGGAGCGTCGGATTCAGCGCGGTGGCCAGGCGCCTGCGGGCTTGCCGATCTCCCATTCGTGGCCGAACGGGTCAACGATGCGACCCAGACGCCAGCCGTGCTCGTCGACGATCGGGGATGTCTCCGTCGCCCCGGCGTGTACTGCTCGCTCGAGCAGGGCTTCGGGCTCGTCGACGAGGAGCAGGGTCCGGCTCGTCGCGCCGTCGATCGCTTGCGGGCTCAGCCGCTTCACGGCCGGGCTGGCCGCCCCCACCCAGAACGCGGCGTCGCCGACCGTCAGCTGCGCCACGATGTCGTCGCCCTCGCCTACCCGGTGCACGACCGTCGCTCCGAACGCCGCCTCGTAGAACGCCACGGCGGCTGCGGCACCGTCCACCCAGAGCTCGGGCTGAAAGCTCGTCACGCCGCCTCCTTGGACGGCGCGACCCCGTCGCTGGACAGCAGCCTGCGGTAGCAGTTGCTCCCGTGCGCAAGGCTCGGCATCGGCCGACTATCCACCACGACGCCGCGAGCCGTGACCTGCCCCGTAAGCCGATCGGCCGGCCGGCCGGTTCGAGCTGGTCCGTAGGCCGATCGTGACGCATCAATTCGCCGACGACTGCCAGCGGACTTCGCCGTCCTTGATGAGCGAGGTCGGGCGCAGCCCCAGCTTGCGTGCCACCGCTTGCGAGGCGGCGTGAGAGGGATGGACGTAGGCGACCAACGGACCAACTCCGTGCCCCTTCAACCAGTCGAGCATCGCGCCGGCCGCTTCAGTTGCCAGCCCATGCCCCTGAAAGTCCGGTGCGATCACCCACGCGATGCTGGCTTCCAGGGCCGCAGCGCGGTGCTCGACGGTGGCCTGCACGTATCCGATCGCGCAGGCGCCGTCTCGCAGCACGACGATCCAGTTCAGCCACCACTGCGTCTGGTCGTCCGAGTGTCCAACAGTCTGCGCTGCGTATCGCCGTTGCAGCTCCGGCGGCGTCGGCGGGTGGCCGCCGATGAACTGGTAGAGCGCCGGATCGGCGAGCACCTCGACCATCGGTACTGCGTGATCGACCGCAAGAGGTTCCAATCGAACGCGGCCGGCCTCCAGCGCCTCGATCGTGGGCCATGCCATGGGCTCAATGCTGACAGTGGCGGTCGGACCCGCGCCATCGGACTGCCGCCCGGTGGCGGATCGGCTACGGGGCGAATCTGGCACAGTGCTGGCCGTGCTGGAGGCCGACTACTTGAGCGCCACCCGGGCGGCGTACGACACTGTTGCGCGGGACTACGCGCGTCTGCTCGCCGGCGCTTTGGACCGCATACCGTGGGACCGAGCGGTGCTCGCCACGTTCGCGGAGCTGGTCGCCCGGGACGAGCTGGGGCCGGTCGCCGACGTCGGTTGCGGGCCCGGCCGGATCACCGGTCACCTGCACCACCTCGGGCTGGACGTGTCCGGCATCGATCTGTCTCCCGGCATGCTCGCAGTCGCCCGCCAAGCTCTACCAGGGCTGCGCTTCGCCGTGGGCTCGATGACCGCGCTTGACCTGCCCGACGCCAGCCTGGGCGGCCTGGTCGCCTGGTACTCGTTGATCCACATCCCGCCGGTGGACGTGCCCGCCGTTCTCGCCGAGCTCAGCCGGGTGCTGGTACCCGGCGGGCAGCTACTCCTGGCCTTCCAGGTCGGCGACGAGTGCCGGCACCTCGAGCAGCGGCTACTCCACTTCCAGCACCGCTACAACCAGACGGCCCGGCCCTTCGACTGGCGCTACACCCGGCGAGACCTCAACAACTACCTCGCCCGCCTCGCCGCCCACGAAAGCCTGGCAGCATGACCCCCGACGAACTAACGGGTGTGACCACTAGTGCATGGGCGCCGGATGCTCGCGCCGCAAGACGCAGGACGCTTCTGGAAAGCGTTGGCCCTTCCTGATGTCATCGAAGTGGAGTGAATGTCCGCAGGCCGGTGCTCGGTGCGCCAGCACAGATGGTGTGCGGGCTTCTCGGGTGTTGTCGCAGCTGCTCGTGCTTGCTGAGCCGCGGCTCTGAACGCACCCGCCATGGATCGTGGGGCGCCTACTTTCGATGGTCGATCACGACGATCCGCAGGGTTGCCGTCGGTGCCGCGGTCCTCGTCAGGTGGCATTCCGGACGGTAGGGCAGCCAGCTGGCTACTCGCGCGGAAGCGGACTGCTGTGCCGGTCCGGCCGTTGGGAGCCAGCGGCTCGAGGCCTGTCACGGGCACCCCGCGCTCGTACCGTTGCTGCCAGGCACCGTCGCGGCGCCTGTTGACGTGCACTAGCCAGTCGCTGAGCGCGGCCACGACCGAGATACCTCGACGGCGGTGCCCGTCGGCCAGCAGCTCGATGCCGGGGCCGTCGAAGAACCGCAGGTCGGGCGTCGCCATGACGGGCTTTTTGACCACGACGCCGGCATCGGTTCGGCGTGTGTCGGTTCCTCGGCCGTCGTCGGCGACGGTCACCGTCTCGTCCGCTTCGAGCGTGACAGTTGCGCTGCCGGCGTGGTGCGCCTCGGCTTCGTCCGCCGCGTAAGCCAGGACCTCAAGCACCAGATGCAGAACGCCCGTCGGAGCGAACTCGGCGGGGGGCTTGCGGATGCGCTCGAGGTGCCCACGGTCAACACTCGCCGTCCAGTCGTGCGTCGCGTTGGTCCACTTCTGCTGCGTCACAAGAGGCACGGTAGTGCTGCGTTATTGGGCCTCGCCGCATCCCGTGAACCGCCCTCAGGGATCGGACGGATGGGCATTCTCAGGAGTTGTCGCAGCTGCTCGAGCTGAGCGTTGTCACGAGTGGCTAATACCGGGCTTGCGTCGCTGCGGTCAGGGGGACGAGGGCCGGCCCCGGGCATGTAACGACCGACCTCGTCGCGCCGCTCAGAACTGCCAGCGGAGCGCGGTGGCGTCGTCAGGGGTCACGCCACTCGCTCTCTCCGCGTCGCGAACGAGATGTATGAGTCCCCGCGGTTCGTGTGCTGGCACCTGCGGCCAGCCCATCAGTCCGAACCGGTCGACCGCACGGCTGGCGCCGTTGCTCAGCAGCGTGACCGTCTTCAGGTCAGCCGCTGGCCGGCTGCCGGTCGTGGCGTGCTGGACGACGTGCCCGCTGTCCTTCGCCACCCAGAATCCGCCGGGCTGGTTCCTGCGCGCCCGGAACGCCGCGATCGCCTCGTTCCGGACCTCATCGGCGTCGACACCGGCCGCGGCGAGCGCTGCCAGCCGCTCACGAAAGGGTCGTGCAAGATCCGGTTCTCGGCGGTCCTCGACTACCTGCACCTGTGCGTCGGCAGCCTGGAGCACCAGCACGCTGTCCCCCAGCAACAGGTACTCAGCTCGTTCACCAGCGACCCGCAGTACGGCCACGGTCGCCGACGGGCTGCTGGGGTCGGCGACGTCGCAGGTACCCCGATGAGCATCGGTCACCTCGTCGATAGATGCGGCGACGATCGCCGGCAAGGCTGCGTCAGAGCCGGCTTGCGCGAGTGAGAGCCGGGCAAGGATCGTGGCGCCCAGACGGTGGGCGTACCACGCGATCCCGTGCCGGCAGATCTCTTCGATGCCTGTGATGCCCGCACCGTCGACCAGGACGACAGCGCCGACAACGGTGCCGACGAAGTCCTCGTTCGCACGGCCAGGATGGCCAGGGCTCGTTGCCATGGTGATCACGAGCGCATCCTGCCGCGCGGTCGTGGCGGCCGGTCGGTTCACCGGCCGGGAGCGAGCGGGATCCTCGACTTCGAGTGTCGGGCGCCTGCGCTACTGCCGGTGAGCGACCGTCGCGACATCCCGGGCGCTCAGGCGTCGGCTCCGTCGGCGTTCGCGCGATGTTCGTTGTGGCTGCGGACGCCCAGTGGCGGAACGTCCGGCTGTCGCATGCTGGTCCCATGGCTGGGGAAGAGCGTGCCGAATGGTGGCCGCAGGCTGCTTGGGTCGCGGCGGCTTGTCAGGAGGCGATCGCGCGCCTGCTCGGCGTGTACGTGCACGGTTCCGCCGCGCTCGGTGGGTTCGGCCCGAACTCGGATCTCGACATGCTGATCGTCGTCGACGGTGGTGCCGATTGGCAGGCGCTCGCGGCGCGGCTACTTGGACAACCGCACGCCAGGCCGCTGGAACTTTCGGTTGTCGAGGCCGACGCTTGCGCCCATCCGGCAGCGCCGTGGCCGTACCTGCTGCACGTCAACAGCGCAGAGTCGAGGGTCGCGGTCGACCTTGGTAGAGGCGACCCGGATCTCGTAGCGCACTACGCCGTGACACGTGCTGCCGGAGTAGCGATCACCGGTCCCGGACCGGCAGCCGTGTTCGGAGCCGTCCCGCATGCGCAGCTGGTGGCCTACCTTCGCGATGAACTGCAGTGGGCCGTGCAGAACGCGGACCAGCGCTATGCCGTATTGAATGCCTGCCGTGCCACTGCCTATGCAAGGGACCGCGTGCTGCTGTCGAAGCCCGACGGCGCCCGTTGGTGGCTTCAGCACGTACGTCCTGAGCCGCTCGTCGAGGAGGCGCTCGCAGCTCAACTACAAGGTCGGGACCTCGGCTCGACTTCACGTGCCGCCGAGGCGTTCGTGGCGTCGTCCATCGCCAGCCTCTGACCTGGCCACGCCTCGCGCAGCGTGATCAGGTGGCAATCATCAGTGCGGCCCTCCGCACGACGTCTCGGAGACGACACCAAGTACGTCCGCTCATGCCGCGCTGCGCGCTCGGCCCGCGCGATGGCGGCGGCCCGACGGCTCCACTGCCCAAGCGCGCCCGTCTCGCAAAGTCCCGTCTCATAAACGGTCGTTATCGAACGCGCCCTCAGTTTAGTCAAGCCACGGTCAACGGAGCTCGGAGCTGGGAGCCCGGAGCCGGGTCGACATCGTGATGCTGCCGTCCTCGTGGGCGACGCCCTCAACAGCCAGGGTGTCGCCGGGCTCGAGTCGAGCGAACCCCTCACGCCTGCGGCAGGATTCATGCATGGCCTCGATTGTGTCCCTCTTCGAGTGCGCTGCGTCCGATGTGACGATTGGACGCATTCGTGACCTGGTAAGTAGCGAAGTCACCGAAAGTCTCACGCTGGAGTTTAAGTGGGAGTACAGCGCCGGGGTCGTGAAGACCGTGGCAGCGATGGCCAACTCGTATGGCGGCATTGTGCTACTCGGGGTGACTGATGAGCCGCCTCGCGAGCTCATCGGCGTCCCCTTCGGAACGATCGAACAGATCGTCAATGCCTGCCACGGCAAGCTGGAGCCGCCTTGGCAGCCGGAGATCATCCCGATCCCGCTCGGTGAGGGGGACAATGCGGGTCCCTTGCTGATCCTGCTCAGAGTTCGTCCAGAGCTAGCGCCACGGCCCGTTCTGCACGATAGGGTGGCGCCAATTCGACTTCACGGGCGGAACGCGACAGTTGATCGCAGCCGCCTTGCGGAGCTCTTTACCGAAGTGGTGTCGGGTTCAACCAATACTGTGGCGTTCACCCCGATGCTGCATCTCACGCAACGTGCCGACGGCTCCCCTGAAGAGGACTTCGCGGTTCAGTGCAGCCTCATGATGGCAACGGGAAGATCTGCGAGCTGGAGTCCGTTTTCGGAGAACGGCGTCGACGTCCTTGCCGCAGCGCTCAACGGATCAGCGCTCGGTGCCCTGATGATCGGTTGGACTAGCCGACTGAACCTCGGCGGCTTCATCCCATTCCAACGGGAAGGTTTCAACCGTGCCCGGGTGGCACGACTGCGCTGGCATGCGGGCGCGGACAAGCCCAGCTCGATAGAGGTGATCGCCGAAGCCAAGCTGCCCGAGACCTACAGCGACGTTGGTACGCACCTAATGTTCATGATTGGAGCCCGCTTTCGAATCAACCTTGCTTCGGACGAGAAGCGGCCTTGGCTGGACGTCCCCGATCTGTACGAGCTCCTTCAGGCGGTCTTGCTCACGCTGACGCAACCCGAGGTTGTTCAGGCGCTGGCGGACCTAGCCGGCATCGACCCTGTGCTGGTCCTTCCGCCCCGCTCAGCAAACCTCGTGACCGGAGTTGATATAAGCGAACTGCTGAATCTCCGCGGGCTCACGAGGGTGCCCGGCGCAGGCTCATCGCGCGGTGCCCGGTTGCTTGCGAGTCCTGAGCTTGATGTTCGTAATACCGAGGAGCTCCATCGACAGGTCGATGCCTGGCTACTCCAGTTTGCACTAGATGCCGGCCTTCACGGCATGGAGAAGGTCCTGCTGGAGCTTCACACAACCGGGTCGGGGACGCGGATGTAATTCCTTATCGAGCGACTCTGCCCTGAGGGACCTCGCCTCTACCCCTTGATTTCGTGTGGTGGAGTTCTGGCGCTGTTTCCGGTACTCGCGTGAGGGCCCCGCAGCACTGGGGAGAGACCGTTCGGGACGGTCCCTCTGCCTCCTTGGTTTGGCGGCAGTGGGTTGACGGGGTTGATCCGGTAGCGCTTGCCGTCGGCCGCGGTGCATCGGGGACGCCGGTCCCAACCGGCGCGCCCGGAGGCGTCAGCGCCGTCGCCCTGGGCGCCTGCCGCGGAGGGCGTACGAGGCGTTCGTCGACGAGGCTTGCCGGGCTGGTCGATGACTTGATGTTCGTCTTAGAGCCGCTGCTCTATGCCTCTTGCCGTAGCGGCGTGCACTTCCCGGTGGCTCACCGGCGCCGCCTCCCTGCCGTAGCCGGCCCAACCGACAGTATGTCTGCGTGACACTTCCCTCCGCCGCCTTGGACACCGCGGCGCTGCGGAAGGCGCGGGGCGCGTTTTTCACCCCGGAGCCCGTCGCGCGTTACGTCACCGACTGGGCTGTCCGCTCGCTTTCGGACAAGGTCTTGGAGCCCTCCTGCGGTGAAGCCGCCTTCCTGCTTGCCGCCGTAGACCGTCTCAGTGCGCTCCGTAGCGCCGGTGACGGGCTGGCTACCCCCGGCGCTCTCGACGGCGTGGAACTCCACGAGGCCTCGGCGAGCGCGGCCCGGGCGCTGCTCGACCAGGCCGGCGTGACCGCCAACATCACCTCCGGTGACTTCTTCCTGGTCGAGCCCACCGGCAGCTACGACGTGGTGATCGGCAACCCGCCCTTCGTCCGGTACCAGGACTTCGCCGGCGACTCCCGGACCCGCTCCCGGGCTGCCGCTCTACGCGCAGGAGTGTCGTTGACGGGGCTGGCCTCGTCGTGGGCGGCGTTCGCCATCCACGCCGCGTTGTTCCTCAAGCCCGGCGGGCGCCTCGGCCTGGTGCTACCGGCTGAGCTGCTGAGCGTCAACTACGCCGCGGAGGTCCGCCGGTTCCTGCTGCAGACCTTCCAGCGGGTGGACCTGGTCCTGTTCACCGAGCGCGTCTTCCCGGGAGTCCTTGAAGAGGTCGTACTACTCCTGGCCGACGGCTACCAGCAAGGCCCCACCGACCACGCCTCGGTCTACCAGGCCCGTAACGCCGCGGAGCTGGCCACCGTCGCCGCGGGCCGCAGCTGGAAGCCGGTCCGGCCCGAGGACAAGTGGACTCCGTCCCTGCTGTCCTGCGACGCCCTCATGGCGTACACCGACCTGGCAGCCGGCGAGGACTTCACTTTGCTGGAGACCTGGGGCGACACCACCCTGGGCATGGTCACCGGCAACAACCGCTACTTCGCCCTGTCGCCGGCTCGTGCGCAGGAACTGGGTCTTCGACGCAGTGACCTCGTGCGGCTGTCGCCGCCCGGGAGCAAGCACCTGCGGGGGCTGTCGTTCACCGACGCCGCCCTGGACGCGCTCGGTGCCGGCGGCTCCGCGGTCTGGCTGTTCCGGCCACCAGCTGAGCTGTCACCGGCGGCCCGGGCCTACATCGCCGCCGGCGAGATGGCGGGCATCAACACCGCCTACAAGTGCCGCGTCCGCAAGCCCTGGTGGCGCGTACCGCTCGTTCGGGCCGCTGACCTGCTGCTGACCTACATGAACGCCGACACCCCGCGGCTGACGACCAACAGAGCCAAGGTGCACCACCTGAACTCGGTGCACGGCGTCTACCTGCGGCCAGGCCTGAAGGACCTCGGCCGAGACCACCTCCCCCTCGCCTCGCTGACCTCCATGACCCTCGTCGGCGCGGAGACGGTCGGTCGGGCCTACGGCGGCGGCATGCTCAAACTTGAACCTCGCGAAGCCGACCGCCTGCCCGTTCCGTCACCAGAACTAGTCCGGGCGGCAGCTAAGCGGCTGTCCGAGGTCCGGCCCCAGGTCGGACGTCTGCTTCGCGGCGGCAAGTTGGTCGACGCAGCAAAGATCGTCGACGAGGTCCTGCTCGTGGGCGAAATCGGCATGAGCCGGGCCGATGTGCACTCGCTGCGCGATGCGCACCGCGACCTGACTGCACGGCGCGTCGCCCGGGGGTCTCGTGGCACGCATCGATGACCTACTTGTCCAGGCAGTGAAAGCTGCCGGACCCAAGCCGGCCGACGACGCACCCCAAAAGGTCAAGAACCCGTGGGTGGGCAAGATCAGCAACACTCTTGCAGTCGCGATCGCTGCTGAGCTGCGCCACCGAGGCATGAAGCAAGCCCGGCCAGGAGCACCTGGCGACCTGGGTCTTTCCGGCGCAGAGCGACGCCTGGCAGGAGGCATTGGCGCTAAGCGCGTCGATGTCTCCTGGGCTACAGAGGAGTCCGGGCTCCTCCTGGCCTGCTCCGTCAAGACCATCATGTTCCGCGACGCGAGCAGTGGCGCCTACCAGAAGAACCTCACCAACCGGCGCGGCGACTTGCTCGTGGAAGCAGTGACCCTGCACCGCCGCTTCCCGTACGCGGTGCTAGCCGGCTTCCTGTTCCTAGACCATCACGCCGCCACCGACGGCACAAGCCGCCGCAAGAGCACCTTCGAGAACGCCTTCCCCCGCCTGCGGCTGTTCACCCGACGACCCGACCCGTCCGGACGCGAAGAACAGTACGAGCGACTGTTCCTGCTGCTGGTGGACTCCAACCAGGTCACTCCGCAGGTGACCTGCTACGAGGTCAACGACATGTCCCAGGCCGTTGACCTCGAACGCGCCTTTGACGATCTGGTGGTGCTGCTGGCCGAGCGCAACTTCGATCTCTACGAGGCCATGGGCGACGGGACCATCCGAAGCACATAGGAGTCTGCTGCACCAGCGGCGCCCTACTCGTGGTCATCGCACGTGATGATTCACTCACCTGGGTTAAACCGGTCCGCGGCGAGCCGGGCCGCCCAGACAAGCCGACGCCACCGAGGTAGCCGGCGGCCGCCACCGCCTGGTCGACGTCGTCCACGAGCTGCCGGACCAGCGCGGCGGCCTGCTCGGTGAGGGGCTGGCCGTGCTTGACGGTGAGCCGGCGACCCCCGGCGGCGTACAGCACAGCCTCAGCGACGACGGCGTCCGCGGCGAGGTTCCGCAGCATCGCCTCCCAGCCGCTGGCACGGCGGGCCTAGTCACCGCTCGGCCGGGGGCGCATGCCGTTGATGATGGTCCAGAACCTCGAACGCCCGTCCTACGCGGGCAACCCGAGGTTGAGGCGCTGATGGCGTTGGCGTTGGCTGAGGCGGTCGGGGCGTCGGCGTCGGATCCGCCTCGGTTCCCCTGACAGTCCCCGCTTCGTCAGTGCCGGGTGACAACCTCGGCGCGTGCCTCCCCGTCGCCGCACCGGCACCTCCCAGACCGTCACCCGCAACATCCACTTCTACCGTGCCGACACCGGCGAGGGGGATGACGGCCATCTCGTGCCGCTCGACGTCGACGCGGTGCTGACGGCCGTGCACTCCCTGCCGTTCACTCCGAGCGACCATGGCGGGCGGTACCTGGCGCAGGACGACGGCGAGGATCTGTGCGCTTGGGTCGACGCGGAAGCCTCGCCTCAGCGGCTCCGGCTGGCGCGGCTCCGCCGCGACGCGCTCCCACAATCAGAGATGGCGGGCCAGCTCTCTGACGTCGCGCTGGCCCGCGGCGCCGCCCTGTACGAGGCGGTGCACCTGCTCTTTCTGCCGGACAACGTCATCGCCGCGGAGTTCAACTTCTACGGGCCGCGCCCCACCCGGCTACCCGGCTACCTTGCGGCGCTCGTCGGTGATCTCCCGACACCGTTCGTGATGGAGCAACTCCTGCGCCAGGACGCCGCCGACCAGCTCGACCGGCAGAGCGGCCTGCGGCTGTTGGACCTGAGGGTCCGTCCGTCCTACGCGGCCGCCGTGAGGCAAGCGGACCCGAGCCTGGGCGCGGCGCTCGACGCTGCGGCGGGCGTCGGCGAAGCGGACGTCGTCGGCGTGGTGCTCCAGGCCGAGCCGCGAACCAGGTCGGCCCGTCTCGGGCAGGGGCTGCTCTCCGGGGTGCGACGGCTCGCCCGGCGTAGCGACCTGCGGGACAACGCCTCACGCTTCGCGGTGAACGGCATCGGGCCGGACGGGCTCGTGGAGAAGATCAACGTGCTGTCGGACGCGCTCGTGTCGGTGCAGCAGGTCGCCCGGCTGGGCCGGACCAGCCGGGCCGTGGACCAGGACTCGGCGTACGCCGCGGTCGAGGCCGCCTACCGCGAGGCGTCGCAGGGCGGGCTGCTCGACGGCCCGGGGGTGAGCGAGGTGCAGGGCTGATGACCGTCCCGCAGCGCCGCTCGGGCTGGCCGAGGGTGCACCTGGCGATGGGACTCGTCGTTGCGGTCGCGGTGTACCTCGCCGCCGACCGATACGCCACTACAGAGGTCGCGGCCTTCCTGAAGGACCGGCGGCAGACCCTCTACGCGGCGCTTGTCAGCGTCCACATCACGATGCTCGGCTTCGCCCTCGCGACGCTGACAGTCGTCCTGGGGTACGCGCAGTCCCCGCGCTTCCAAGTTCTGCGCGACAGCCCCTGGTTCGCCGCGCTGTTCGGGGTGTTCACCGCGGCCCTGAGGGTCCTCGCGCTGGCGTTCGCGGCAGCGCTCGCCGGCCTACTGTTCGACCGCAATGACGCCCCGCTCGCCGTACTGACCGCGCTCGCGGCGGGCTCCACGGTGGCGGCGCTCGCCCGCGTGGTGCACCTGCTGTCCGTGCTGGAGAAGGTCGTGCGGGTGGTGACCAGCGACCCGTCGAGGCCGCCGGGGGCCTGAGCCCCGGCGCGTGTCGGGCCGGCGCTCAGTCCTTCGCAATCCCCCGTCCGCGCACACAAGCCGGGCACGTCGGCTGCGCGCCAGACCTTGCCCATGGCGAGGGCGGCAGCAGGTACGCGGAATTCGTCGCGCTGTGCGAGGTGCTGGACGCGCTGTCGACTGACCCCGAGGAGCGCGGACATCTCGGCGGCGCCGCAGGTCTGCCCAGCCCGCAGTGAGCGTCCCGGTGCCGACCAGGTCGGAGGCCGGTACGCGCCTGTGCAGTAGCCAGGCCGGGCTCTCCTGGCGCGGGCTCAGCCGAGGGCCGGGGCCCGAGCTCGGCGCCGGGCCCCGGGTGCCGGGCTCAGGCAACGCCGGCCAGGTCGTCTGAACCGGTTGCGGTGTCGGCGCTGCAGCGGCCCAGGATCGTGCGGGCGGCCCGGGTGACGGTCTCGGCGGCCTGCCGGACCTTGGCGGGGTCTCCCCCAGCCCAGCCGGCGAGGTAGGCGAAGGTGTAGCAGCTGGCGTCCAGGCCGTGCGCGGCCGCCACCACGTACGCGACGCTCTCGGCCTCAACCTCGCAACGCCCACGGCAGGTCAGGTAGGTCGGCAGGTCCGCAACGTGGCCGCACTCGAGGTGCCCGAGCTCGTGGGCCAAGGTCTTCACGGCCTGAGCCTCGTCGACGTCACCGCGTACCCGCACTACCCGGCGCCTTGGGTCGGTGTAGCCGTTGGCGCCGGCGCAGTCGCCGCGCTCCAGGGCGTAGCCGTACCCACCGACCTGACCGGCCAGGTCGGCCCACAGGCCAGCCGGGGCCTGCCCGGTCAGCAGGACCGGCGCGACCTCGGGCAGCAGGTCACCCTCGGTCGCGGTGATGTCGAACACGTGCACCACCCGGAACCCCCGCAACTGCTTGCCGCTGGCGGCCGGGGCGGCCGGTCCCCCGCGCTGGTCCTGGGGCTGCTCGGGGGTGCTGTCGGTCGTGCTGCTCGACGTCTTGGGGCGGTAGGTGCAGGGCGCCAGGATGGCGATGCCCCGCTCCCCCTTACGCACCTGCCGGCCCAGACTCTGCCAGCT
>JAABUV010003900.1_pt1 | contig 18464 bp, 17 predicted proteins | sample 5559971 | NCBI WGS metagenome assembly JAABUV01 (sample SAMN10711881, study PRJNA513362) | rock metagenome | isolation source: Antarctica rocks | place: Antarctica: Victoria Land, Knobhead nord | collected 2015-12-19
GGTCTGTAGTGACAGAAACTTAAGCGAGCTACTTTAACTCTTCCTTGGCTCGCCTGTAGTTAATTATGTTCAACAGATGCCAGCCATGTCCTCATTATCTCCCCAGGCCGCAATGGCGGGGACAGCGAAGGCAAAAAAGTACGAATCTTCCGTAGCGTTAAAGAGCTTAGCCAATATAGCAAGGAAATCCACAAGATCTTCCAAAACGACCTGGACGAGGGTGCAGAAGAGGGTGGACCATGAGATAACAAATAATCAAATCTCTCACATCGAAATTGTTGCGGTAACGGCAAAACCAACGTTATTAAATTCTAATTCCCTAAGAAACCTTGTGACGAAGTATCTCCCCGCTCATGAGCTGTTCATGTACTCAACCACGCCTGCCTGGAACACTGCTAGGCATTTAAAAGTACGCGCATAGCTGTCTTCGTTAAAGCTTAAACCTCGCCCACCTAATCGTTCAGTAACTGTGTGGTTTGTTTCCTTCAAATCTGGATAGCATATAGTAGCACATGTTTGCATAAGCGATCCGCGCTCTGGCACGGCTTGCCACGGCCGACACCAAACTTCAGAACCTAGCGATACTTAACGCGTTGTTCCTCCAATACTTCTTATCCTTTCTATTCACTTCAACAAGCACATTCTCCCTACCGTTCACGGCATCACCTCTTCCAATCTTGGCATCTTCTTCCCTCTTGGTATGTCTGAATATCTGCGTCTAGTCGAGACCAAAAGAAACGTCTTTCCGATCGTTTCGATCTTTTCGAAGCTGAATCTTGGTTTCGGTCTGAACGTAGAGATTATCAAGAAGCTTCATGCAGGCGGCATCTTTGAGTATCTGGGCCACCTGAAGTCCGGCAGAAATCAGCTGTAGGACATTCCGATCATCTTTAAGGGGTCTCGACTGATGCTTGGCAGCATGTCGCATTTCCAAGAAATTCTTCAAGACGGTGATCAATTGTTTGATCTGACCATGAAATAGCACACGAGCCGATATCCGTCTTTTGATTGCTAACCTCTTCAGTAAGTATACTCATTCCGTTCATTCGCGATCCGCTGGGATTCCGACTGGCCTTTTATCCGGCTCTAACGGAATAGGAAATTGATACTTAGCGACAAAATCGAAGGCGCACTTAGAAAGACGATCGTTGACTTGAGACAGTATCTCATCTTGTTCATTCACATGTAGGTTCATTGAAAGATGGGGTAGATTCTGCTCCTGCGCAGTAACGGCTTTCACGAATGATCTATCAAGGAATTGATGAGGGCGGTCGAATTCATCACGATTTGATGGTCGCTGCTGAGAGCGTACCTCAGCCGAAAGATTTGGAAGCTCAACTACATTTCAATCCCGAATACCTGTCCCGATCGCTTTATAAGAAGATGCCATGAAGTTATTCAACCAATAGTAGTCTGATTGACCTGTGGTAGAATAAGCGGTGGAGATTCTCAGAGAGAAGTGAACCTCCCCAATATCGAAAAAAGAATTACCAAATGACCTTAGAGCCCCGTTGAAGTACAGCTGCGGAAGTACTGTACTGGCAATAGTTAGAAGATGAATATCGTCAAGGTAGAAGAGCTGCCGACAGACTTACTTGAATACTGTTGCACTAGAACTCCCAGCCATGAATTTGGTAAACGGCATGGCAGTCTCTTTTTTAAGACACCCGTTAGACCAATTGTAGTCATCTCGCTGAGACATGAGCAAGATATGAAGATGAATGCCAGAATCGAATGAAATATCAAAGCGTTCTTTTGACCCGATGGCCGATAGGTTTACTTATTAAGTAATCAGTCCTTTGCATTGAAGCTGCTTAAAGACTTTCCCCAGAAGTATATCAACGCTGAAGAAGAATCAAGAGCTTTTCACCGAGATGAATGTGGTACGTTAGAAGGTGAAAAATGTCCCAAGCATAAGACTACGTCGTGGTAATGCGAATGCGCACTAAGTTTCAGAACAATTATGAAGGTCGTCTGAGAATAATGAATTGCGTAGGGTAAATGCCTCGTCGAACGATCATTATAACTTTACCTATCCTACGATCAAGCTTGTCCGATGACTTCAGCCGCACTTGCGTTCACAGTCGTGTCAAGTACGTCTTGCTTAGACCATGATATTCTGGCCGATTATGCATGGCACTGCGCATGACGGTCGAAGCTCGAATTATTCTTCTTCAGCCTCACTGCGTCATGAGACATTTCCGGAATTTAGGCATCATCAGCTTGTTCGACACTTTGTTCAAGCTGCTACAAATTTCTTATTCGAAAAACCTCGTATCTGAATATTGGGTTTCTACACTGAGTGCAGAGTCCGAAAATATTTACACATTTACATATCAGATAACCGAATAATGATAAGCTCAAACGACGTCAGCGATTTCACATGTATCACGCTTCACACCTCATCTCGCCTCATCTTAGATTATCGATGCAGAACTTGCATTTCAACATGCTATAATCGCTTTCGTGTTTCGCATCGCAGATTCAAGGCTTGTCGACAACGATGTGACAAGTCAATCGACTTGTTACGCTTCGAAAGACTCGTTCAAGCAGGAAAACTCATCGCTGAGTTCGTCAAGGACTGCATCACTGACTTGTTCTGCATCTTCATGACTCTTTGCAAGCATTCTAGTCTCAAAATAGTCATCTAAACCCTCATTCATGCTCGATGAAGAACTCTCGTCAACCTCTGCAACGCTTCGCAAAAACTGTATTATTGGAACAGACCTTTCTTTGTCTATGCTCGTCACTGCGTGCCAAAATGACCAAAGTAGTTGAAGAAGAAAAGGGTAGCTTTCTTCGATGTCGTTGAGCTTGCGAAGGAAATAAGCGAGACGTATCAAATTTGCCGACCGCGACTGCGACGTGCTAGCGTCCGCAGGTGAATTGAGGCACCAGAGCGTTAGCATAACAGCTATGCTCAAAGCCAATTCTTCAGGCGCCAGCGCGGTTTGAAAGGATTGCAACAGCTGAGATCTCGAACGTTTTCCTTCTTCTGACTTTGTTCAGTTTTGTAGCATTGTAGTGACTGAGTCGTCGGCGAAGCGAAAGTAACATTGAAGAAGAAGCAAATGCTCGCAGTGTTCTGGTTTTCGGAAGCGTGGAAATCTTTCGCAACTGAGTTCACTGATGCTGTTAACTAAATGCTTGAATTATAGAGGGTATGAATCACTAACACGCCTATGCGAACTGCTTCCCGGTCTGCGACGTTCATATCGTTAAATATCGTGGTAAAAGCTGGTGACAATTTCTGTTCTCAATCAGTTCTTATTCATCTAATAATCTCACTCTACTTATCATATCATTTCGAACACAATTGATTGGCAGTTTCGTTCGCAGATCATTATCCCATGATTCTATCATCTGCGACTGTATGGCGATTTTATTGCCGAATAGTTGAGACTTTAGCAGAGCCTGGGCAAGCCTGGTTTCATCAAATGACTGCAACGCTTCTAAAGAATCACCTGAAACTTCAAATGCTTCAAGGTAGAGGCATATGTTCTGTAGTGACGAAAATCTTCGACACGACTTCATAGATTGAGGCATGCCCGTCCCAGCGAAGACCCAGAGAAGCCTCGAGAGCAACGCTCTCATCTGATATATGAGTTTGTCTGGTGTTTTATCGTCGAAGATAGGCAGAGTCGAGAGCGCAGATCAATACTCTCTGTTGATAAGAATGGCTGGAAACAGAAGCTGTACCCGTTGTTGAAGGAAGGTTTGATGATGCTTTTCATTCATTCAGCTTAAAATGAGAAAGACGACGATTTGTACGAATCTGATTTGCCTCGTACCTAATGCCTGAAATGTGTCAGTTTCTCGATTGAAATCAGATGTGATGTCAAACCTCTAAATTCAATCGGAACTGCTTCATCGACGACAAGGACTGCATGTTTTCCTGAGCGGCTAATTCGTTGCGTAGTATCATATCTTGGAAATCAAGGAGGCGCGTGAGTGACTTCAACAGCTCGTTCACGATATTTCATTGCATGTAGTAGAAGATGAGGTGATGAAGGGTGTCATCGACTTTAACACTCATTCTCTTCTTCATTAGTTCACTTGAGTCAGTGAAGCACAAGATCTCGAACACGTCATCGAAATTCACAAAAGTTCAGGTAATTTCATCATCACGCTCTTGATCGTCAGAAGCGTCGTGCTCATAAACAAATATGAAGTCGCTTGCAACGAATGGCTCGTCACGTCTGAGTCTTCGCGAGCAAAAAGATAGTCTTTCAGATAGACAAGCTTCAACAAGCACGAGTGCGTCAAGCTTTGTTGATGTGAAAGATCTAGTGAAGGTTGGCGATACGACTGTTCCCGCGATCTCGTTCAAGCTATCACCTTGAAGGGGAAGAGCAGACTCTGCTTGAGAAATTCTAATGATCTGTGAAAAATTAAGTGATGTTAGAGTATCAAGAGACGAAGGGTTTCAAGGATGCATGACATCCTCGACCTCTGCGAATGGTAGCTTGATTTCCTCTGCTGCATGAGGCAGTGAGGTACATGGTATGATGATAGACGATGAACACATTGTTGGAAGGCAACTGGTTCTTTGATCGAAATAAAACGATGCGACGATGCGTATGTAGAGAACTGTCAACAGAAGATGTGCGACTCAAATAATCCGGGAATGAAATAAGAAAGTCTTGCCTCGAAAAGTTAGATGTGGTGAAGAGAGACTGCATCACACACATTGAGGAATTTGAACGCTTTAAAAAGACGAACAGAAAGGGCAAGCCAGTACGATCGTTAACTGCAAAGGCACGAGCCAATATATCTAAGATAGAACTCGAGGTCATCATTTTTAGATCGGCTTTTAGAGGGTATGTATAAGATGAGTCAACATCAAAAAAATGTGAGCAAGTAGAAGATAGTTCAGATTAGAAATCTACTTGATCATTGAATCAGTAAATTTCGGGCGAGGCTGGGGCTGAGGACGGCAAATTCGCGTCTAATACAGCGTGCCTTCAGCAAAGAACGACAAGATGTATCGATCATGATTCATTGACTGGAATTTGCAAGCGAGCTTAGATGATCGGCAGACTATTTTGGTCCTTCGGGGAACCAAAACGCGATGGTGTGAGCTCGAGCGAGAATCTGTACTTTTTCTGCTTGCAGCGTTTACACGCAATTGTCAACGGAATGAATATGTATGGCATATGATGGGAAACAACGTTAGTAGCGAATTCATGTGTATCCGAGAGTATCACTGATGTAATTTCTAGAAACCGTGAAAAGCGAAAAAGCAGCTTCATTGCTCGATCGAAATCGTTCCTGCCTAGAACTGAAAGAAACGGCAAACCTAGTCTTCACGACTTCGAAGAATTTGTCACGATGGATAGCAACTCAAGAGGGAGCAAGCGTCGCGAGACGTCAATGACAATTTCACTTGCGAGTGCACAGGCTTCGAATTTCACAGACGACGAACCTGACGAGCAGATTGCGCGTATCTCAGTCGTTCAAAAGCGACTTCAATGTTCAGCGTGTTCTAAAACTTTCGTAAGAACGAACCATCTTCGAAGACATGCTCGACTTACCAAAGATGAATTTCATCGAGCTCTCTGACTAGTTCTGAACAGAAAACGGTGTCCGAAATGTCGACAGTTGTTCACGACTTCAGCCGATCTCAAAAACCATAAGAAGAGATCTCTTTGTAGTCTGAGAACGTTTAAAAATGCCTTCATACCGCAAGAAGAATTCATCGAGTCTAAGCTGAAGAAAGTTATTTGAAAGAACGATCGTCTGAACGTTCAAGATCGAAAATCTGAGGAAGCTCAGCAGTCTTTTGCATCAAACAGTAATTGTATTCAAGAGAAGACGAAAGGCAAGACTTTGTGTGCAACTGCACATTCTTGGGAGGGACAAGGTCAATCTCTGCTTGCGAATACAATTTCGTGAGCAACGGAGAATTGAAGTGATACAACATATCTACATCTCTTAAAGGAACAAGATTACTTCACGACTACGAGCATAAATTCTTTGGTAATAGATCACTGAGATAATGCGACATATTCATTCACAACTGCGAACACGATTCCTTGACCAACAAGGGACTGAGTTAGTGAAACATATTCGCGTTCTTCAGAGGAGCGATATGAATTCACGACTGCGAATACAGTTCCTTGATCAACGAAAGACTGGAATAATGCGATGTATCAATTCATAACTGCGGCTACGATTTCTTGACCAAGGAAAGACTGAGACTTTAAAGCAGATGTGTATCTTTTAGAGGAACAAAACTTGAATAATGTAGTCATCACTTTCCCACTTTGAATACGATTTCTTGAGCAATACAAGACAGCTACAGACATTCGCAGGGCGGTTGATCAGAAATAAATGATCTTCGCGCTTTTTCTTCGTGATATATGCAGCTACTTCTTCTTTGTGGGTGTTGAGCCTCAACGAAGTCAAGTGATTGAAGGAATTGTGAAATGCTGTCGTCTCTGCGAAGGCTTGTTGTAGATATAGACTTTGCTCAAGAAAATCAAATCACTTTCCTTTCTTTGTTATACCATCGCTCAGTCTCTTTGAACATCGTATGTTAGATTTATGAATTTCCCACCTTCCTCACTCGACTCGAGCACTGCCAGGTCTTCACGCCAGATAATCACGTCATCAGATGCAAGCTCTTTGTTCACTTTTCTTCAGTCTGATTCCGGCACAGATGGCAACTGTAGGTGAGATGCTTTCAGTAACGTGTACCAGCCATTGCTGGCGTTGAGTTGCGTGAGGGCAATAGTGACAAAGACCATGTTCTTCAAGGCGACCTTAGATATGGAATGTGACTCCTTGAAACGAAAGATGTCGAGACCGGCAGCCCATGGCTTTTGTGGTACAGGTGTCGATGCGGTAAATTCCTGAAGCTTAGATATGTGATTCTTTTCAAGTCAGGCTCAAATGTGCGTTATACAGATAGAGATCATACCTTGGTAAAGTTGAATATCATTTCATGCGCTAGTGAAGTGACTTGATATACAAACCGGTTATCGAACGATTCGGTAGATTGAAGCCCTTCATGTATGTCTTTCGCTATTCTCTGAGCATGATCTTGAGGGATGACTTCTGGCACAATCATATAATCAGGATTCTCATTCATTGCGATGTGATATTGTAAGCTCAAAGCATCGCCAAACAGAGAAGTAGTGTTGGCGAAGTCTAAATGAGTGTCGTTCAACCACGCGCTATCAGGTTCGATACCTTCGATCATGTGATCAATGAGGTCGTCAGAGAAATCCGCCATCTGCAAAAATTCCTTTGTCAGTTTCATTTGTTCAGTCAACTCCGCTGCTTTACAGGCTGTACTGACCTCGCTGAAATCAAGTATGCACTTTGAGTAGAGTACAGAACTAAAAGACTGGTAATGAGATAAGACAATAAGACAGCAAGACAACATGACAGCACAGAAGCAGCTCGAAATCGTAATACCAGTCTGGTGACTATCGAGCATGATTGACACTGATGCCCGATTCATTTGAAAGGTTTCTCTGGCTGCAGCTTTCAACCAGTTGAAATTTCCTTAGTTAACTTCGAGGCACACTTCAACTTAACGAACAAGTTTGTTGATCGACGAGCCAAAGAGTCAGTGTAAGGAAGAGTCAAACACTTTTCAAAACCTCTTGATTTCTTTCTGAATCATTGATCAAGTAGATTTCAAATCCGGTCTGCTAGATCAATGATCAAGTAAATTTCAGATTCGATCTGCTGAATCAATGATCAAGTTCATATCTGAAACGACGATAGGTCGAATCAAGTCGAGTTAGACGCTTAGCGTACGCTTAGCCAGCTGAGTAAGTTCTACAACATCATCTACTACATCTAAGGCTCTCGAAAACGAATTCGCTTCGATCTTCTACGCATACTCAGAGCAATGCTACAAGATGAAACTCTTGATACAAGATGTTAAAGTGAGCTTTAAATGTTCGCGATCAAGGAAGCAATTGAGGGTTTCGTTGTCTCTAAAATCGAGCCGCTTCAAGCCGACTGTAGAGACTCTGCTTAGAGGCTTGAAGTGAAAACAGCAGGGTCGTAAAGTCATAGGCCTCTACGTATCATCAAGCTTCTGCTAACTGCAGAGCAATTTGCAGGTAGAAACGCAACATAGGCGAACTAGAGCTTGCATTCCCGAACCCTCTCACGCCTTCTTGATGCTCTGTGTAAGTTCACATTCTCAATACTGCCTTAGTGATTTCTGCAAGCCATATCACAAAATGTTGAAGACTGCGCGGCTTGCATGAACGTGCATGCATGTTTGCCTATAAAGTATTTCAGAAGGGCTCGTTGCCTTCTTTTCCTAATGAATTTGCCTTGTCTCATCGTTCAGCGCCCGAGATGCGTGTAGTCAATTCAGCGCCGCCTTCAACGCCTGAGCCCAGAATCGCGTGGCCAGAGTTCAAGTATATTCAAGTCATCAATGAGATCAAGTATTCGTGAGCTTCGCCAGAAGTCGATGTGAAGGTAGAACGCTCTGGCCTTTCTCAAGAACTTACAATTCACACAACTTCATAGATCTCAGGATCGATTCGATCTGACGTCGAGGAGCTTAGTACGAACCTAAGAAATGAGTCATGAAAGCTTGACTGCGCATCAGCGAATCAAATCGAGTCAAGCAATTTCAACTGGTATCAAGTAAGATCAAAGCCGGAAATCAACGTTACTGGAAAAAGTAATGACGGCGAATATTACGATGTTGCTGTTCATAGTCTATATCTTCCATGACTATTCTTTCATGGGCTCGAGCTAAACCTCGACTATAATTCAACGACGTCAACAGAGAAAGACATATCGGTTCATGGTATCTGGGACGCGACAAGGAGAACCCATGCTCATTTTCTTCTCAACGCTGTAAATGCGATCCGTTCTGAGCGCGATCGAGGACTCGAGGAATGTTATCGTGGTATTGCCCGATCAAATGGCCTAGCAATATCACTTGAAAGAGCCATTCTAAATCACGACATCTTGGTAGGCTCTTCGCTCATTGAGCTAGGAATTTCATTAACATCCTTTAGAGATCTGATCCTCAAGTTCGCAAACAGTTTACGCGATGTCTTGTGTTTCTTGATTTGAACTTGCTGAGAAGTTATGACTCTCGTCTTGCCCTCGAGCTCCTGACAAAAGACGAAGACGATTTGCTTCAACCTTTCTGAAAGAGTCGTAGAGTTCTATTCGAGGCTGCATCAGAGATCGAGGCATCGATGAAGATGTTAGAAGGCTTGAAGCTTCACAACATTTCACTACTTCGATGCCTGCTGAAATTTTCTGGCGGTAGGGTGAAACGTCGACAACATGCGCTCGACTCAGAACATTCGATCAGCGACAACGTCAATCTATTTGATCTTCTTATCGACATCGTCGATACAAACTCGTTTGGAAGTTTTGATTCGAAGCAAATGCACGATGCGCTTTCGAAATCCGAAATTTTCGCTGAAGATTCAGATATCAGCACGCTGAATACAGTGGAATGAAGTATGCAATTAATGAACTTCCTTCCCATCGACTTTCCGAAGGGATATTTGGTACGATATCTGAAAGGACGAGCCTAATTAATGCTAATGTTGCTAGAATCTTCCGTCGCATGTTCTATGCAGATTAGGCTCAGAGCAGGTGAATCTAGTTCGCATACATCTGTAAGTCGTCTTCCTGCGAATACAGAAGAGTAATACTGATGAGAGGCAGCGAGCAAATTTACCACCAACGTTCATTCCTTCGAAAGCCAGAGAACAACGTACTATTGCTTCTCACTCGAAGCTCAATAGTTCACGGTCAGCCTCTTCGAGTACTTAGTGAATGAACAAGCTCAGTCGACGGTTTGAAGCTGTATCAACAATTGGTTGAGAATCTTCGGAATTCTCAAAGAACCGAGCAGCTCGCATTGACCCTAGCTGCCTTAGTGTGTCATCAACGACTTCTCCCTTACACTTCGAACGATACTGCGCAACCCGTCAAAGGTGACTATCTGGCCGACCTAGATTTTCTCTTGAATGATCAACTTCTTAGTAACAGGCGAGTGGTCTTCGAAAGGATGGGTTTTTCGTTCCTACGGGTACTTGATACCTTTGAGGACGAGTATGAGGATATGATTCAACTTCTCGCCGTTTCAGTTGACAAAAAAGCACCCTTACTGGAACGATTTGATGAATTTTCGAATCAATATTGGGCAAGGAGGGCCAGGGACCGACTTGCTCATAGCAGAGCCTACGAAGAAGAGGAAGCGTTAATTTTGATAGAGACATCGACGGCGAGTGACATAGATGATGGTCAGGAGTGATCCTTGATAGCGTTCGATGACGATCTTGAAGGAAATGGGAGGTGTGGCACGATTGAGGGAGCCGGAGAAGGTGGTGGTACTGGACTAACTATGATGTAAGACGGCGGGGCTGAGGGTTTAGTGTCGTGGTGGAAATTATCGAGAGTGACCTTTTGGTGGGGGGGATCTCTTTGCTCTGGGTTTCCTGAACCAGCGTAAAGGCCAGCGCTCGCAAGTTGAGTGGCCTTGTATAATAGAAGAAGAAATCTCGAGGATTTGCGGATTGGGACTAGAACGGCCCACCGCATTCGAGTCCCCCTTTTCGTAGCTGATATAGCCGGAATCACATTTATTGGTGCAAATGCTGCAGGTGCTCATGGGGATTGAGAGACGGCAGAGTGATGATCCCCGTAGGCTTCTTCAAGAGTGATAACCCCACAGCTTTGAAGATCTTCACTTTTCATGATCGAATGGTCTGCCCAAAGGTTCTGGGCTGAGTTCCACATGTCCTATTTCCGTCGCCGTCTTACTGAAAGAACTCGCTTCTATTAGATTGACATAAGGCCCGGCATCTAGATGGTAGGGAAAAATAATGCTCTCTGATCTTCTTATTTTTCTTCCGTTTTTCGAATTCTTCGACCCAGCGTTCAGGCTTGCGGGAGACGAGTCGAAGATGGTTGTTCAGAGCAATTCACTTGAGCTTGATATCTGGGCAGTGCCGAGACTATCATATCGGCATGCGCCATCTGACCAGAGATTTACACAACCTATTGAGAGATCGAGCAATGTTGGGTTGAGGCAGTTCGATTTTTTAATGAACTTAGAAAACAATGACCACGAAGCGCTTAGTGCTCAGCGCTTATCTAACTGAGCCGCTGACAGAGAGAGTAGCCAGACAGAGTAGCCAGAGAGAGCAACCAGAGAGAGCAATCAGAGGGTGCAAAAAGTAATGAGCACTTAGCGAAGTGAAATTTAGGGGGTGCCTCGGCTAAACAGTGAGTGGTCGAAGCTTATTACTTTTTGCACCGTCATACTATTGTTACTTCAAACCACATTAAATTCAACCTCTCAAATATTTGATTGTTCAGGCATGAAATGCGGTAAGGTTCTGAAGCCAGATCTACCTGTTTACGTCATTGCTTGAGCGTACACTTCTGAATGTTCTAACACTGTCATTTCTGACGCCCTCGATCATGAATGATACACCAGCATTCATTGTAATATTTGTGAACGTTCATCATGCTATTTCTTCGGAAAGGGGTCTCTCAAGGTCTATAAGACTCGTCATTCCCTTAAGAGACATCCGATCTCTACTTGACTGCGCCGGTTTTCGTACTAAGATGTTGTTCAGTTTCTTTTCCCTATCTGCCCTAGGGGCTATTTCTTTCCTTAGTCATGCATTGACATCTGTCGCTGGCTATGCGCAACTTCATCGTCAACCGCTAGGCCATCAACATATGCTCAGAGTGCCTCCTGTCAAGGACGTTCAACGAGCTACAAACCATCGAAGAGCCGGCGTGCACTCTGTAGAAGTCTCATTGCAAGAGTTGCAAATGCTTCAATCCGAAAGTACTACCTTTCGAAACTGAATGAGCTCCTGGTTCAGTTCAGCAAGTGAAACAGACTTCGGGGTTGCTGGGCTGAAACAAGAATTCCAGGCCTACGATGAATGAATAAGTTCCTGGCTTGACATTGTCATGTCGACAAACGCTTCAGCTTTCTCTTCAATACTCTCTTCAGTTCCTCTGAGCACTACAGAAAGTAGCCCGACGCTGCTCATGATCAAGGAAGAAGAGCTCTTCCAACCAAGTCTAGGCATCGTGCTAAGCATAAGTCAGAAGTCCTTTGGCACTGCTTCACCCGTATCTACTCCTTCGGCAAGCACATCTGCTACCTCTGCTTCCGTTGCCCCTTCAACTGCTACATCTGCCTCAATTCCTATCACATCATCAACTGGTTCATGTAAGTTCAACGCTCAAGCATCAGATAATCTTGCTGTTTATTACGATCAGACTGGAGCTACGGGTCAAATTACTCTAGATGACTTATGTCAAGACTCGAACGTCAATATTGTCATAGTAGCCTTCCTCACCACTTACTTTGGCCCAGGTGACTATCCCACCGTGAATTTTGGCGCAGCTTGCGGCAGTCACCAAACCTCAGAGATGGCGTTCAAAGGTGCTACAGGACTTTTAAGCTGCTCAGATCTAGCGGAGAATATCATCAAATGTCAAGACCTCGGGAAATTAGTCCTTCTGAGTCTTGATGAAGCAGATGCCACAACTGCTTTCTTCAGTGATTCACAGGCAACTACTTTCGCCACTCAGCTGTGGAACTTGTTCGAAGCTGGTACGGGTGAGGATTCAGGTCTCAGGCCTTTCGGGAATGTGAAAGTCGATGGTTTTGATATCGGTAAGCCATTTACTCGCCTCACATAATGTGATACAACTAATAGTTCGCAGACAACGAGGACCATAGTACAACCGGCTATAGCTCTTTCGTCTTCTCACTTCGTTTCACCATGAATATCGACATCTTCAAGCAATACTACATCTCCGCTGCGCCTCAATGCGTCCGCCCTGACGCATTCATTTCACTTGACGCAATGCAAGCCATGAATTTCATCTGGGTACAATTCTATAACAACGACGACTGCAATATTGGTCAATCCGGTTTCGACGCCAGCTTCAAAGCCTGAAGCGACGACGTCTTCGCCAAGAGCGCAGGACTCAGACTCTACATCGACGCTTCTGGCTGCTTGATATGCGCCGGATCGGAATACCTGAAAGGGGCTGCGATGACATCTCAAATCTTCTCGGCAAAAGAAAGTGATTTATCAAACTTTGGGGAAGTGATGCTATGAGATGAGTCGAAGACGATGTTCAATACTGATTCTGGACAGAACTATCTGACTTTGATGAAGTCGGCTTTGAGCTGATTTAGTGTGCACTGAAAGCGTTCTATTCTACGATTATCTTTTCGATTCTTACTGTCTTTTCTGACTACTTTACTACATATTGTTCTTTGATATTCCTTTTTCCCAGATACCACTACATAGCAACTATTCAATAGCATATTCATCTATACAAAAGCCCACCTTGCTCTCTTAGCCATGCTGCTAGAACACTGTCTTCTTCCCAAATTCAAGCTTGATATTCCTCATCAGAATCATTCATCACCAACAACCTCTCAGCGATCCGCCCTAATTTCAACTCAACCCGTCATTGCAGCCTCGACCTCAAACCGCTCGTATCCCTGATGTTCAAAATACCCGCATGATAGTTTCCAACACTAACTCAGACAGGCTACTAGAGTCATCATACCGAGAGTTGACTCTCAGAAGATATATCATAGCGATCGAAATCAGGTGTAACCCTATCTCTAATATAATTCAACATAGGTGATCTTGACTCAATGGCATTGAATGCGAAGGTTGCAGAGATAAGCGAGATGAGCGTTTCTGAAGAAGAGTGAACGTACCTGGTATTGAAACTCCTACGAAATAATTAGTACTTTTCGTACACCAACTTCGGCCCTGCTGAGTCTGCGCCCCCGCGATATGAAGAACCGGTTCTCGCCTCTTTGACGTCTCAAAACCCGTCGGCTTCGGGCGCGAGGGTATACAGTGCTGCTTCACTCTGCTTTCAGTCAATCAAAACCAAGTCTTTCCGAGAATTCAGGACGAAATTGGCTGGTTTGATGTCCATGTGAAAGGTGTGAGCCGTGAAGTGGGCGTGAGCGATCGCCGAAGCCATTTGAAAACACCATGCTGCTTTGTTGATCAGCGATAGACGAGCTTCGGCAGCCTTGATGTTCTGAATTTGATCGTCTATTGTACCATGCTCCATGAAAGGATACAGAGCGCCACAGATAAAGGCTTGTTGATCGTCGTCGATCTTTCTGACAGTGACGAAGGTGTTTGGGGGAGAGATTATGTTAAGGTGCTTTGGCAGCGACAAAATGGTCTGGATCTCATGGTAACAAACGTCCCTTTGGTGTTGAAAATGGGCACGGAACTCTGAAAACGCATCAAAGTCAACCCCTTTGAAAACGTAAAGAGTCTTAGAGCTTGGAGAGCTGCGGACCACTGCAGTCCTGCCTCTTCCCCCTAGATGCCTGATCTGAGCGAGGCGTGAATAGTCTATGATGTTATGAACTTGAAATTTCACTTTTTCGCATCGAAAAATGTTGCTTACTGACAACAACGATTCCACGTATTGTTTGTATAAGCTTTCGTGAGAGATGCGCCATTGATTCTGCCGTTCTGCGTCCTCGTAGATCTCAACAGTGACGTCCGACGTCGTGACAGACGAGTGCCCTATGCACTGATCTCATACTCCACGTATCGATGAATATAGCGCTTCGCGCATCGAAGCTCGATTTGGGAACGTTTCGCAGGCGTCTTCTGTCATGATAGCAAGTAACAATCCGGCTCGAAAGAGTCTCTGAAAGTTTCAGGTTCAAAGAATATCTGAAGATAACACACATCTTCTGACTCTGAGCTTGTGCGAATACTTCCGATTCACTATCATCGCCCCAAATCAAGTCCTCTTCGACGTTCATCTTGAAAGGGTGACGGGGGTGTTAGGGTGCGAAAGAACGCAAGGAGAAATGCTGAGCATTTTTGAATGACTAATAGGGCCGCCTAATTGCACCCGGCGTACGGCCGCGCGTAAGCCGGCAGACATACGAAGGATACCATTGTTGGTGTTTGAACCTTGTTTCTTACTGTTGTGTCTTCTTCTGCCCCATTCCCCACTCGGAAGAAATACCTTTGAATGTCTTTTCAAGCGTCCGCCAACAATCCTTTGGCCATAGAGTCCGATTAGAGGCCGCCAAGAGTCATCAAATCAAGATGCTCATCTTCTATGACAAGTATATTCTGCTCATGCTTTCTACCGGCTGTCTTCTAATGATGTGTGAAGGATTGTTCAGAGCTCTGTATTCAGGTTCCTCATCGGCAAACATCAAAAACTCATGACGATTCATACCGCCCTTGTAGCAGAGCAGTCCTCTACCTTACGAAATTTGGTCGTGAGCTTCATGAAAGAAGCTCAAACAGGAACTGCTGTCTGGGAAAATACAGATGAAGGCACGTTTGCGCGATTCGCGCAGTTTGTGTATACTGAGGATTACACTCAGCCGTCGTGTAATGTGGTGGAAAATTCTCGGACAGTATCACTTAAGGATGAAACTAACGAGAAGATTCTCACCAGCCTCACTGAAGCACTCCTCGCAGAAGAGTCGAAGCCCGAATCGAACCTGAGCCTGTTCAACAAATCAGATCGATTGAAGGCTGTAAGCTACTACGTACAGATGTAGAAGCTCAGCGCTCTCACTATTCAGAGAGAAGTCGTCTCAGTTCTGCCTTCAGCCTTCATATTCTGTGTCTTTGAGATGTATGGGGGATAAAATGACGTCATCAGCTCAACTGTCTGATGAATGCTCTCGCAGAACTGAACAGTCTTTTGGATGATCTGGCAAGAACAAGGATGGTGGCAGGCTACACAAATGACGTATTCTATCGAAGGTGTGTAGCAAGAGAAGGGTTATCTATTGAATTCTCGAAGGGTCGTTGAGGGAAGAGAAGGGGGGAAATAAGTAGTGGCGCTTAGAAAATAGATGAAATAACGAACGGCTTCTAGAGTAGAAAGAGTAATACGATTTATTGACATCTATAAAGAGAACGAGTGCTGTACGTCAAGCGCACGCACCTGCTATGCGATAGTGAATAGATGTATGCACAGTCATCGATCATTGCCTGTTCGAGTCGATCTGCCTCGTTTGTGTTCATGCTGTGGTCGACTTTTTGCCTCAAACTCTCGTAATAACCTTCGTGCATTTCCTAACTCACTTCGCAGCAGCCATGAACTTTCCCAGCATACTTTGTATTTCGTTCCCCATCTCGTCTGTCTCTTGTCAACGATCTCTTTGATGGCTCACTCCTGCTTCTCGGCTTGTGCTGAACCACCTTGGCTCTGAGGCCGCTCAAGGGCAGGTGGGCTGGTGGTAATAGCGTCGACGAGATCGACTTTTGCTGACAATCTCCTGTCGTCATCGTCTCTTTCGACACTTCGCCGTTCTCGGATCTCGAGTGAAGATATGCTAGAAGAGCATGGGCGATTAAGATACTCGATCGTTGCATGAGAATTCAAATGAAAATGGGTATTTGATCGTTCTGCTGAACAGAATGCGTTGAGCTGAGCGTCTTCAGTACCGATCTCGAATCTGTTGTTCTTCGTCTCAGCAGAAATATTCTCGTCGTCGATTTTTGTGTCCTCATCCTGAATCAAGATTGAATCATCTGTAGAATGTCAGACAGCAATTCAATTTTTGGTTGAATAATCACGTTCTACATTCATCTGAACTTTTGTCACCAACCTCACTCGATCAATAAGAGCTCGCAATGTTTCTCTGATGTTTGAGTACTAGGCCGAGAGAATATTTGAATACGGGCTTGAGAGTCGATTTCTTCGATGAAGCGGTAAGCCCTTTGTGCTTCTTTGATGAAGAGCGATCATGATCACTAGTGTCGCTCTTGTTATCGTCAGTATCGTCGATCATCATTAAGTCTTCTAGAATCATTAGACGTGCTCACAGCGATTGAGACATAAACACTGATCTGAACGCTCAGCCTGTGTTTTACGCTTGAAGTTGTGCCCACCCAGAGCCGAAAAGATCACTGCCGGCTTGCTCAGTGGCTTGAAGCACTCATCGCTGAATTCGAAGATTGGGTTGATGATTGACATATTGATCACGCAATTGATTTCGATGTCGTCTAGAACTTCGAATAATTGTTCTGTAGTCATTAGATACGTTGAAGGTGAAGCGTACATGACGTTACTCTGAATCTCAACTTCACTACCCTCATTCGAACCTGCGATGTCTGCTTTGTGCTTGAACGAATTTCAAATCTTCGGCGTAGTCATTGCCTTCATAGGCTCGACGTTCAGAGGAAGAGTTGGGTTCACTGTCATTGATGTAGAACTCTGAATTACCGATGGTCGTGCGACGTCGTCTTGAAGTTGAGACTGATCTGAAGTCAACTGCGATACAAAAACAGACATGGCTGTTCAAGAGCTGTCAGAGCGAAAGAACTGATCAATATCGAGGAATTCGTCATCAGACGAAGCTTGGTCAATTCTCTTCTTCAGTGGAAAGGATGTGTTCTTCTCGATTTCGCACGAAGGGGTGCGATGGCTTCTGAAAGGCCCGATGAATGGAAAGTAAAGGTCTTTCTCGTTATTGATGTTACTGTCGCCGTCGCCTCGATTGTTCCCAGCTCTTTCCGAGTCTTCTGCATTCGTTAGATGGATTTCTCAAGACGCTGGGTTTCAAAAATACCTTCATCCCCGGCTCTGGTTTCCCCAGCCAGCTTGATTTGGAGCTGAGGTTCGATCTGGCGATTCGTCTCGAAAGGTTTGTCCCACCTGTCGCGCTGTAAGGTCGCACCGCGTTTTTCGTCAGCACTTCCCCAGATTGATGGCTTTAGGCTGGGGCATGAGCTCGTGACCGGCGATGGTTGATAGAAGTGAATGGAGGTCATGTCAACGGCAGTCATTGTAGAATAAAATTGCGAGGGAATCTTGTAAATAAGAAGACAGTGGAAATCGCTGCCTGTTCTAAAGGAGAGCGCAAGATGGATTATATGTCGTGGCTCATTAGTCGCTCTCTGTACAGAGGTACACTCAATCCCATTGCGAGCCACACCATCTCTACGCTGTCCCTCTGAACCTTCGTAAGCCCCCTCTTGGCTACACGCAACCCTTAAGAGTTGCTCAGCCCTCAATGATTCCTTTTTCCCCTCCTCTGTTCTCTTGCCATCCAATTCACGCGCGGTATCCCTCGGCAGGATGTGTATCCGAAAGTCTCCTCTGTAGCAGCCAGCCGGTATCTCCAGGGATCAAACCTCACAGAATGTCTCGTAGAATGCCTCGCAGGACATTGGATAGCGCCCAGACTGCGCGGACTGTCCCCCCTAAAGCTGATCGTCGATGACTCACCAAGACTCCATGGCCCAGCATCGGCACGACTGAGACAATCTCTTCATGAGCTGAGGGATTTTCGATGCAGATCGCAAGGATGAAGGGTGTTCGACAAGATGGCACAGGACGGCACAGGAGAATGTCACCTCTCCAACAGCCCAAGTCCCGATCCAGGCAGTGCTGGGCAGTGCACATGCATATCCTCTCAATCAAGCCGCTGCCACGTCAGCACCAACTGG
>JAABUV010003905.1_pt1 | contig 18439 bp, 15 predicted proteins | sample 5559971 | NCBI WGS metagenome assembly JAABUV01 (sample SAMN10711881, study PRJNA513362) | rock metagenome | isolation source: Antarctica rocks | place: Antarctica: Victoria Land, Knobhead nord | collected 2015-12-19
AATGCGCGAAGTGGGCGAACTGGCGGCGGTTCCCGAACAGATCCCGGAAGGCCGCAGCGTGGGCAGTGACCAGCGGAGCCGGCGCGACAAGGGGCAGTTGCATCAGGGCGTCTTCCTTTCCTTTCAGTCCTCACGATTTCTGCCCTTGGAGGGTAACAGCACGCCCCTACCATCGCAAATCAACAGTCGAGTAGACATGTCATCGACAGCCATGTCACCGATAGACATTTCGACATGTCATCGACAACATGTCATCGACACCTTGACACACAGCATACAGTCCCTGTACAATGCCTCCAAACGATGGAGGCTGGATAATGAATACAAAATGCAATCGACTCTGGTATCCAGCTATGGCCTCCCTGCTGGACACATGTCGCGGGCGCGGGCAACAGCCAACGTGGGGGAGGAGGTGAACGCGAGGTAACCGGGGACGAGGTCTAGCGACACCGTCGGAGATTCAGTAACGTGCGTTGATGAAATTATTGGATGTCTCGTGTGTCGCTGCGCGACACAGAGCTAGGTGCGGATTGTGACGACTGGCGCTTCGCGCGGGCGTCGCGCTCAAAGGAGAGAGTGGGACCGATGAACAAGCAACAGAGCACGGAGATGCCTACAAGCGATGTTTCCCGCCACACGCGCCGGGAGTTCGTGAAGCGGACGACGATGGCTGGCCTCGGCGTCGCGACCGCGAGCACCCTGGGCGGCACGCTCAAGGCCTATGGCGCGGGCAGCAGAGCCAGTGCCCAGACGCTGCGCGCGGTCATCCCCGGCAGCGCCCAGGAGTTGCCGATCTGGAAGCAAGTTGTCGCGGGCTTCAAAAAGACCCATCCGACCGTCACCATGGATTTCATCTTCCTCCCGCAACAGACCTGGGGGGCCTTCTTTGCCGGTGTCCAGACGCGGCTGATCGGCGGAGAGAAATACGACCTGGTCAACATCCCGACCGAAGGCCAGCGGCTCTTCGCCTCTAAAGGCGTGATCGAACCGCTCGACGCCTACATCAGCCACGACAAGTCTAGCATTGCCGCCCTCCTCGCCGACATCGACCCGAAGGTTTTGACAGAGATTAAGCAGCATTCGTCGCCCGACGGCCAGACGTATTATCTGCCCTATGGCTTCAACACGATGACCATGTGGTACTATAAGCCCTTGTTCCAGGCCGCCAGCGTGCCGTTCCCGGCCAACAACTGGACGTGGAACGACTTCCTCCACGCCGCTGAACGCATCGCGAAGCCCTCCGCTCCCGCCGGCAAGCAGGTCTACGCCTACAACTTCAAGAACGGCATCTTCGCGGGCCTTGATCCATGGTTATCCACGAATGGCGCGAGCTTACTCAACACAAGCTGGTCCGCGCCCGCGATTAATTCGCCACGGGCCATCGAAGCCTTGCAGTTCCAGCGCATGATGGTGGCGCGCAAGCTCGTACCCACGCCGGGGGGGCAATTCGACGAGCCTACCGCGATGGCGCAAGGTCGCCTGGCGATGGCGGGCTGCGGCTGGTGGTACTTGCCGAACTTCCAGGCCTTGCACGACGTCAGCAAGTTCGGCATGGCGCCGTGGCCCCGGAAGACCCAGCAGGGATCGCCGGTGGGCTACGGGGCGATCGCTATGTTCAAGCAGTCGCAAAATAAGGAACTGGCCTGGGAGTTCATCAAGTACATGCTGTCCACCCCCGTCCAGGAAACCTTCGCCAGGACCGCCTTCGTCGGCGGCGCACAATCGATCCGTCGGTCGGTCGCGACCGGGCCGATCGCCAGGGCTGCCGGCCCGACGGGCTATGCAAACCTGTATGACGCCCTGGAATATGCCACTATCGTGGAAGGCATCACCCAATACAACACGCTCGAAACCAACGTCGATAACATGTATCAGCAGATCCTCGTCGGCAACGTCAGTCCGGCGTCTGGCCTGCAGCAGTTGAGCGCCAGTATCCAGCCCATTCTGTCCTGATGCCCCTCACGTTTGGAGTGACCCGATGAGTCAGATCCCATCTCTCACGATGAGCGCGCGGCGTCGGCCGCTCGTCGGCAGGTTACGGAGGCGCCCGGAGACGGTCGCGGCCTATCTCTTCCTGAGCGTCCCGCTGCTGCTCTTTCTCATCTTCATCGCCCTCCCGCTCGTCGCCAGCCTCGTGTTGAGCCTTTTCTCCTGGGACCTGTTCGGAGTCCCACAATTCGTGGGACTCAGTAACTACCAGCGGCTGGTGGGCGACCTGGCCGTGCGCGCCGCCTTTACCAACACGTTCGTGTTCGCGCTCACCACGCTCATCATCCACCTGGTGCTGGCGGTCGTGCTCGCGCTCGGGGTCAATCGCGCCATGCCCGGCGTCTTGCGGTACTTCCTGCGCACGAGCTACTTCTTCCCGCTGCTCGTATCGTCCGCCGCGTCGGCGCTGATCTGGCTCTACATGCTGGACCCGAACTTCGGCTTCCTCGACTACTACCTGCAGCGTCTTGGGTGGTCGTCGCCTCCCAACTGGTTGCTGTCGCCGCGCACGGCCTTGCCGACGCTCGTCGCCTTCGACGTGTGGCGGACGTTGGGCTATACCTTCGTGATCGTGCTCGCCGGTCTGCAGACCATCCCGCAGCAACTCTATGAGGCGGCGACGATCGATGGGGCGGGCGCGTGGGCGCGCTTTTGGCACGTCACCATCCCGATGTTGTCGCCGACCCTGCTCCTCGCGTCGGTCATCGGTTTCATCGGGGCGTTCCAGATCTTCGACCCGATGTTCATCATGACGCAAGGCGGACCGGGGACCGCGACACTGAGCGTGGTACAAGAGTTGTATCAAGTTGCTTTCCAAAACCTCCAGATTGGGTATGGCAGCGCGATCGCGGTCGCCGTGGCGGTGGTCATCCTGATTGTTTCCGCGCTGCAGCTCTGGATCAGCCGCTACTGGGTGCATTATGAACGCGTCTAGGCAGGCCCGGCCACTTCGCTGGAGAAAAGTAGGGCTCACGGCGGCCGACTGGGTCATCAACCTCCTGCTCCTCGCCCTGGGGTTGCTCATCCTGGCGCCGTTCGCGTGGCTTGTGTCGAACTCGCTGCAGCCGCCGTTGAACGCCTTTACGCTACCGCCCCACTGGATCCCGACGACCCCCAATTGGGGCAACTACGCCCAGGTATTTCAACTCCTCCCCTTCGGGACCGAGATTGTGAATAGTATCATCGTGACCGGCGCGATCGTGGTGGGGTCGCTGGTGACGAGCACGCTGGCCGCCTATGCCCTGGCGCGCTTGAATTTCCCCGGCCGCAGCGCCCTGTTCATGATGTTCCTGAGTGCGCTGATGATCCCGGCCCAACTCTCGGTCATCCCCGTGTACCTGCTGATGCGCTATCTGGGCCTGGTGAACACGCTCCCGGCGCTCATCCTCCCGGCGCTCATCCAGGTGTTCGGCATCTTTCTGCTCCGGCAGCACTTCATGGCGGTGCCACGAGAACTCGAAGAGGCGGCCAAGATCGACGGGGCGGGCCACTGGAGAATCCTCCGGAATGTGATCGTCCCGCTGGCGGGCCCGTCGCTGGCGGCCTTGGCTATCTTCACCGCGCAGCAGTACTGGAACGATTTCTTCTGGCCGAACATCCTCCTGAGCACGCCGGACAAGATGACGATCCCCGTCGGGCTGGTGGCGTTGCAGAACTCGCACGGGTCGGGGCCGCCGCTGGTCATCTTCGCGGCGATCACGATCATCGTAGCGCCGCTGCTGGTGCTCTTTATCTTCACGCAACGGAGAATTACGGAAGGGATCAGCTTCGTGGGGGTGAGCCGGTGAGCGTACGCCGTCTGCTAGAGGCGGAGGCGGTCGACGCGGTCGGCGCGCTCGCCGTGCTGCGCACGATCTGGCACAACCTCCCGCTGGAACTCGCCGTCAATGTCACGATCGTCCTGGCCACGCTCCCCGCGGCCGTCGTCGCCGTGACGGTCTCTCCCCTGGTCGCTGTTCCCGTCGCGGCCCTCTGCTTGGGCCCGCTCTGGATGGCCGCGCTCGCGGTGTCGCTCGACCTGCTCGATGGCCGGGCGGTGGGCTACAGCGACTTCGTCCGCGCCGTCAAGCGATGGGGAGGACGCGGCTGGGCAATCGCGCTCGTCCCCGCAGCCGTGTGGGCGGCGGCGGGCGGGACGCTCATCATCCTGGCAAGCCACCCATCGGAGAGGTGGCTCGTCGTGCCGCTGTCCATCGATGGCGCGTTGTTGGTTCTCCTCAGCCTCGCGACTCTGTATACATTTCCTCTTGCCGCGCTGACGTCGCTGCGCGGACGGAGAATATGGGTGGGGGCGCTTGGCTGTGTCGCCGCCGCGCCATCGATCACCCTCTCCAGCGTCCTGGTGGTGGTCGTCATCGGGGTGCTGACGGCCATGGTCGGTCCGGGGGTGTTGGTGGCGTGGCCCGCGCCCCTCGCCATCTATCTGGCCGCGATGAGCAGGATATCCGCCGACCGGGTCGCCACGCGACCCGGCGCCCGAATCGACTGAGGGAGCCCGACCCGGTCTTCCTTCACAACCGCGCACCTTTGCCATCCCGATGTGTGTGGCACGGCACGCACCATACGACCAAGGAGGTGATGCGTCATGACGCCTACCATAGACCTCGCGGACCAGGTCGCGCAATCGCGCGCGGACTGGCCGGTCCTGAAGACGTACACCGGCCGACACACCGACCGCATTTCGTTGCCGCTCGGGGGGATTGGCACCGGTACGATCGGGCTCGGCGGCCGCGGCAACCTGCAAGATTGGGAGGTCGTCAACCGCCCCGCGAAGGGCTTCGCCCCGGAACCGGCCTTCTTCGCCCTACGCGTCGCGGGCGCGGATCGGGCGCCGCTCGGGCGTGTGCTCGAGGGGCCGATCCCACCCTGGGCCTACGAGGGCGCGCTTGGTTCTCCGGTCCCGCACGCCGGCCTCCCGCGGTTCCGCACGGTCCGATTCGAGGCCGCCTATCCGTTCGGTCAGGTCGTGCTCGAGGACCCGGAGATGCCGGTGTCCGTCCGGCTGCAGGCCTTCAACCCCTGCGTGCCCTGCGACCTCGACACCAGCACGCTGCCGATCGCCGTCCTCCGCTACGTGGTCACCAATCTCACCGATGCCCCTCTAGAGGTGTCGCTGTGCGGCAGCATGCAGAATTTTGTTGGCACGGACGGGACCGAGGGCACGCCGCGCGGCAATCACAATGAGATGCGCCGTGGGCCGGGTCTGGCAGGCCTGCTGCTACGCTCGGACGGCGTGGACGCGGCGGCGGACCAGTGGGGGACCATGGCCCTCGCCATCGTCGGCGACGCCGACGCGACGTGGCGCACGGCCTGGGCCGACCTCTCCTGGGGCGACAGCCTGCTCGACTTCTGGGACGACTTCGTGAGCGATGGGCGGCTGGAGGAGCGCCAGGGCAGGCGGGATGATCCCGCGGCGTCACTCGCGGCCAGCCGACGGCTGGAGCCGCGCGCCGAGGCGACCGTCACCTTCGTGCTGGCCTGGCGCTTCCCCAACCGCCGTGCGTGGTATTTCTCGGGGCCGGGCCCGCGCGGGGGCTTCACAGACGATATCGTCGGCAACCACTACGCGACAACGTACGCGGACGCCTGGGACGTCATCCAGCAGGTCGCGGGCAAGTTGGACACGCTGGAGCAGCGGACGCTGGAGTTCGTGTCCGCGTTCTGCGATGCGGATCTGCCGGACGTGGTCAAGGAGGCGGCGCTCTTCAACCTCTCCACGCTGCGCACGCAGACGTGCTTCCGCACCGCCGACGGGCGCTTCTACGGCTGGGAGGGGTGCCTCGACAACGCTGGCTCCTGCCCGGGGTCCTGCACCCATGTGTGGAACTACGAACAGGCCACGGCTTTCCTCTTTGGGGAGCTGGCGCGCTCGATGCGTGAGGTGGAGTTCGCCCACGCCACCGACGAGCGGGGGCACATGAGCTTCCGCGTGCTGCTGCCGCTGGAGCGGGCGCGCGACTGGGGCCTGGCCGCCGCCGACGGCCAGATGGGCTGCCTGATGAAGCTCTACCGCGACTGGCAACTCTCCGGTGACGACGACATGCTGCGGCGCCTGTGGCCTCAGGCGCGCAAGGCCCTGGAGTTCGCCTGGATTCCGGGAGGGTGGGATGCCGATCGGGACGGCGTCATGGAGGGGTGCCAGCACAACACCATGGACGTCGAATACTACGGTCCCAGCGCGTGGATGAACTGCTGGTACCTGGGAGCCTTACGGGCGGGCGAGGCGATGGCCGCGCACGCCGGCGAGACGGACTTTGCCGCCACCTGCCGCGCCCTCTACGAGCGCGGGAGCCGGTGGATGGACACCGAACTCTTCGACGGCGACTACTACCCCCAGCAGGTCCGGCCGCCGGGGGACTTCGCGGCGGTCGCGCCGGGGCTACGCCACGACGACATGGGGGCCGCCGATCCGCGAGACCCCGAGTTGCAGTTGGGGCCGGGCTGCGCGGTGGACCAGTTCGCGGGACAATTCCTGGCCTACGTGCTGGGACTCGGCCCGCTGCTCGACCGAGGACACGTCGACACCACGCTCGACAGCATCCTACGGTACAATACGCGCACGTCGTTCTTCGGCCATTTCAATCACATGCGCAGCTTCGTGCTAGGCGATGAGCGCGCGCTCCTGATGGCCGCGTATCCGAAGGGCCGCCCGGCCCGGCCCTTTCCGTACTACAACGAGGTTATGACCGGCTTCGAGTACGCGTTCGCCGGGACCCTCGTCTATATGGGCAGGATCGACGACGCGCTCGACGTCGTGCGGGCGATCCGCGACCGCTACGACGGTGAGCGCCGCAACCCGTTCGACGAGGCCGAATGCGGGCATCACTACGCCCGTGCCATGGCCAGTTGGGGCCTGATCCCGGGCCTGACGGGATTCTCCTACAGCGCGGTCGATCGCCATATGCGGTTCGCGCGCGCGACGGAGCCTACCCAGTGGTTCTGGTCGACGGGTGATGCCTGGGGAACCAGCCTACAGCGCCCGGTCGCGGGGGGGGCGGAGGTCAGCGTCCATGTGCGCGGCGGCGCGCTGCTGATCGAGAAGGTGGCCGTGGCCGGCCTGGGAGAGATGTCAACGAGCCACGCGGCCTCGCTGCACCGGGGTGATAGCATCACCGTTGTCGTTCCCGATAGTGGCGATGCTGGGTGAGACACGATGCGGCGCGGGCTCGGCGCACGGTGACAGGGGTGTGCCTGCGGCGCAGGCGGCGGACGCCAAAGTGAATCATAGCCACCACCGACCATAAACTCAAGCTAGACGTGTATCCGGCCACACCCCGCGCGGGCGCACCGGCAACAGGAGGGCAGACATGACCACACAATCTAACGGCCTGGGGATGGGGATGCACAGCCTATCACGGCTATCGCACGCGACGACGCGCTCGATCAGCGCGGAGAACCCGACCGGGGAGAAGGGGCGCGGCGCCACGGCCACGGAAGGAACCGGGGCGAGCGCCGCGCGCGATCTGGGTAAGGGCTGGAAAGTATCGCCCAGTATCATGGTCGAGCCAGGCACGACGGCGACCCTGGCCGATATTAGTGGCCCTGGCGCGATCCAGCACATCTGGGGCGCCACGCTCGCCGAGCGCTGGCGTTGGCTCATCCTCCGGGTGTACTGGGACGATGAACCAACACCCAGTATCGAGGCACCCCTTGGCGACTTCTTCTGTAACGGCTGGTGCCAGCCGTGCAACGTCACCTCCCTGCCGATCGCGGTCAACCCCAGGGGCGGCCTCAACTCATTCTGGGGGATGCCCTTTCGCCAGCGCGCGCGCATCACGATCGAGAACCTGTGGGACCAACCCTGCCCCCTCTACTACCAGATCACCTACGCGCTGACCGACGTGCCCGACGACTGCGCCTACCTGCATGCGCAGTTCCGCCGTTCCCACGCGTTGCCCTACAAAGGGGTGCACACGTTGCTCGATGGTGTCCAGGGCCAGGGGCACTACGTGGGCACCTACCTGGCCTGGCAGGCCAACAGTAACGGGTGGTGAGGCGAGGGCAAGATCAAGTTCTACCTTGACGGCGATACGGAGTACCCGACCATCGCCGGCACCGAAACCGAGGACTACTTCGGCGGGGCCTGGAACTTCGAGCAGCCACGCGGGGCGTATGGGGTCTTCTCGGCGCCGTTTATGGGCTTACCTCAGGTGATCACGCCGGATGGGCTGTACGTGGCCAACCAGCGCTTCGGGATGTATCGCTGGCACATCATGGACCCGTTCCGTTTCGAGCAGGATCTAAAGGTGACAATCCAGGCGCTCGGCTGGCGCTCGGGGCGTCGGTATCTCCCGTTGCAAGACGACATCGCGAACACCGCCTACTGGTATCAGGCCGAGCCGCACGCCTCGTTCCCGTCCCTGCCCGATCGCGACGCCCTGGAGGTCACGACAGGTCCTGGCGCTGTACCCAACGGGTAACCCCTGTCGGTCGCTCTATAACCCCTGTCGGTCGCTCTCTCAGGATCCATCGGGCCGGTGGGGGCGGCCGATCATAGCGGCGCTTTCGGTTCAGACGGCGACGTGTCACGGTGGTCGCCATGTGGAGTGCACTGGCGGTCGCGAAGATAGGTGTCCGTGCCGGGGAACAGGTGATCAAAACAAACAACGTGCGCGCACCGTATCAACGCCCAACGGATTCCTCAATGAGGAGCGATCCTCACGCACCATGATCCGCGGGGTGAGTCGGCGATGTGGGACGGCGAACGGGGTCACGACACGGTAGCGCTGGCTAACGTCAACTAGCGCCGATTGCTCCACCATCGGCGTTCATCAATTAGGACTTTTTGAGGAGGATTGTCGTGGCCGTAGAAAAACGCCGGACGCGCATCAGTGGCGTCGAGGTGCGCGATGTCCGCTTCCCGACCTCGCGTACACTGGATGGCTCCGACGCCATGAATCCCTCCCCCGACTACTCGGCGGCCTACGTCGTCCTGCGCACGGATCACCCCGCAGGGCTTGCCGGTCACGGCCTCGCCTTCACGATCGGCCGTGGCACCGAGATCGTGGTCGCGGCCATCAACGCCCTCGCCCCACTCGTACACGGAGACACGCTCGAGTCCTTCACCGCCGATATGGGCGCCTTCTGGCGTCGGATAACCGGTGATAGCCAGCTACGGTGGATCGGCCCCGAGAAGGGCGCGATTCACCTCGCGACCGCCGCCATCGTCAACGCCGTGTGGGACCTCTGGGCCAAAGTGGAGGGCAAGCCGCTCTGGAAGCTGTTGGCCGACCTGACGCCCGAGGAACTCATCGCCTGCATCGACTTTCACTACATCACCGACGCCCTGCCCCCCGACGAGGCGCTGGCGATCCTGCGTCACCGCGAAGGGGGCAAGGCGCGGCGCATGGCGGAGATGCGCGCCCATGGCTATCCCGCCTACACAACGTCGGCCGGCTGGCTCGGCTACAGCGACGAGAAGATGCGTCGGTTGATTCGTGAGGGCATCGCCGAGGGCTGGACGCACTTCAAGATGAAGGTCGGCGCCGATCCAGCAGACGACGTGCGGCGGGCCGCCATCATGCGTGCAGAGATCGGCCCCGCGCGCAGGCTGATGATGGACGCCAACCAGGTGTGGGATGTCGGACAGGCCATCGACGCCATGCAGCGCCTGATCCCGTTCGATCCGTGGTGGATCGAAGAGCCGACGAGCCCGGACGACGTGCTCGGCCACGCCGCGATCGCCTGGGCGATTGCGCCGGTGCGCGTGGCCACGGGCGAGCATGTGCAGAACCGTATCATGTTCAAGCAACTGTTGCAGGCCGAGGCGATCGGCTTCTGCCAGATCGACGCCTGCCGCCTCGGGGGGGTCAACGAAGTGCTGGCCGTGCTCTTGCTGGCGGCCAAGTTCGGGATCCCGGTGTGCCCGCACGCCGGCGGGGTGGGCCTGTGCGAGTACGTGCAGCACCTCTCTATCTTCGACTACATCGCCGTCAGCGCCTCGCTAGAGGACCGCATCGTCGAATACGTCGACCACCTGCACGAGCACTTCGTTCACCCGGTCGTGATCAAAGACGGCCGCTACATGCCACCCGAAGCGCCGGGCTACAGCATCGAGATGAAGCGGGAGAGTCTCGACGACTACGCATTCCCCGACGGTGCGACGTGGGCACGGGAGATATGATGGACATGATGGACATGCGTGAGGAGGAGTTGTGCGACTGGTAACCTTCTTGGTAGGTGGGACCGAGCGGCTCGGCGCCGTTATCGACGGACGCGTGATCGACGTACGGGACGCAGCCGACGCCCTCGCGGGACCGGGTGGTGAACACGATACACCGGCGCTCCCGGCGGATATGCTGACCCTGCTGCGCCTCGGCGCTCCTGGTCTCGACGTGGTGCGGGCACTCCTGGACATGGTAGATGCCTCCAATACGACAACTCCCTATGCGTATGATCTGTCCGCTGTGCGCGTCCGCGCGCCGATCCCCGCGCCCGGCAAGATCCTCTGTATCGGGCGTAACTATCGGGAGCATGCGGAGGAGGAGGGGGCGGCCATCCCGGAGGAGCCGCTGGTCTTCGCCAAGTTCGCCAACACCATCATCGGCCCGGACGACGAGATCGTCCGGCCGCCGACGACGCGCGAACTCGACTATGAGGCCGAGTTGGTCGTCGTCATCGGAACTGTAGGCAAGCACATACCCCCCGAGCACGCCCTGGACCATGTGGTCGGCTACACGATTGGGCACGATGTCTCGGCGCGGGACCTTCAGCGCACTGACGCCCAGTGGGTGCGGGCCAAGTCCAGCGACACCTTCGCGCCCCTCGGCCCGGCCCTGGTCACGCGCGATGACGTCCCCGATCCCCACGCGCTCGACATCCGGCTATGGGTGAACGGGGATCTGCGCCAGAACTCCAACACGAGCCTGATGATCGCGGACATTCCGGCCCTCATCGCCTTCATCTCGGAGAGCATCACGCTTGCGCCGGGCGACCTCATCTTCACGGGGACACCGGCGGGTGTGGGCGCCTTCCGCGATCCGCCGCTGTTCCTACAGCCGGGTGATGAGGTCGCCATTGAGGTCACGTCACTCGGCCGACTCAGCAATAAGATTGTCGCCACCATGGGAGGGCCACGTGACTGACACCTACCTCCTGGTCAACGAGGACGACCTCGACCGCTATACGACCGCCATCTTGCGCGGTGCGGGCATGACCGCACAGGGCGCTGCGGTCGCCGCACGCGTGCTCGTCACCAGCGACGCGCGGGGAATCGAGAGCCACGGGGTGGCCCGCTTGCTTCAGTACGTCGCGCTCATTGACGCCGGCGTGCTTGACCCCGCAGCCGCGCCCACCATTGAGCGCGAGAGCGCAAGCACGGCGCTGGTCGATGGACACAACGGTATGGGGCAGGTCGCTGCTACGGAGGCCATGCGCTTGGCTATCGCCAAAGCGCACGCCCACGATGTCGGCGTCGTCGTGGTACGCAACTCGAATCACTTCGGCATCGCGGGCTATGACGCGATGCTGGCACTGGAACACGATCTGATCGGCCTCGCGCTGACCAACTCCTCGCCGCTCGTCGCGCCCACGGGGGAAAGCGGGCTATGGTGGGAACGAACCCGATCGCAGCGGCGGTGCCGACGGGTGACGACCGGCCCTTCGTGCTCGATATGGCGACCTCGACCGTGCCCGTCGGACGCCTGGAGGTGCACATGCGCACGGGCCAGCCGTTGCAGACCGGTTGGGCGATCGACCGCGCCGGTCACGAAACCCTGGACGCCGCGACTGGCCGCGCGGGCGCGTTATTGCCACTGGGAGGGATGGGTGAGACGGGTGGCTACAAGGGCTATGGGCTCGGCGTCTTGGTCGACTTACTCACGGGCGTGCTGGCCGGCGGTCTCTATGGCCCCCTCATCGGTGGCTTGTGGGACGCGACGACGCCGAGTGATCTGGGGCACTTTTTCCTGGCGCTTAGTCCGACCGCCTTCAGCCCGCTCGACGCTGTCCAGGGGCGGGCGCGTGATCTACTGCGGCGGCTGGAGGCGGGCGAGCGCGCGGAGGGCACGGCGGAAATCCTCGTCGCGGGCGAGAAGGAGCGGCGAGCGCATGCGGAGGCCCAGGCACACGGTGTCCGGCTACATCGAAGCGTCGCCGTAGCGCTTGAGGGCCTGGGGCAGCGCTACGGAATAGCCGACTTATTCACGAATCAGGTGACCATCTGACGGCCGGATCGGTGTGTGCCAAGTGGGGTGTGGCCGGACAAGTGGGCCAACGACGATACAGACAGGACAACAGCAAGGCTGCGGATGCGTGGATGCGTATGATAGGGGGGATGATGAATGGACCGGATGGAGAGACGCCGTTTCGGCTGGATGGCAAGGTCGCGCTGGTGACGGGGGGCGGCTCGGGGATCGGCGAACACATCGCACGTCTCTACGCGCGGCAAGGCGCCGCGGTCGTCATCGGCGACCGCGACGAGGCCGGCGGGACGCGTGTGACCGATGCGATCATCGCGGCGGGGGGGCAAGCACACTACCACCACCTTGACGTGACCGACGCCACCTCCGCAGAGGCTGCCATGCAGGCAACGGTGACCGCGTTCGGCGGTGTGCATATCCTCGTCAATAACGCGGGTATCGGCTACGTCGGGGACCTCTTGGAGACCGAGGAGGGCGACTTCGCGCAGGTGATGGCCGTCAACGTCACGGGCGTCTTCCTGTGCGCCCGCGTCGCCGTCCGCCACATGGCCGACCACGGCGGCGGCGCCATCGTCAACATCGCGTCCGTCGCGGGGATCGTCGGTGTCGCCCGACGCTTTGCCTACGGCGCGTCCAAAGGCGCCGTGATCGCCATGACCAAAAGCATGGCCGTCGACCTTGTCGAACGCGGCATCCGCGTCAACTGCATCTGCCCCGGCACGATCCAGACGCCGTTCGTCGAGGGCTACCTCGACCGTTTCCACAAGGACAACAAGGAGGAAACGCGTGCCCAACTCAACGCGCGCCAGCCGCTGGGTCGGTTAGGCCGGCCTGAGGAGGTGGCCTACGCCGCGCTCTACCTGGCCTCCGATGAGGCCGCCGTCGCCACCGGCTCCGCGCTCGTTCTCGACGGCGGCCTCACGGCGCGTTAGGACGCACGCGTCTGCGGTAGACAGCACACGCATCCGCGCAGACAGACAGGGGAGGGGAATGAGAGTCGTGGTACGCGGGCCGCAGGGAGGAGGAGGAGAGAAACACCGGGTCACACACATCCTTGCCACACGTCAAGCGCGACATCAGGCGGCGAGGTAGCCGACGGACGGAGGATCACTACATGAGAGCAAGAGAGAGCGAGCAGGTCATGGACATCTTGGGTTTGCGTCCCCTCGGCGTCACCGGCCTCACGGTCACGCCACTCGGCGTTGGGTGCGCCCCACTGGGCGATATGCCCGACGCCTTCGGCTATCGCGTGACGGAGGAGCAGGCGCTCGCCACCTATCGCGCGATCCTCGACGGCCCCATCCCCTTCCTCGACACAGCCGCCGCGTACGGTGACGGCGAGAGCGAACGGCGCCTGGGTATTGTCCTGCGCGAGCGCGGTGGCCTGCCCCCCGGCGTCGTGTTGGCCACCAAGGCCGATCGCGACCTCCAGACCGGCGACTTCAGCGGCGCCCAGATTCGTCGCTCCGTCGAGCGTAGTCTGCGCCTGCTCGGGCTCGACCAATTGCCACTATGTTACCTGCATGACCCCGAGGTGACCACCTTTGAGGCAGCGATGGCGCCGGGCGGGCCAGTCGAGGCGTTGCAGCGTTGCGCGGCGGAGGGGCTCGTGGCGCACATCGGCGTGGCCGGTGGCCCGATCGACCTGATGACCCGCTACGTGGAGACAGGCTTGTTCGCGGTCGCGCTGTCGCATAACCGCTACACGCTGCTGAACAGAGACGCCGCCGCGTTTTGGGACGCCTGCGCCCGGCATCAGGTCGCAGCGGTCAACGCCGCGCCATACGGAGGCGGCATGCTGTCCAGGGGACCCCGCTCCTACCCACGCTATGCCTACCGGCAGGCCACGGACGACGTGGTCGAACGGGCCCTCCGGCTAGAGGAGATCTGCGCGCGGCACGGCGTGCCGCTGGCTGCGGCGGCGTTGCAGTTCTCGCTGCGCGACGCGCGCATCGCGTCGACGGTCGTCGGCATCGACCGGCCGGAGCTTCTGGCCGAAACGGTGGCGCTGGCACAGCATCCCATCCCTGTGAGCCTCTGGGTAGAACTTGCATCGATCCGGCCGACGATCGGTGTGCCACAAGAGGAGGCGTGATGAATACGACGCTCCCCGTTCCGATCGTTGACGCCCATGTGCATCTCTGGGACCCCGGACAGGAACGCATCCCCTGGCTGGCCGGCAACGCGCTGCTCAACAGGCGCTACGATGTGACCACGTACCAGGAGCACACCGCATCGACGGCTATTGGCCGTATGGTCTACGTCCAGGTTGACGTCATCCCCGCCGATGCGTTTCGTGAGGTGGACTGGGTTATCGCCCAGGCGGCCGAGGATCCGCGCCTCGGCGCTATCGTGGCCTGGGCGCCGCTGGAGGACGGCAATGGTGTCGGTGCGCACCTGCGGAACCTCCGCGCCCTCGACCCGCGGGTTGTGGGCGTCCGGCGCAACATCCAGGCGGAGCCCGACCCCGCGTTTTGCCTGCGGCCGGGTTTCGTCCATGGCATACACCTGTTGGGCGATTATGGGTTGAGTTGCGACCTATGCCTCACACACCACCAATTGCCGTCGGCCATTGAATTGGCGCGCCAGTGCCCCGAGACGACCTTCATCCTGGACCACCTTGGCAAGCCCGCCATCACTACGGGACAGCTCGATCCCTGGCGTGAGCACCTGGCGGCATTGGCTACCCTGCCCAACGTCGCATGCAAAGTGAGCGGGGCGGTGACCGAGGCCAACCACGCGCGGTGGACGATTGATGACCTCGCCCCGTATGTGGCGCATGCGCTCGCGGTCTTCGGGGAGGACCGCGTCCTGTTCGGCGGCGACTGGCCCGTCGTCCTCCTCGCCTCGTCGTACCAGCGATGGGTTGAAACGCTGCATGAACTCACCAGCCATCTGTCCCTGGACGCCAGGCGTCGCCTCTGGGCCGACAACGCGTGCCGTCTCTATCGACTGCCCGAAGATAAGAGCAGAGGAGAATAGTAAGGACATCGTAGCGAGGCGTCGCCCGTGATGAGTATCGCGCGGCGATGGCACAGGTGGACTATTTGGGTGAGGCGTCGCACAGTCCCGCTGACATCCACGTCGTGGTTGTCGCATAACGTTCTGTAAGCGTAGAGTATGACCAGGAGACAGTGATGAGCCAATCAATCCACGATCTGGCCGATAGACCGGATGCGCCTACGGACGCCTACATGGGGCAGGCCGACGCATATCGCGGTCGTGAGCTTATGGGCGAGCCCAAGCCTGTGCAGGATAATGAGCAGGCGCCAGCGCCGGCCGTGCGCCGTGTCGGACAGGTTCTTGGTATTACGGTTGAGCATATCGAGGAGTACGAGCGTCTGCACCGGGCGGTCTGGCCCACCGTACTCGCCACGATCCATGCCTGCAACATACGGAACTATTCCATCTTCCACTCTGAGCATCTGCTGTTTGCCTATTTCGAGTACGTGGGCGACGACTACGAGACAGACATGGCCAAGATGGCGGGCGGCCCCACGATGCAAGAATGGTGGAGCGTGTGCGAGCCGCTGCAAGATCCCCTGCCACAGCGTGCGCCCGGCGAGTGGTGGATGACCCTACGCGAGGTGTTCCACACGGCGTAGACCATTGCATTGAAAGATCAGTTGTAAGGGCTAAGAAAGGGCTAAAGAGCCATGTCAACTCCGACACCCACCCAGGGCGATACGACCTGGTTCACACACGATCGCTTCGGGTTGTTCATCCACTGGGGCATCTATGCCCTCGCGGCGCGACACGAGTGGGTCAAGAATCGCGAGCGCATCCGCGACGAGGACTACCAGACATACTTCGACCACTTCTCCCCCGATCTCTACAACCCCACTGCCTGGGCGCGGGTAGCCAAGGACGCGGGTATGACCTATGTCGTGGTCACCACCAAGCATCACGACGGCTTCTGCCTGTGGGACTCGGACCTCACCGACTACAAGGCGCCCAACACGCCATGGGGTAAGGATGTGCTGCACCCGATGGTCGATGCCTTTCGCGCGGAGGGCTTGCGGGTCGGCTTCTACCATTCGCTCATCGACTGGCGCCATCCTGCGTTCCCCATTGACGGCATCCACCCCATGCGCGACGACGTGGCCTTCCGCGAGGCTCAGCAGGGGCTCCGCGACATCCGCCAGTATGCCGACTATCTGCACGGTCAGACCCGCGAACTGCTAACGCGCTTCGGGCGGATCGACATCATGTGGTTCGACTTCTCCTACTCGACGATGGATTGGGGCTGGTCCAGGGGCAAGGGCAAGGACGATTGGCAATCCGAGAAGTTGATAGCGACGGTACGTGAGTTGCAACCGGGGATCATTGTGAACGACCGCCTGGAGATCGGCGGCGATATTAAGACGCCCGAGCAATACCAGCCGCGCGGGGGGCTGGAGGTCGACGGTCGGCCCGTGGTGTGGGAAGCCTGCCAGACGTTCAACGGGAGTTGGGGCTACGACCGCGATAACCTGGACTGGAAACCGGTCGACCTACTGGTGCGTATGCTCGTCGACACGGTCTCTAAAGGTGGCAACCTGCTGCTCAACGTCGGCCCGAATGCACGGGGCGAGTTCGAGCCGCAGGCACTGGAGCGCTTGCGCGGGCTCGGCACATGGATGCGCCTGCACAATCGTTCGATCTATGGCTGTACGGCCAGCGACTTCACGCCGCCGCCCGATAGCCGCTACACGCAGAATGGCAACCGATTGTATCTGCATCTTTTCGCCTGGCCGTTCCGCCATGTCCACCTCGACGGCCTCGCCGACAGGGTTGAGTACGCGCAACTGCTCAACGACGCCTCGGAGGTCACCATGCACGTCGTCGATGCGCATCAGCAGGCGCAAAATACGATGCCCGGCACACTGACGCTGGAACTGCCGGTGTGGAAACCGGCGGTTACTGTGCCCGTGGTCGAGTTGTTTTTGAAAGAGTAGATTCCATTGCGCCTAATGTGCGACAGGCGCGTCTCGTCGGATTAGGTACAGCGTTCAGCCGTCGAGGGCTGTGCGGCACGGCGCCCCGAGATGCTCAGAGGGGCTCATAACGTGTGATGACATGAGGGACGTGTTTCGATGACGAGTGACGTGGGCTCTTATGAAGCGTTAGGCATGGTTCAATCGAACTTGACAGTGTTAAATCGGCAGAGGGTGCAATATGACCCTGCGTAGGCGTGAAGGAGCTAATGGATGAACGAAAGTAACCGGGCAATGGCGCCGTCCACCGACGTTCGACAGGAGATCATGATGTTCGACGCAGCGCTTCGCGACTCATTCGCCTCCCCCCCGGCCACGTACCGCCCCGCGCCCTTTCTTGTCTTGAACGACGATCATGATGACGAGGCGGGAGCCGCGCGGGTGACGCAGGTTCTGGAGGGCTATCGGCGCATCGGATATGGCGGCGCGTTCCTCCACCCGCGGCCGGGGCTGATCACCGAATACCTCTCGCCGGAGTGGTTTGCCCTGATCCGCCATGCCGTCGCCGAATGCCGCCAGTTGGGATTGACGCCCTACCTCTACGACGAGAACTCGTACCCCAGCGGCGTGGGCGGCGATCATGTGCCGTCCCGCGTGCCGGAAGCCCACACACAATATGTGACGGCTGTCTTCGGCTCCTACCCCGACGCTATCCCGGCGCACTGCATCGCCCTCTACCGCTGGGATGGCGACCGGCCCGGACCGGCGCTAGAGCCGGCGGAGGTCCACCCCGAGCAGCGCTGGATCGCCTTTATCCTGCGCTCGATGCAGCCGACCGCCTGGCATGGCGACACCGCGTGCCCCAGCCTGCTGGACCCGCAGACGGTCGACGCATTCATCGAGACCACCTACGACGCCTATCGCCGCGAGCTGGGCGATCTCTGGTCCCACGTCCCCGCTATCTTCACCGACGAACCACTATAGTAAAGAGACAGCGCCTCAGGAGGCCAACAGACACTATGAATGAGGGCGTTAAGGCGCGATTCCATCTGGACCGGACAGTGGCGTTGGTGACGGGAATAGACGAAGGGGTCGCAGGCGTGGCAACGCGATCCCTTCGTCTGGGTCATCGCGCAGGCCGCGGTCATTGTGACCGACGAGATGGGTGGGACATGCACGGACCCGCTGGACAGGGCGAGCCCCGTCGCCTGGGCCGGCTACGCCAACGTGTCCCCGCGCAGAAGTATTGAGCCGGCGCTGCGGCGCTTGATACCTACGTTTTGTGCAAACGGGCAAAAGGCAGGGGTAATTGGACGGGTTGTGGTGGTGGAACAAGAGCGGCAATGAGCAGCGCGGCCCAGTGGGCCGCACGCGACGCGCCGGACGCGCCGGCGC
>JAABUV010003907.1_pt1 | contig 18435 bp, 17 predicted proteins | sample 5559971 | NCBI WGS metagenome assembly JAABUV01 (sample SAMN10711881, study PRJNA513362) | rock metagenome | isolation source: Antarctica rocks | place: Antarctica: Victoria Land, Knobhead nord | collected 2015-12-19
GTCTCCCAATAGATCTCTGTGCGAAAGAGAATGCAAATATACTAGATTCATAATTCCGGATGTGCAGGCTGCACTATTAAGCGGTACCGCACCGAGCAGTCCCGAAGTACGATTTCTAAGCACACTGAGGTCGCATAAGACTAGCGATTCCCAGTGGTTCTGTCGTTTGCGAGACATATTAATAACTTAACACAAACATGATCGTTTCTCAGGAGAAATCCTGTTCTCAGCGCTAAAAAGTGAAGACAAGGTGCGATTTATGAGCACCACGCTCTTACGTGGTTTTATCGTGATTAAAATGAGGTGTCTGTATCACGTTACGACCGTAGGCTTTGGCGCAGTTCGTCTGACAGTTCTGCCGAAATGGGGAACCGACAATGTAGCGTGACTTGTGCTCTCATTGACACCAGGACGACCAGTGTACTCTCCACGGCGTAACCTTGAAGCGCAATCGGTTTGTTTTACACTCCCCATTATCGATCTTGTTCGTCGGTGGCAATCCGAAAGGGGATGATGGAGTACTGCTAGATGTACGTAAAGCAGTGTCTTATACGCTCGTGGGCCTCCTTTTATCGCCAGGTTGGCTGCTGCTCAACCTCGGCGGCTTGGCACCGGTGTTAGCAACCGCAGTCTAGGTCTTTGCCGTCCAGGACAGCGCACATTACCGAAATCGCTGTCCGAAGCCAATGAGTTAGTAGTGGGTATAATCATGGAAAGTCCAGAACACCGCGCTGCTTCCATCTGTGGCATACATCCTAGGCTGTAAGGTTCGTGCCCCAGCGAGCCAAGCAACCCCCGTCGTGGTCGGAGAAGGGTCTCCTCTCCCATCCGGGTCTCCAGAATGACCATATCGACTCTGTCTCTCCTTTGCAATCCTCGTGATATATACTAGGACATCTATTGGGCTGTGCAAAGATGTGTTGTTTGACTTCTTGCTGCATTTGGTGTCTGCCCTATCCTGTGTGCAGCCCTTGCAGAACGCAGTCCCATCGAAATAACCATCTGCAAGATTCGCACCGGTTCCGGTTCATGAAATCTGACGCAGACGTTTCCAACCGAATACCCTCCGTCGCGATCGAATACAATGCACCGAACAAACTGACTCACACCGTCTCTGTGGGCCTCAAATAGGAAATGCACAATTGCAAGGATGCCATCAGCCAGAGTCAGGAGCCGGTGGATGATGAGTAGAAGGAACCCTGGTACTGCCGGCATGTCATGGCGCGGACCGTAATCCAACAATCCTCGTACATGATCACCTGGAAAACTCGGTATGGCTGATTCAGCACTGGCCAGGAGCACGCTGAGGAGTTCGTTGAAGTACTCGACAGTGTGTGCGCACGGGGAACGTGGTTGTATCTGGGAGCCGGGAACTTTCACGCCCAGATGCTTAGAACTACTATTCTATCTTGTAACTGTGCCTGTGATGTCACTGAACTTCGTCGCGCTGACCTTTGTCTTCATCCTTGCCAGGCATCATGATCCGTCGTCACAGCACAGCGCGCATGTCGCAGAACAACAAGAAAATCCAAGCAGCCACATGGGCCATATTCGTGGGGGTGCGAACCCCCATGACTCATCCGGCCACAGGCTGAACATATCACGGTGCCATTTGCCTAGATGTGGCAAGCCAAATAGGCGCAATCCACAAGCAGCGTAACTTTTCCGCTGCTCACATCATTATAACCGTGTATCTTTTGAAGCGACTGAATCAGCATGAACCGAGTCACATCCAGTATTGCGGAGTTAATAGCGCAAATGTCACGACCTTACTTGTAGCACGAACTTATCATACACGTGGAAGCCCTTTGGGCGTTAGGCCAGGCGAAATAAATTCCATCGTCATTACTAAGAACAGCAAAGACGACCTTTGCGTTAAGGAATGATAGCTTCTGCTGAGGACGTTGCAATCTCGGAACGTCTCTCCTGTCAGGATCTATAATTAAAGAGATGGACCCGAGAAAAGGACAGTATGTTTCCCGTCTTGATTGCACGTACAATCCACGGTCATGGTCTGAAGACCTTGTCCAGCCAAATATGCATTACTCGATTAGCTTCTTCGGCCGCACCGACCTGGTTATGGTACCCTGCGGGGCCGTCAAACCGATGTAGAGTTGCTCGAGAACCCAAAGCTTGCTTGACAAGTTCCGGCTGCCCCTGGAAAAATTGATCGTTTGCTGCAGCTGCAATCCATGTCGGCATACGAATCTGGCCGAAAACATCTGCTATAGAGTATGCCTTGGTAGCTTGCAGAAATTCGTAGGGTCCGTTTATGTTGAAGGCCCAAAGACCTTGCTCGATTCCCCATCGCAAGCCGCTCGGCGTTTGTGGACTCCGGAGGAGCTCAGCGACAGTGTTATCAAACTCCGATTGCTGCCCAGCGTCAAACAGCCCCTTCAGCATTGGATCAATATTAAGCTGGCCAGCAAACGAGGCGTGCGCGTCATAGATGCCGCCGTCAAGAAGCAGAGCCTTGATTCTCGGTTCGAAGGCCGCAGCTCTAGCGGCAAGATACCCGCCGAAAGAATTTCAAAGGTGTGCTAGCCTTTCGGCGTCGACATCATGTCTGCTATAGAGGTAGTCCACGACAGGTGTGAGGACTCTCCCCCAGTCGTAGATGGAACCCATACTCTGTTTCCGACGAACCGTAGGCTGACCGGGGCCCTCGTAGGTAATCACATTCCATCCGCGGCTCAAGGCGGGAAAAATGAAAAAGTGCATCAGTTCTTCCTACGCGGTGTTAGTGTCAAGCTCAAAATTGATAGATAAGACAAAGTTTCACACCTGTGCCGCATCATAGCCATTGCCCATGATAATAGTCTTTCGCTTGACATTGGCGCTTGATTGGTCGGCTGCGTAAAAGATAACAGGTATGTCAAAGCCCTGGGCCGGAATAGTCATACGCTGACCAGGAGTAGGCAGCGATGCGATAGCTTTGTTGTAGCATTCTGTTTGCAAGTCCCAAAATACATTGATACGAGGATCACTCCAATTACCGTGAAGGTAGAAGTCTGCGGCGCGGTAGTAGCTTGCCGCTGCGAAATACGTTTCGCGAGCATTCACTGCGCCGGACTGGAGGAAGGTCTCGTCTGCCCTGGCCTTAGTCTTATAAGCTATTGCTTCGAAGGCTCAAGCAAAGCTCTCGAAGTTACCCGGCTCAATGTAAAGCGCCGCTTTGAGCACGTCGTTCGTGCTCGAGCCATGGTACGTAGCTAGGCCATTGATCAAGAGCAGCTGGAATTGAAATGTAGGATCTGCGCTTAGTTGCCACGTCTCAACCGTTGGACTGATAGGGCCATTGCTCGAGTTCGAGGGAACGGTCGTGAGGTTGGATGGTACGTCTGTTATCTTAAAAGCAGTTCCTACTGATGTAGGCAGCCCAGCGACTGAAATATAAAACACAGAGGACAAGCCAAGGATTGCACGTAGTGCGAGGAAACGCATGTTGGCGGGAGAGAGCACAGATTCGCGTGCGAAGACATTGACTGTGACATCGGTAAAGGATAAGAAATCATATAAGAACGACGTCGGATCTGACGCCATTGCCTAGATTCTGTTCTCCGTTTGAAGACTAGAAGCGACAATCTCTGGGAGGCTCCTAGTTGGCTTCCGTCAGGCAAGAGCTATGTGTGGCGCTACAGCGCGATTCGGACACTCGCAATTTGTGAGTACGCACGTCGACAATGCGAAATTCTCTTCCGCACGATGAAAAGGATAAAGCCGATTCGGGATGCGATACACTTGACCCTATGTTGTCCGGAGGTCAAACCTTCAATACCGGAGCACAATAGTGGGGCATATCGTAAGCTGCGAAGCATCTGCCAGCGTTATGGTCTCCCAGCTACGGCCGAAGCGTTCCTTCGGATTGTTCGGATGTTCTTGGCAAGTCTATACGAACGGCCGTTACGGCCATACAGTAGACGAACCGGTTCTTTATCCGCGAACAAAGTACATGGAACTCTGATGAAGCTAGGTCAAGTCGGTATTCACCTGACTTGACCCGCGGAGTTCACAACGTCCTTCGGATGTTGATTCGTAGATGCGTCGCCCTCCTGTGAACGACGTTCGTCTTGCAACGGCCGTACTCCCCAGCTACGTCACCATAGGAACTCTCTGAGCACATGATTTTTCTAAACCACTTGTCCGGTTGACTAGCCACTAGCAACGGTGAGAATGGATCCTTTAATTATTTTGGCGTACTCCGCGCCTATTCCCAGTCATCACAGTCTTTCAAACAGTCGCTTTCAAGATGGCCGTAACCACTCCTCATTGCGGTACCAAGGTACTCGCGCAAAGCCCCTACAACGGCATCCCAAAGTGAGTTGCCCTACGAGGTGGAAGGGTACTTAAGTCGGTTGCTATATAGAAGGCCTTCCCGATCTTGCGCTATTAGACTCGCGCTGTTCTCTTCGTCGCCAGAATGTTCACCCAGACTCTGGTAATTGTTGCTTGTGCCAGAGACACACCAGCCACCCATGGTCTGCCAAAAGGAGCGGATCCCCTTACTTTCGGCTTCTAAGCCACCCCCGAAATCCAAGAACCCATTCAGCTCGATATCGTGGGATCTTTTCCTTCTTGGCTCTCTGGATCGCTGAGAGACTTAAAAGCCCCATTTATATAAGCATGAAGGCCCACACATCTTCTGGCACCCAGCTCGACAATCCCTTTCCTCCCTAGGCTTGTGGCACAGAAAGGGTAAGGCTGAAACCACACCGATTGGAGATCGCAGGTAGTACTCCCTCTGCTTCAACAACACGCCAGACCTAGGCCAGCAGTTATGAATGGAAACCCGACTTCTTTTAACCTCACCGTCCGCCATACCATAAACTCGCCAACATGAAGTGCAAGCACCACCCACAAAAGGCCAAATCGCAAGACTGTGTAGTCGTCTATCATCAATATTGTTTGCCGCATAAGCTCGTATCAAGGCTGCACACGTATTCTTCACACCGTATAAGTGCGCCAGAAGAGTGGTTGGTGGCGGAGCTGCGGGACCGGAGAACTGTCGCAGTGATGCCGAGGGCGGAGTGAGATAGCAGAGAACGGAGTGGATAAAGGCTGAGATGCTGGTCTATATCAATACCACGGTCAGTCCAGCAGTGCTAATAAGGTGTGATAGGCACATGTTATATGCTTACATATGGGAGGAAGTATGGCAACCAGCCGTTCGCTTGGGGTGGGTACACGTCCACCGCCATCGCGTTCGTGAGTGTCAAATCTGGATGATGAATTCTCAGCAAAGGAGTTATGTTGGAGTGCAGACTTGAAGTGAGCCACCCCACCCGTGTCATAGGTGGCCGAGTGTGCAATCAAATATGCAGACCTACTGCGGCAGCTTGGCGGTCGCTTCCTCGTCCGTGGAGATGATGTCTTCGATAGGGTCGGCGAAGCCATCCATCGTGATGTCCCGTCTCTGCTCACATCTCCGGCTCATGACTTGGGAGTCCTCATGATGACCGATTGACATCAAGCTCAGTAACAGCGCAAGCTGGTAGCGCAATATTGCCAGCATCAGATCGGATCGTCTCCAGAACGGGCCGCGTCGCAGCTCACCCAGTCCGGATACAGCGTGTCTGTTAGCGACACTGTCAGAAAAGACTGGTAGCGGTTGCCGACGAATACACGCGTCTATTGACGCGATTCACCTGGAAGCGCGCAGCACAACGGCATCTGCGGTTGTGGCGGGCGTGCAAGCCAGCGACGCGTTGGGCACCATAACGCGTAGGCGCAGCCGCGATCATCAAATACCGGATGACTACTGGCTGTGTCCGACAGGAAACGATTGATTGGTCATCGACTTGCTCTATGCTCAACGCAGACCTGACGGTACTTTGGTATGCGTTGCAGCATGCGCGGAAAACAATCCGCAAATCGGCGCATGTGTATGTGGCAACGGCAAACCGTGACGCGTTGGCAGCCATTCGGAAAGGCGTCCACGCCACAGCCGGGAGGGAAACGCTGCACAAGCTTGCCGAGGCTGTTCTCGATCTGTATGGCGTTGGCCACCGAGTCACGATCTTCTTGGTGCCCGGCGACAGAAACATCAGAGGGGTGTATGAAGCAAGAGCAGCCGTACAAGCGGCGACGTCTGAGAATAGCAAGCCGACGCTCCAACCGTCCGAGAGGGTACGAGAGCTGTCCGGGATGCTGCATCTGATCGATCGCGAGCGGTCTAAACCACTTCACGTGAACGAGGGCGATGTCCAAGTGAGGTATTACACTTGGAAAATGGATCGTGCCTGGTCCGCAAGCCATACGCTCCGTTTATACGGGGCATTGAGCTCGGACGAGGCCTCGATCTTGGTGCAAGCGCGGACGGAGCACTGCAGGTTGAACGCCTGTCTCTTCAGGAAGAAGCTCGCAGACAGTCCGCCGTGCGAGTGCGGACGCGGTGATGAGACAGTGATACACGTGCTGTTACACGCGAGCGGTGGGCCGATGCTCGCGAGACATTGCGAGAAACGGCGGGCGATCGGTGGGGAGACGCTTCGTATCTGCTAGGAGGTTGGAGCGGTCGCAGGGACGTACAGACGGGCAAGCTGGTGGATGGCCCCACGCGAAAGGTGGAAACTGAATATGAAGGTCGTCAAGGCCTCTATCCGATTTCTTCACCAGACTGGCAGACTTTGCCACTCATCGGACATAAAGGTTACATGAGATGTTGGCTAATCTCTCGGCACATGAGGTAAAGGCAATGTTTGTTCTAATGCAAGGCAGCGCTTCAGGGATGGCTCATACGGAGTACCGTGCATAGCCTGAATGAGAATCATCATCATCAATATCATCATCATCATCATTATCATCATGTCTCTGTTCGCGGAACTGTTCACTCTTCTCGCATTCCCGAAACCACTCTTCGCCATCGCCTAAACAGACGCGTATCGCGATCTTGCGCGCATGGACACCGCCATGTCCTCTCCGAATCGGAATAAAGGGTTTTGGCGAGATGGATCACGCATCTGACGACGAAAGGTTATCCTGCATCACCTGCGCTCGTAATTGACATGGCCAAACAGATTCGAGACTAGCGCCATCAAGTCAAAGCTGATGCGACATCACTACCATCTCAGCGCCCGATAGGGAAGCGATGGCTCGATCGCTTTCGCATACGCTACCCACAGATCCAAGGCGCCTGGACGCGCCAGATTGAACGCGCACGGTACAGCGCGATGAAGCCGGATGCGATTAAGAGGTGGTTCGATGCGGTTACAGAGCTCTTCCTACAAAATCAGTATCGACCTGAGCGAGTCTACAACATGGATGAGTCTGGATTTGCAGAAGGCACGAGTAAAGAATCTAGAGTGCTTGTGAATATACGAGAATGATCGAGCTGGAAGGTCGTGCATGGCCGACAAGAGTGGATAACTGCCATCCAGTGCGTTAGTGCATCCGGCGAAGCTCTTGCGCCGACACTCATTTTCAGGGCGAAGCATATGAACACACCGCTGGATCCCGAGAGTAACAACAAGCGAGTGACGTTTCAGTGCAAGCAATAGCGGCTAGCCCTCGGATAGTCATGCGTTGGAGTGGGTGCGAGGCACGTTCGATCCTCAGACGAGACCAGCGGCTTCCGAGCGTCGTTTACTTATCATGGACGGCTATGGAAGCCACATCACTGCGAAGCTTATCGCGTTTTGCATGGAGAGCGCTATTGAGCTGCACATACTACCTGCACACATTGCTATTATATCTTACAGCCTCTCGATATCGGAGTCTTCTGCCCACTAAAGCGTGCACTTGCGGTGGAAACCCGCGCTGTATCGCGACTTGATCCTGGGCGCATCAAGCGCGCGGATTGGACAAAGATGCACATTCGCGTGCGGCAGAAAGCAGTTACGGCGGCGAATATTAAGAGTAATTGGCGAGCTACTGGATTGGTGCCGTTGAGTCTAATAGAGGTGCTCATAAGAGTGGAACGGGCAGGGCAGTCGGCTTGCCTACCTCAGACCACTTTGAGCTTTCACTATTGAAAAGCTCGCCACCAGATAGTACCGAGCTACGACAGGCGAACGACCTGCTGCGTTCGAAGCTTGGGAAGAAAACAGCTTTGTTGTCACCAGCCAGACGGTACATCGAGCGCGCTTTGACGGTGGGGAAATGACTCTTAGCGACAACATCATCCTCCGCAAGCGCCTTTCCGATGCAGAATCACCATTGTCAGCCCGCAAACAACGCAAGACTGGAAAGAGAGTATCTCTGAAGGACAGATACGCCTTCAGCACTCAAGAAGTCCTTGACATTGTGAGAGAAGCGGAACTGCAAACAAGCAACAAAAAGGTCCATAGGCCGCGCCACAAGATGCTATAAAGCGGAAATCTAGACAGTGAAGACGAGGAGGTAACTGAGAATAGGTCAAGTGATGATGAAAGCGATTGTCTCGTAGTTGCGTCCTCGAGATCGTTTTGTACTTAGCCCACCAGAACCTGATGCGTCGGTAAGCCATCCACGAGCTTGGAATCATTCTGCTCAGGTACGGTGCCTGCACAGAGCTCGCAAAACCGAGATGCCAGACAGCCTGTCACTACTGTAGCCGACGTGGCCGTTGCCGCATGAATGTCACGGGGCTGCAATTCACTCTGGGATAGGCCCATGTTTGGCTGTTTGTTCGGATCCACACGGTGAGCGGCTAAAACAATGACTGGATGGGACTTCTTGATGCCTAATACCCTGGACGAGCCAGCTGGCTTGGCGCGTACCCACAACCGTCCTGCCCGGCTATCATCCAGATGATCGTCCAACCGCACGTATTGCACCAACGCCATACAAATACCAATGCTTAACACCCACTTGTATGACCAACATGGGAACGGTCCACAACGAGACTCATTCGCTTCCAAATCTGGACCGACAGGCTGCAGGTATGCCGCCTTATCTATTGTCCCAGCCTGCAACAGCTGACCGTCACTTAGTGAGGAGGATTTGTGCACGGGAGAGCGAGATGCCACGAAAAGGCGCACGCTTGGAGAAGATTCGTCAAGAAAAGTTTGCGTCTGCCCGAAGTAACAGAGATCAGGATACACGAGGTTTTTGCGATAGCGATCGCGGGAAAGAAGTGGGCTAACGAACCTCTCGCTTGAGTGTAAAGCTGAAATGGATATAGAAGAGTGTGCAACAGCGCCTGGTACGTCAGGTGACGAAAGCGAGATAAACCACATCCGATCGCATAGTGGTGTCGGTACGAACGGTGGCCCGGTTCCTACTTCGAGGCGGGCGGAAACCTGGAAAACATATTTGCTGGCAAAAGGTCGGTGTCCTCCAGAAGCAGAAAGAATTCGAATGCAGACTCCTCAACCCCTAGCTCGAATAGTCAGAGCGGGCAGAAATCACGAGAGCAGAAGAGCGCCGGATACAAAAGGTCGGAATATAGACTCCTTTTAGAGAAGAAGAGAGTCTACATAGAAAAGTCAAAGCTCGGCAATTTGAACTCCAACAAAAAGATCCTCTGCCAAAAGCTCCTTTCGAAAGGCCAGAGTTGTCCGAAAGACACCTTGTTTGACGATGCTATATTCCAGAGACTTGCAAGATGGTGGAAGAGAGGAACGAAGCAAAGGTTATCCAAGATACTACACGATTGATTGTTTCATCTGCTCAAGTATTGGCTCTTCGCCCTGCCGGTCCTCGATGGCCTATTGAGACCGTCAACGAAGGCTGGAATAAATCTATCCCCGTTACAGAGACGAAACCGCAGCCGGACTACGCAGTCAGGTTCCGTCGGCAGGCATTCACGCAGGTTCAGCTCGACAGGATGCAGCCTGTCATTGGCGATATCATGGACCAGTCCTCCTTCATAGCCACATGGTACATGTACTTTCCCTTCTTGACGTGCGAAGTCAAATGCGGGGCGGCAGCGCTCGACGTTGCCGACCGTCAGAACGCTCACAGCGCGGCCGTCGCGGTGCGAGCTGTCGTGGAGCTCTTTCGGGCGGTGAAGCGCGAGAGGGAACTCCACCGGGAGTTCCTCGCCTTTGCCATCTCGCATGACCATCGAAGTGTCAGGCTTTGTGGCTGTTATTCCGATATTGACGGTCCGGAGACCAAATACTACCGTCACCCTATTCGCACATTCGACGTTACGGAATCGGACGGTAAAGAGAAGTGGACGGCACATAAGTTCACGAAGAATGTATACGATGATTGGATGTTGATACACTTCAAACGGATGTATTCGGCCATTGAGCAGATTCCGCCTGATATGAGCTTCTCTGTGTCGAATCCTGAGCTCCGCTTCCCAGAGCAATCCGGACTATCGCAGGATTTCAACGCACATAGCATTGCCAAATCCAGTCTAGATTCTAAATCCGCTTATGTTCGTATCGAGACGCGGTCGAGCTTGGTTGATGAGCATGCTGCTACCCCAAATAGTTCTGTTACTGAAGGAGAAGTATTCAAGAAACCAAGGAAGGACCATTTCCGCACTTCTGCCAGAACCCAGAGCCAGTCGTCATAACTTATCGACTTGAGAAGGAGACGATTGCACGAGCAGCCTGCGAGTCGCAAGCAGTCGCTCTGCAGATTCCTCGGAGTGGTGCAGTATATGCCATATAATGTGTTTGGCTGCCGAGTGTGATGCGGACATCTACGGCCGAATCTCCGACTTAGCTTTTCGTCAATATCGCTATTGGAAGCGATGGCTCCCCTTTTATGGTGTCGAGCAGGTCCATGAGGTAGAGGTGAGATCAGTACTGGGTTATTCAACCAAACTTCGACTAACGGGTCTCAAGTCTGATTTCCGTGGAGAATTGCTGTCAAATGGAGATGCCAGCGGGAGGCATTCGAGGCTGTGCAGACAGGGCGATTCTTGCACTGGTATCCATTGTGTTACCATGCTAAGCCCTTTCCTGACATCAGCAACTTGCCGCCATGCGCGCAGCTGATAACGAATTCAAACGGCCGCCCGACCCCGCCTTCACAAGTGAATCCATCATCCACGGCCGCATGCCTGACTCAGCGTCCGCTTCATCAATCTACCTGCATAAATCTATCTCTCGTATTCGACGTCTACCGCTCGAAATTCGACTACGTAGCACATTATGCTCGTACGAAGGCGGATGCGACAGAGCTCATGCCGAGATAGTTAGTCAGGCTAGACTAGTGGACGGGGTTCATCGGTCTTTGGGCTGGGTTGATTAGTTTGGAGAAGACATGATGTCTGCAGTTCCAGTAGAGGGCGTCTAGTGATTGGATGATGTTTTGGTCATCCCAGAACATACCGCCCTCGCAGTAGGCGCTCTCAAGCGTGCTTACCGCATGCACCATCCGTATTCCCGGTGGCATGAGAAGCACGTCGTCTTCTTCCAGAACGGCGAAGTGGGCTTTATCATTGGGCTGCCACCTGTAACCACTGGCTTGTAGGCCATCCCAGTCGTCCTTGTTCATATCACACTCATTGTGGAAGAACCATAGCTTGACCCCGAAAAAGCAGCGAACATAGGTACCGCCGGGCGTCGCGATGTGTGGTCCGGAATATGCGCCTTCCTGGCTCAGTAGGGCAAACTTGATGCTGCTCCAAATATCGCAAGCATGGCTCGTGACATTCCGCGTCTTGACCTTGCCCGTGTCGTCGCTGAACTCTAGCTCTGTTTCTACGACGTCAGCGGACAAACTCTTTCCCACCTTACCGCCGAGTAACGTGCCCTCTGCGAGGTCTTGTAGAAGCTGGAAACGCCCGTGGTGCACGAATCTCGAAACCTCTCCATAGAATAAGGGACGGATGTTGATCGCGTTCAACCCCGATGCACCACCCTTCCCATCCAGCTGTTCGACAAACTTCGCTGTCCTCTCCTCACTAACTCTGCCTGACCGTACTTGAACGTCGACCTTGCCCTCCATTGGCCGGCGTCTTAAGCACCGCAGAACACATGTCAGGGTGTACAAACCGGAGTCCTTAAACAACTCCTTCAACAATATTGGTTTCTGCGGTATCCAGCTGGTCGTCATCCTCTGCATGAATAAATCCGCCGAAAGACACAGAAGATCTGCCTCATCCTCACGCTCAATGTCCCCAACGTATGCAATGCCTTCCGAGTAGATCGTAGGGCATCTGGGCTGCGCCAACCACATACGCTCATCCCGTGAACGTGCCATTTCTACACACAGGCGGCGCTTGCTCACCCACCGCCGGATCCATCGAAAACTAGGACCACACTCAACGGACGATGTGCGTTGCAGGCCCGGCCAATATTGTCTGCAGGTAGTGCTGAAGAAGACTAGGCGATTCTTGTTTGTCAGCCACTTGCGCCAGCCTGCGGAATCACCTGACAGAGCGTAAAGTGGAGTCTGGATTACCGGGTCCAGGGACCTGCTAGGCTACCAAACGATTTGAAGTGTCTCGTCCAGGTACAGCACCATCTCGTATCTTTGTGGGTGTCTGGGCTAGGCCCCCTCATCATTGCTTGAATGTCGTTGCAACTTGAGAATGCCGCCGAAATGCCCCCGCGCTTTAGCTGGAGCGTTTGTGTGCCATCTACACCAGCACTGTGTAGTCTAGCATCCTCAGGAGTTTGCGCAGTGACCAAAGCATGGGTGCTAGAAGCGCCCGGGTTTGCAGCCGACTCCTCCAGTTCGAGTACTCGGCGTGCGACAAGCATTTGTCGCCCGGCGTCAAATGGCCCATCGCGACCGGCGCTTGCTAGGAGCGCAACGGCTCTCCTCCGTGTTCGTGGCTCGCGACACTTGACTGCCGTAAAATATAGTGGCTGTGTCAAGCCAAGGTCGCGCGAGAGGCCGAGAGGTACCTCGACGTGGTCTTGCAAGCGTGGCACTGGACATAAGCTCCTGGAAACCTCCGCATGCGAGGTGATTTCCTGGAACATGCTGTTATAGCGGTCGTAAGAGGTTTCTCGCGATTCTGACAGAGAGTTGACGTAGATGAGGCAGGAGAGGCAGTGGGTTGCAAGGGTCAGACGTCTTGACCCCGCCTGCGGTCTGAGTGTGATAGGCACAGATTTTAGCTTCTCCGCGAGGCTGAAGAGCTGGCCCGACAGCTCCCATTGCTTCCTGATCATACAGCTGGGGCGAAATTGCCGTGGAACGTATTTGTATGCGTGGTAATTAGCTCCGAAGTAATAACCAGAATGCAAGAGTCTGGAGCGCCCTAAGTTCGAGGTCTTCTAGGGATTGCGGGGATCTGAAGGAGCATGCGCGTATCATCGGTGCCGGCAGCCTTGGCTCAAGGTCAAGCGCGTAGGCTGCTGTGGTGATGTCAAGGATCAGAGCAGCTGCGTCAAGCATATCGATCATTGGAACGCCATCGTCCATGTTCCCTCTGTGAGAGGCATCGACCGTCGATTGGTACCGCTGCCATACCAACGCAAGCGATCCTCCTAGATGAACCAAAGCGTGTAGCTCCTGACCCATCAACATATCCGCGATAGCAAGCAATACGCAAGCTGCGATCGATGGAACCGTTGCAGCCTTATCAGAAGCAATGGCGCGCTGCATCTCCTGAAGTGCATACATATACCATCTGATAAAGAATATGGGCAACTCGGCTGCGGGACTGCGGTAACACTCCAGAGCGGCACTTAGAGCGGCAGCCGAAGAACAAACGAGTGGATCAGTGTGACTAAGCTGGGGCAGAGTCTCTGACCAGAACAATGTTGCGACGCCCTGCTGTCACTGGATGCCATGCCGTAAGGTCTTGCGTGTCAAGGTGATTAGTCGAGTTGTTACTTGACTTTCCATGTTCCATCTAGAGGGGTTAGACGCAGGCGTGAGTGCGATACTGGTGAACCATGTGGCGGAAGGAGGTGCCTCGGAGACAAGGCTGTTTGCGAACGGTGTTGGAACGCCAGATCCCTCGCAAGTTCGCTTCGCTCTTAAGCAGCGGAGGCATGTCGGCTTCGTCTCGTCACAACGCACCCGCCGGCTCCTAAGAAACAGTTCAGGTTGCCACCATCAGAGTGTTGGGCCTGCATACGAACTTGCATGAGTAGCATCCATTCCGCGACTGCGGCTCTCGAAGGATACGCGAGCGTCCGGCCGGCTTTATCATGACGATGGCATTCGAACATGCATCGCGAGGAGTGATTGCAATCCTGTCAAGTATCCCATGGGCTTGTTCGTAACAGCGAGTAGGTGTTTGTCGGTAGTACTTTGTGTTTCTGGTTCGCGGTTTTGCAGTGATCAGCAGTCGGTCCCAAGCGAGACATGCGGTTTCAGGCATCAGCATTCGCCATTATGTAATCAAGCCGCTAACCTCGCTGGCACCTTTCAATCGGATTGCGCCATCCTTGAATATAACTTCGACAGGCAGCAACTGATCTAGATTACTACAGCTCTATACTCTTTCATGCCTTCTCTGTTGGGACATTGAGTATGACAGTACGGGCGATGACAGCACGTTCCCATGTTGTGTAGAGTACTCAACGTCTTTCGGACACTTCATAATTCTTATGAAATCGCTTGGCATTCAACGTGGCCAGTAGCCCAAAGCCCAGAACGGGCATCAGGGAACCGCAAAAACTATATACAGAAGCACGAATCTTCGGGTCACCGACTTAACTTGCCGATCTCAGTTACCTTGCTGACCTGGATAAGCGTCAAACTCGATTTCAGGATAGTCGGCACTCAGTCTTTGTAGCAGACCATCTGGTTTGCATTTCAGGACCATATCCATGAACGCGACAATATAGGCGGAAACGACATCCCTTGCTCTTTCCCCTAGGATGTCGCCAACGATAGCTTTGACGAACGGAGGAAGCGGAAGACCAAAGATAAGCTCGGCTAGCAGCGGTATGTCTGTGAACGTCGTGTGAGCGGATATCAAGATCTCAATGTCGAGCTTCCAGTTGAGGTGTGGCCAAATGTCGACCCATGTCCGGGAAGTCTCGTTGCTTTTGTGACCGAACGACATGAGCGGAGCCTCTAACCCCTGGCTGATGACAGGGCCGTACAGCCCGCATATCAGACTAGGTATTGATGTCCTCACTCTGTAATATGGAATTGGATGCAAATCTAACCCGGCTTGACCCAACAGATCACTATCGAGCCAGATAGATGGAAGAGTGGGCGCAGCGTTGAAGAAGGCTCCAGCAATCTTAGCTATGTGGCCATCCCAGCGCAAGTGCACGTCGCATCTGAAGGAACCAGGATCACCGGAGTAACAACGGGAGTAATGCAGAAATCTATAGACAGCATCTCAAGACACCGACATCAAGTGCTTCTCTTGGACCTCTCTAGGACGACTCAATACTGCCTGTCGACTCACTTTCATCGCCCGTATCGCTGTCGGCACCACCGCTAGTCGTCGCCGCTTGCGCACACATCGCCCGCTGAGTAGCCCATAGTCTCTTCGTCTTCGACACAAGATTCGCCCACACCGTGGCCTCACCGCCGACTCGTTGCCATGCGTGACTCGCCTCCCGGCAGAGGCGTCTGATTGTCAATTCCCTCCAAAGCCAGGGAAACAAAGCTTCGGCACCCTCTCCGCAGGTATACAGGAGGAGGACGAAGGCCAAGACAGCTGTGACTGCCAGACTCTCCGCCGTGATGGGTGGTCTCGCAAGGGCATGCGAGAACAAGTCCCACATCTCTGCGCAACTTTCGTCCGTAGCTAATCCAGTCGCAAGCAGCAGTGAAAAAGATAGAGTAATCTCCCCACGGCGTAGCTTCGGAAGGACCCTGAACAACACCTGTCCCATATCTCGGTCACCGCTCAACGCTAAAATCAGCGATATTGCGTCTGCCACGTCTTGCATGTGACGAGCGGAACAGCCGGCGCGGGCGAGCCGCTGACCCAAGCTATGCACGATGGTGCCCACCAGCTCGCTGATACTCTCCGGCGCCGCCCTGACAAGATGATCGAACTTTGGTGGACCGTAACCCATGGCCTTCCTTCCCTTTTGAATCCGGTTCAGAAGGTTCAGAATGCCAAATGGGCCATCGCGATCGGCCGAGAGTTCGAGAAAGGCGCACACTCGGAGTGAGTCATCATACGGGTCTCTACCGATCAATCCCCGCGCCAGGTCTGTGGGGTCTTTGACGGATGACAACCTATCGAACGATAGCATCACTCTTCGTTGTGGCGCGTTGCAGGACATGCGAAGAACCGGTGGTATTTGCAAAAAACCCTCCCGGTCATGGCTGCGCATCCAATAAAAGCAACGCAGGACATCTGGCACGTCTTCGTAGGGAACTTCTTCAGACAGCAGGAGCCGTCGAAGGATTGTATCGGCAGGGAACCTGGCCTTATTCGGCCTCTGTCGCCTTTCAAACTTGAGGATGGTTGAGACTGCAGCAACGTCAGCGGAATTTTGTGTCGACAAGGTGAACCCTACCCGTGCTGTTTCGCGGAAAGACGACCGTGTTGCCCTCCCAATGCACCTCTCTTGCTCTCGGACTGATTATCCCATGATTTCCATTAGGCAGACGGAAGTGGGAGTGGCGTTCACGCCCACCGGTGGTGACCGTTCTCTGCTGTGCTTTCGCAAGGTCTGAGAGATCAAGAGGGGCATCGACGGAGAAGCCTAACCAAGCAAACTGCCGAAGCGGCTCTTGCCTTGCGTTACGAGGCACGACCGGCTCTGGAAGTGTTGATGTTGCTGGTGTAGAAGCCTCGCTGATGCAGGCGCTGCTTGTCACCGAAGCTTTGCTGGTGTGAATCGAGCTTGAGGTGTTGGGGTGACTGATGGGTGGATTCGCAGCTATTGTTCCGGCTACATTAGATGGACCTTCTCGCGGAGGCACTGGCGGGCGGCGCGGCAAAGGTGGCCTGTAAGCTGGATGGTCCGACTTGTCAACGGCCGGGAAGTTGGCGTAGTACTTACGCACCGTGGTGTCGCCAGCGACGGCACTGGACGGAACGTCTCGTGGAGGAGCAGGTCTCACTGCGCCAGCTCTGTGAGGTTGCTGCTGGGCTAGCCTCTCCCTTGGATCGGCTTGCGCCTTCTCCGCATGAATCGGATCTGAGCGAGCATGCCCCTGAGTCATCGGTGTTGCTGATCTGGATGTGTTGAGAACATGTGATCCAATCGGTCGTGTCTGGGATGAGTACATTTTCTGTTTGGTTTCGTTGCTGCATCCGCGCCCAGAGGAAGTTCGAGGGGATCCCTTGCGCCCGTGTCTTTTTCGCTTTCCGGGATCGGCGTACGAACGGGTTGGATTGGCCTCTAGACCTCTTGAGGACGATGTCCCACCGTAGGGGTCGTGTCTCGATTGTGGATTGTGTTGGCGGCTGCTCGGGTCTCCCACGACCTCTTGGCCCAAACCACTGCCTGAACGGCATTCTGAAGGAAGTTGATGCGAGCAGATGTAGTATCGTGGGTGATTGGTAGTCGTCGAATCGTCGTGGTCATTGAATGACAGTAAGATAGTAATGACTTAGGAGTGAATAGACCTAGGGTTATTCTACTTTCGCTGAACGGAGACAAGTTCAAATAGTCGCGGACGAACAAGGGCAATGGCAGTGGCAGGGAGAATGCAGTGATGTCCCGTTACACCTGAGATGATTGGTTGTCATTCCTAGTTCTGGATTGGGAGATCACACATGTTCCCAGGCTTCCGCAGAGATTCTCTGACTACAAGTAGTCCATAGACGAGTCCCAGCTGGAATCGTTCGACGTAACTCCAGCGTCTCTTTCCGCAGGCTACACGATGTGTCACAAAGTGACGCGAGTGTAGCGGGATTGATGCTCATGTCGATGGTTGGCGCAGCAAAGCAATGCATGCAGGAGACTTGCTGAAATCACGGACTCTGCTCGCGAGTCTCAACGTCTTCATCACTGGAAGAAAGACCAGAGGGAGGTTCAAGTGAAGCTCGGAGAGGTTTGTTCGTCGACATGACTTGATTTTGGGAGACAGGACGTTAGCATCAGCATCAAGGTGACGTTGCCAGCTCGGCTCCTTGGGTTTAGTCATGGGATAGAATGGCTTGAAACGAGGAACGGGACTTGGTGAATCATGGCTCCAGCAGATCACAACGGAGTAGAGTCGACCATGATCAGTTGACGTGGCTCCGCATGGCTGACAAGGGCGTTGATGTCCGGCACCTCAGACCTAGCAACAGTAGGACTGTCATAGATCGATTGAAAAGCAGCCAAAAAAATCTGTGCCGCAACGCGTTCTGTACGATGATCTGGATGCAGCGGGAGTGAAGTTCTCAACCAGATGTCCCCAACGGTGGACTGGCATTGGTCCCGTGCATTGCACCGAAACGGAGCGTTATTGGCCGGGATCCGCAGCTGATCGTATTCCTTGCTGCTTTGTTATCCAACCACCTCTGCAGGAAATATCACCTGGGGTGGTGTTTGATCGTGACGGACTCAAGAAGCCGAGAACCTCGCCACGACTTTGCAGTGTCTTCTTCAAATCTCACCTTGAGCGCTCACGGCGAACAGTCCGAATACTTACGAGGAACTTTTACGGACGGTAAACTCTCGACCACCGACATGGCATCGAAAGTAGAACTCTACGCGTCCGAGAAGTCATCCGCGACGT